>Ga0209572_1000834_pt1 | contig 32927 bp, 38 predicted proteins | sample EBPBio232012_DNA_FD_185867 | JGI IMG/M metagenome (GOLD analysis project Ga0209572, IMG submission 185867) | Wastewater treatment Type I Accumulibacter community from EBPR Bioreactor in Madison, WI, USA - Reactor 1_1/23/2012_ DNA (SPAdes)... | ecosystem: Engineered > Bioreactor > EBPR >...
AAGGTTCCGAATTACAATTAAAATATGCAGATCAAAAAAAAGAAATGGAAGATTTTATCGCTTCTTTAGATTAGAAGTTGGAACCATTTAAACTCATAAACTTTTAAACTATTAAACTCATATACTTTTAAACTTTTTTACTAATTTTGCAATCTAAATTAATTAAGAAATCTCACATATAATGACACGAGCGAAAGCGACTGCATTTTTCAAAAATTAAAAATAAACACTCGAAAAATGAAATACGATATTATTGTTTTAGGAAGTGGTCCAGGCGGTTATGTAACAGCTATCCGTGCTTCACAATTGGGCTTTAAAGTAGCTGTTATTGAAAAAGAAAATCTTGGTGGAATTTGCCTTAACTGGGGTTGTATTCCTACAAAAGCGCTTTTAAAATCGGCTCAAGTATTTGATTACCTAAAACATGCTTCTGATTATGGTTTAACTATCAAAGAATTTGACAAAGACTTCTCTGCAGTTGTAAAACGTTCACGTGATGTTGCTGACGGAATGAGTAAAGGGGTTCAATTCTTAATGAAAAAAAATAAAATCGACGTTATTGATGGTTTTGGTAAAATAAAACCAGGTAAAAAAGTAGATGTAACAGCTGCTGATGGTAAAGTTACTGAATATTCAGCTGACCACATCATCATTGCAACTGGAGCTCGTTCAAGAGAATTACCAAATCTTCCTCAAGATGGTGTAAAAGTTATTGGATACAGACAAGCAATGACCTTACCTACGCAACCAAAGAAAATGATTGTGGTTGGTTCTGGTGCGATTGGTGTTGAATTTGCGCATTTTTACAATTCAATGGGAACAGAAGTTACTATCGTTGAGTTTATGCCAAATATTGTTCCAGTTGAAGACGAAGATATTTCGAAACAAATGGAACGTTCAATGAAGAAAGCTGGTGTAAATATCATGACAAATTCTTCTGTAGAGCGTATTGATACATCAGGAAGTGGCGTAAAAGCTTATGTAAAAACAGCTAAAGGTGAAGAAGTTCTTGAAGCTGATATTTTACTTTCTGCAGTTGGAATCAAAACAAATATCGAAAATATTGGTCTTGAAGAAGTTGGAATTGCAACTGATAGAGATAAAATTTTAGTAAATGCATATAACCAAACTAACGTTCCAGGATATTACGCAATTGGTGATGTAACTCCAGGACAAGCATTAGCTCACGTTGCTTCGGCTGAAGGAATTAATTGTGTTGAAAAAATTGCAGGTTTACACGTAGAACCAATCGATTACGGAAACGTTCCTGGTTGTACTTATGCAACTCCAGAAATTGCTTCTGTAGGTTTAACAGAAAAACAAGCTAAAGAAAAAGGATACGAATTGAAAATTGGAAAATTCCCATTCTCAGCATCTGGAAAAGCAAAAGCTGCTGGTGCTGCCGATGGTTTTGTTAAAGTAATTTTTGATGCAAAATATGGTGAATGGTTAGGTTGCCACATGATTGGCGCTGGTGTAACTGATATGATTGCTGAGGCAGTTGTGGCAAGAAAACTAGAAACTACTGGACACGAAATTCTAAAAGCAATTCATCCACACCCAACTATGAGTGAAGCTGTTATGGAAGCTGTAGCTGCTGCTTATGATGAAGTAATACATTTGTAAGGACGAAATACGAAGTTTATATCAATCCGTTTAGCTTAAAAACTAAACGGATTTTTTATTTTGAGGAAATATATAAACTGACCACAAAATTATGTAACGACGTTAGTTTAGTTAAAGTTAGCTTTGCACCGCTAAAAATAGCATACCTTTACAAGAATAGAAATTAGAAAAGTGCATGATATAAATCTACAACTAGCTAATATGCTACTGTAAAATAAATTTATATTATGAAAATACACATTAAATACATGGTTTCACTTCGTTGCAAAATTGCGGTGAAGGAAGAATTAGACAAATTGAAACTTAAACAAACCTCTATAGAACTTGGTGAAGTAAATCTTAAAAAAGATATTTCTGGTGATGAAAGAGAACTCTTAAGAAAAGGACTTTTGAAAAAAGGACTTGAACTCATCGATGACAAGAAGTCGTTACTAATAGAGAAAACTAAAACTACTATTATTGAGCTTATTCACTATTCTGAAAAATATCCCAAAGTAAACTATTCGGATTATATAAGTGAAAAATTAGACTATAATTACAACCATCTTGCTTCTCTTTTTTCTGAAATTAATGGTACTACTATTGCCAATTACATCATCTTAAATAAAATTGAACGAGTAAAGGAATTGTTATTGTATGACGAATTAAGTCTTACAGAGATTAGTTTAATGATGGAATACAGTAGCGTAGCCCACTTGTCGCATCAGTTTAAAAAAATTACAGGCCTAACTCCTACCTATTTCAAAAAAATAAAAAAACACAAAAAAAGAATCATGTTGGAGGAATTATAGAATTTCTTTATTACTACAAAATAATTTAATCTGTTTGTTTACTCAAATAGATTTTTTTGTTCATTTTTTTCACAATATATCCAATAAAATGTTGTAACTTTATTATAATCGTTTCATAATGAAACTAATTCCTTAAAAATGAACATGATTTCAAAGTTTATAGAATCTTTAAAATCGTTCCTTATAGAAATCGGTGAACTCTCCTATTTCACTGGTAAATTTTTTGTTGAAGTTTTCAAACGTCCATTTGAGTTCAAAGAATTTATTCGACAATGCTATTACATGGGAAACCGATCCTTATTACTAGTTGGAGTTACTGGCTTTATTATCGGATTAGTTTTTACCTTACAATCACGACCAACTTTAGAAGAATTTGGCGCTGCTTCCTGGATTCCTTCAATGGTAAGTGTTTCATTAATTCGTGAAATTGGTCCAATTATAACAGCTTTGATTTGCGCAGGAAGAATTGGATCAGGAATTGGGGCCGAATTAGGTTCTATGCGAGTTACTGAACAGATTGACGCCATGGAAGTTTCGGGAACAAATCCTTATAAATATTTGGTAGTTACTAGAGTTTTAGCAACAACATTGATGCTACCTCTTTTAGTCTTTTTTGGCGATGTAATAGGAATTTATGGTTCTTATTTAGTTGAGAATCTAAAAGCTGACGTATCGCTAACGCTATATATTAATCAAGTAATAAATATTTTAGAATTTAGTGATGTAATTCCATCAACCATCAAAAGTTTTTTCTTTGGATTTGCCATTGGAATTGTAGGATGTTTCAAAGGATACAATTGCAAAAAAGGAACTGCAGGAGTTGGAAAAGCAGCTAATGAAGCAGTTGTTTTCATTTCTATGTTGCTATTTATTATTGACTTTATAGCGGTTTTTGTAACTAATATATTTTATGATTTATGATGCAAAAAAAGAACATAAAACCAATTATTGAAGTAAAAGATTTACACAAAAGCTATGGAACTAATCATGTTTTAGATGGATTTCATTTAGACTTATATGAAGGTGAAAATCTTGTAGTTATGGGTAAATCGGGTTCAGGAAAATCGGTGATGATTAAATGTTTGATAGGATTGGAACAACCAGACAGCGGTTCAATTATTATCATGGACAAAAACATGAACGATATTCATAGAGAAGATTTAGATGAAATTAGAACCGAAGTTGGATTTCTTTTTCAAGGAAGTGCTTTATATGATTCCATGTCGGTCAGAGAAAATTTAGAATTTCCGTTACGAAGACATACCAAAAAATTTGGAGTAATTGAAGATACTACTCCACTTGTTATGGAAGCTTTAGAAAATGTTGGCTTGGAAAATACAATCAATTTAATGCCAAATGAACTATCAGGCGGAATGAAACGAAGAATCGCTTTAGCACGAACTTTGATTCTAAAACCTAAAATAATTTTATACGATGAGCCTACAACTGGCTTAGATCCAATTACATCAAAAGAAATTATCATGTTAATGAAATCAATTCAAGAAAAATATAAAACTTCATCAATTATAATCACGCATGATATTGACTGCGCAAGAGTTATTGCAAATCGTATGATTTTATTAATCGACGGAATTAATTATGCTGAAGGAACTTTTGCAGAATTATCTGCATCTAAAGATCCTAAAATTGAAGCTTTTTTTAAATAAAAATGGAAAATGGAAAAATCAACAAATCAAAAAATTAAACTTGGAATATTTGTCATAATTGGCTCATTATTTTTCATTATTGCGATCTATTTTATTGGTAATAAAAAAGATATGTTCAATGAAACTATTCAAATAAGTGCCGTTTTCAAAAATGTAAATGGATTACAACACGGAAATAACGTGCGTTTCTCCGGAATAAATGTTGGAACAGTTAAGGAAATTATTATTGTAAATGATTCACTTATAAAAGTTGATATGCTAATCGAGGAAGATATTGCATCCCATATTAAAAAAGATGCTATGGCTTCAATAGGTTCAGATGGTTTGGTTGGAAACATGATTGTAAATATAATTCCAGGTAAAAAATCTAATGAAATGGTTAAAGATGGTGATGTCATTTTATCAGAAAACAAAACATCAACCGACGAGATTCTAAAAACGATAAATTCTACAAGTGAAAATGCTAAGTTAATTACAGATAATTTAGTAAAAATAACCAATCAAATCAATAGCAGAAAAGGCACCATTGGAATGTTAATAAACGATACCGTGATGAGTGACGATTTAAAACAAACCATTTATAATTTAAAAGTCACAACTCAAAGTACCTCAAAATCAATGGCTAATTTGAATAAAATAATCAATGATTTAAACAATAAAGACAACGTTGTTGGAGCATTAAAAGATACTATCACAGGAAGAAAAATCAAAATGATTATAGTAAATTTAGAAAAATCTAGTGAGCAAATCAATAAAACAATAACTAATTTAAAAGACGGAAAAGGAGCTTTAAATTACCTTTCAAATGATCCTAAATTGGTGAAACAAATTGATTCTACTATGATTAATTTAAACCAAGCAAGTAGTAAATTAAACGAAAACTTAGAAGCTTTGAAGCACAATTTCTTTTTCAGAGGATATTTCAAAAAACAAGAAAAAGCTAAAGCTAAAGCCGCAAAAAAATAAAACACAACATCAATTTACAGAAATATAATCCTCAATTAAAAAAGTAGTTGAGGATTTTTTTATACTATTTAATAAAATAAATCGTTTTCAAATGAAATCAAAACTATAACCAAATGAAAAATTATTTCTTCTTAATTTGCTGTTTATTTAGCAGTATTCTATTTTCTCAAAATGCAATTAATGACGACAGTACCATAAGTGTTGTTGGAGTCGGAACTAAATCTACTTTTCCAAATGCTGCACATATTACTATTGCAGTAAGATTTGTAAAACCAGCACTTCGTGATGCTATGAATGAAACTCAAAAAACCTCTAAAGACGTACTTACAATAATCAAAAAATACGTTTCAGACACTACTGATATTAAGGTAAGTCTTATCTATACTGACAAAGAATTCAAATATGACAATGCTCAAAAGAAAGAAGTATTTATAGGTTTTGAATCCAATCAAAAAATTATTTTTACTCTCAAAGACATCAAAAGAATGCAAGATTTTACCGAAGAAATTCTAAAAACTAAAATCTACGAAATTGAAAAAGTAGCTTATTTCCATACAGAAGCGGCCACTTTTATGAAGCAAGCTCAAGAACTTGCCGTAGCTGATGCCATTGAAACCACCGAAAGATTGGCTCGAGCCGCAAAACTAAAAGTTGGAAAAATTACATATCTTAAATCTACCAATAGTCCTGTGAATGCAATTAATATGTCGGTAAACTCAGGAAATCTTCAAACGTATAATAAAAGTATGGGAGGCGAAGGCGTTTCGGCAAGCGGTCAATTACTGAATTATACAGCAAATGTAAATATGAATACCAAGATTGATTAATCTTTTTAGATACCAAATACGAATCCTCAATTGCAAAAGTAATTGAGGATTTTTTTATATTTGATAGATTAAAAACAAACAAATGGAAAAACCAAAATCTACAGACGAGTACATTTCTAGCTTTCCAAAAGAAATTCAAATTCTCTTACAAGAAGTTAGAAAAACTATAAAAAATGAAGCATCAAACGCAGATGAAAGCATCAGTTATGGAATGCCTGCTTATAAATTAAATGGGAAAGCTTTAGTCTATTTTGCTGGTTACAAAAACCATATTGGATTTTACGCAACACCAACTGGTCATGCAGAATTTACAGAAGAATTAGCTAAATATAAACAAGGAAAAGGTTCGGTTCAATTTCCTATAAACGAACCAATGCCATTAGATTTGATAACAAAAATTGTGAAATTTAGAGTTTCAGAAGTACTCAAAAAGTAATTTAAATCCCTTTCAAACCATCAATCAAAGCATCAATATCTTCTTTGGTATTGTAATGACTGAAAGAAATTCTTAAACTTGGTTTTTTCAAATCTTCTTCTGCTAAGATTTCTGATAATACGTGTGATGGTTTTACACTTCCGCTTTGACAGGCGCTTCCGCGAGAAACAGCAATTCCTTTCATATCTAAATTAAACAAAATCATAGCCGTTTTTTCTTCTGAAAAAGGAAGTAAAACATTCAAAATATTATAAAATGTATCACTTCCGTTAACTTTAATCTCAGGAAAATTGAGTTTTAATTGCTCTTCACAATAGTTTTTCAAATCTGAAATAGTTTGTTGTTCTTCCACTAAATGTTCGAAGGATAGTTCTAATGCTTTAGCCATTCCTGCAACTTGATGCACTGCTTCAGTTCCGGCACGAAGTCCTTTTTCTTGCTCGCCACCATATAAAAAAGGCTGCAAAACAATACCTTTCTTTACGTAAGCAAATCCTGCTCCTTTTGGTCCATGAAATTTATGCGCACTTGCAACTGCGAAATCAATAGGAAGTTCGTGTAAATTAAACTCCTTTTTTCCAACAGATTGGACCGTATCACAATGAAATAAAGCATCATGCTGATGACAAATTCTACCTACTTTTTCAATATCTAAAACAGCACCAATTTCATTATTCACATGCATTAATGTTACCAAATTCTTTCCACTTTTTGCCAATAAAGTTACTAAATGAGTAATATCAATAGTTCCAGAAGGCAAAATATTTACGTAGTCAACTTCAATTCCAAATTGCTTCTGCAAATTTTTAACGGTGTACAAAGTAGCGTGATGTTCAACTTTACTTGTTATGATTCTTTCTACTTTCAAGTCATTTACAGCGCTTTTAAGAATCCAATTGGTGGCTTCGGTAGCATTAGCGGTAAAAATAATTTCTTGAGCATTACAACCCATAACTTTGGCAACAGACTTTCTTGAGGTTTCAAGAATCGTTTTTGCACTTCTACCAAAACTATGTGTAGACGATGGATTTCCAAAATCATTTTGAAGTACACCAATCATTTCATTGATTACTTCTTGTCGAACTTGAGTTGTTGCAGCGTTATCGAGGTATATTTTTTTCATGAATTCTAAACTAGTTTCAACATCTCATTGTGTTGAATTTACATTTCTATTTGGATATTATAAATGCAAAAATACTGATTATTATTTTACATTTTGTTTAAAATAAACTTCAGTTGCACCCAATCCATATTTTTGATAATTGGCATCTTGGAACGAAATATTCTCATATCGTTTTAACATAAAATCCAATTCGGCTTTCAAAACTCCTTCACCAACACCATGTATAAAAACGATTTTTGGAATGCGATTTCTGATAGCAAATTCAATGTGCCTTTTTGCCGTTTCTGTTTGAATATTGAGGATGTCAAAATTGTTCATTCCACGAAAATTTTTAACTAATTTTTCGATATGTAAATCAAATTCTGGAATGCCTTTTTCAATCTTATCCGACTTAAAAACTGGAACATTATTCTTTTTTTTAGGTGTTGAGTCAATATTTTTTTTATGTAAAGTATCAGTTGTATTGATTGAACCTAAATAATTGGCATTGTTTTCTTTAATTAACTCGTTGACAAAATATGTCATCAAAAAACCATCTGTAGTTTCAATGGTAATGTCATTATTTTTAATTGAAACAACAACACCATTTATTGCTTCATCCAAAACCGAAACCCTATCTCCTACTTCAAATTTTTTCATTGTCATTTTCATCATCTTTTGGTGGAACTTTTGCTGATAATTTCATCATGCCAAACATAAAAATTAGTACAGCAATTATTGTAATATACAAGTTTGGCTTCTCACTATTTTGATTCCAAAAAGCGACAAAAAAGGCAATCAGCAAAATGGGAATTAATATTTTTTTCATCATCTTTATTTTAAAAAATCAAAAATAGAAAACTTAATATTAGAATGATGTATTTTAATTTTTTATTTGTAAAATTGTAATAAATAAATCTGAACGATGGAAGAATATATGCTGCCTTGTTTTTTTAAATCCTACACTGGTTTGGATTGTATTGGTTGCGGAATTCAACGCTCCATTAATTTTCTGTTTCATGGAGAGTTTATAAAAGCATTCGAAATTTTTCCAGCAATTTATACCACAATCCTATTCTTTGTATTTATTGGATTACACCTTTTAGACAAAAATAGAAAATACCATAACGTAGTAATTTTTTTCGCTATCACAAATGCTAGTATTATGATTATTTCTTATGTTTACAAAATGAAATTTCTTTATTAAACTTTAAAACCAAAAACTATATAAAAATGGAAAATCGAAAATTACCCAACGCAACCGCAGTTTTAGTCTTAGGAATATTATCAATTCTTTTATGTTGGTGCTATGGTATCATTGGATTGATTCTGAGTATCATAGGACTTGCTATTTCAAGAAAAGATTTCGCAATGTACAATGCTGCTCCTCAAGATTTTGATAATTATCAAAACTTGAATGTCGGTAGAATTCTTTCAATAATTGGAATCGTTCTGAACATTCTTGTACTTGCTTATTTCATTTGGATTATTTCAATGATTGGAATGGATGCATTAAGTGATCCTGCAGTATTACAAGAAAGAATTAAAGAATTACAAGGAAACTAATTCACATAAAAAAACCGTCTCGTTTTACACAAGACGGTTTTTTTTTATAATTATAATAATTACATACCTCTACTTCCAGCGAAAGCAATTCCTGCTATAATTGCTCCAATAAAAACTAAAAGATATAACGAAATTATCACAATAGCAGTTATTCCAAGAAATTTATGGTGCGATTTTAAGTTAACTAATGCATTAGAAACTGTATCGCTATCTGACATCAACAAACCTTGTTTCATTCCGCTCGCATAACGATATAAATATAAAACTGGAAAGAAATAAAGCACAGCAATAATGATATAAAAAACCGATAAGAATCCTTTCATCATTTCTAAAGGTCCACCAACTCCATAAGGATTATTTGGCGCCATTGACATTATTGCTCCAATAAAAAATGAAGCAATTATCATAAATCCGATTCCTATAAATCCTAAAATCGATAAAAAGTAAGACCATTTGGCACTTTCTCTCAAAGCCGCAACTGCTTGTTCATTTAACTGCAAATTGTTTTGGTTTTCCATAAAATAATTGTTTTGGTTATTGGTTGGTTATAATTTTACTTCTCAAATTGTTTCAATGTATTGATAATAATAGAAACACAATCTAACAATTGCTCTTCGTTCATTACTAATGGCGGAGCGAAACGAATAATGTTTCCGTGAGTTGGTTTAGCTAACAAACCGTTATCTCTCAAAGCAAGACAAATATTCCAAGCTGTGTCGCTTTCTTCAGTATCGTTGATTACAATCGCATTTAACAAACCTTTTCCACGAACTAAAGTTGCAATGTTTGAAGTTTGAACGTATTCGTGTAATTTGGCTCTGAAGATTTTTCCTAAACGTTCAGCATTTTCTGCTAAACCTTCTTCTTCTACAACTTCTAATGCCGCAATTGCAACCGCAGCAGCAACAGGATTTCCTCCAAAAGTTGAACCGTGTTGTCCTGGTTTTAAAACACTCATCACATTATCATCAGATAAAACTGCCGAAACTGGATAAGCTCCACCTGAAAGTGCTTTTCCTAATATCAAAATATCTGGATGTACATTTTCGTGATGAACAGCTAATAGTTTTCCTGTACGAGCAATTCCTGTTTGAACCTCATCAGCAATGAATAAAGCATTGTATTGCTGACATAACTCTTTTGCTTTTGCTAAATAGCCATCATTTGGAACAAAAACTCCTGCTTCGCCTTGAATAGGTTCAACAAGGAAACCTGCAATGTTTTTAGACGATTTAAGCGCATTTTCCAATGCTTCGATGTCGTTATAAGGAATATTGATAAATCCGCCAGTATATGGTCCAAAAAACTTTCTAGCATTTTCATCATTAGAAAACGAAATGATTGTAGTAGTTCTTCCGTGGAAGTTTCCATCACAAACTATGATTTGTGCATCATTTTCGTGAACACCTTTTTTCTCATAAGCCCATTTTCTACAGATTTTTATAGCTGTTTCAACAGCTTCTGCACCAGTATTCATTGGTAAGACTTTGTCAAAACCAAAATATTTTGTTACATATTCTTCATAAACACCCAATTTATCATTGTGAAATGCTCTTGAAGTTAAGGTTAATGTTTGTGCTTGTTCTACCATTGCACCAACAATTTTTGGATGACAATGTCCTTGATTTACCGCAGAATAAGCCGAAAGAAAGTCGTAATATTGCTTACCATCAACATCCCAAACGTAAACTCCTTCACCTCTACTCAACACAACTGGTAGCGGATGATAATTGTGAGCACCATACTTTTTTTCTAAAGCAATAGCTTCTTCTGAACTAATTTTTTCTAAAACTGACATAATTTTTTCTTATTGATTTTTGAAATCGCAATTCCTTCTTGTGGAGAGAAATCATCCATAAACTTTAGCAAAAGTAGTAAAAAAGATTGTTAGATTGTTAGATTATTAGATTGTTAGACTCTTAGATTCTTTTTATTATTTCTTAATCTTTTCCAAAATATCATTCATCATTTCGATTTGCACTTTTTGGATTTCTATTAATTCTTGTTGTTGGTGCATGATTAGATGATCTAATTTTTCGTCGAGCATTCTGATTTCGAGTTCCGATTTTAGGTTAATCATGTAATCTTTTTTGGCTCGTTCACGGTCTTTTTCCTCTTGACGATTTTGACTCATCATGATAACTGGCGCTTGTAACGCTGCTATACATGACAAAATTAAATTTAAAAGAATGAAAGGATACGGATCAAATTCTTTGTTTATGAAAATGAAAACATTAGCACCAATCCAAATGGTTATAAAAACAAAAAACGAAATTATAAACGTCCAACTTCCACCAAACGAAGCCACTTTATCGGCAATAACTTGACCATACGTTCGATTATCTACTTTATCTTCTACTTTGTTCACAAAAGACTTATTGCCTTTAATCGATTTGACTACTTTCTTTTGCAATTCATTTAATTCACCAACTTCTGTTTGCAAAAATTTAGAAATATACTTCTCACGATAAACGTTCAGTTCGCTATCGGCAATAAATTGATTGGCATCAAAATTTGGGTATTCTTCTTTAATTAAATTTAAAACCGGAATACGAATCGATATTCCTGAAACTTTTTCTTTCTCTGGAAATTCTAATCCTGAAATAGCTGATTTAAAAGTGACTTTTGAGTTCATTTTTGTAGTTTAAGAGTTTAGGTGTTTAAAAGTTGACTAACAAACACTTCATTACAAAGTTAAACCAAATTAAACAACCTTAACCTTTTAAACTCTTAAACCTTTAAACTTTTAAACTTTATCTTCAAACATTTCCAACAACTTTGTAACGGTATTCCAATTTCTGATGGTTGCGGTTACGTTTAGCTTTTTCTCGATGTATTTTTGGTCAAGTCTAGTTTTTCCTGCGCCGATATCGTATTTTATGAAGATTCTGTTGCCATCGATTACGGCTTCATCGGGTTTGAATTGGCTGATTTTTAATTCGTTTATAGCAGAACTTGATAATTCTTTGGAAATAAAAGCCACGTATAACTTTTTAGTATCAACGTCTTTTTGTTTCAAAAAAGGATTGTTTTTAAAACACAACTCCAAATCATTTTTACCAATTACAATCACTGGAACTTCGTGACCAAAGGTTTTAAAGATTTCTTGTTTGATTTTAAAACCTACACCAAAACCACTTTCTTCCTCAGTTTCTACAAAGACATTTCCACTTTGAATATAAGTAACCACATTAGTAAACCCTATGGCTTCTAACGTAGTTTTGAGCGCTTCCATTTTTATCATGTTGTGTCCTGAGACGTTGATGCCGCGAAGTAATGCTAGGTGTTTCATAAAATTAAATATTCTGCTAAATTATATTTTTTTCTTAAAGATTCTTATAAAACAAACCAATACATTATTTTTGCCTCATGGGAAAAAAGAAGACTGACAGAATTATATTTGAAAACGTTACCGTGCTTGATGCTGGTGCCAAAGGTGTTTCGGTAGCCAAAGCTCCTGAAGGACAAGTAATATTTATACCTAACGTTGTGCCTGGCGATGTGGTGGATGTGCAAACATTCAAGAAACGTAAATCGTATTTTGAAGGAAAAGCAATAAAATTTCACTCTTTTTCAGAAAATCGTATTGAACCAGTTTGTGAGCATTTTGGTGCTTGTGGCGGTTGCAAATGGCAAAACATGAAGTATGAACAACAATTGTTTTACAAAAATAACGAAGTCTTCAATAACCTAAAACGCATTGGTAAAATCGATTTGCCTGACTTTGAACCGATTTTAGGTTCAGAAAAACAATTGTTCTACAGAAACAAAATGGAATTCGGATTTTCGGATACGCGTTGGTTAACCGAAAGTCAGATTCAATCGAGTGAGGAAAATTTGAGCAAAAAAAATGCTTTAGGTTTTCACGTTCCGAAAATGTGGGATAAAATTTTAGACATTGAAAAATGTTGGTTGCAAGAAGATCCATCCAACGATATTAGAAATTCGATAAAAGAATTTGCAGATAAAAACGGAATGACCTTCTTCAATGCAAGAAATCACGAAGGTTTGTTGCGAACACTTATGATTAGAACGGCTTCGACTGGCGAGATTATGGTGTTGATTCAGTTTTTTGAAGACGACAAAGCCAATCGTGAGTTGATGATGGATTTTATTCATGAGAAATTCCCACAAATTACTTCGTTGCAATATGTAATCAATAGCAAAGCGAACGACACACTTTACGACCAAGACATTAAATTATATAAAGGAAGAGATTACATTTTGGAAGAAATGGAAGGTTTGAAATTTAGCATCAACGCTAAATCATTCTACCAAACCAATTCGGACCAAGCGTATGAATTATACAAAATCACAAGAGAATTTGCTGGTTTAACTGGCAATGAAGTCGTTTATGATTTATATACAGGAACTGGAACTATTGCGCAATTCGTTTCTAAAAAAGCGAAAAAAGTAATTGGTGTAGAAGCCGTTCCAGAAGCGATTGCCGATGCTAAAGAAAATGCCAAACGCAATGAAATTACCAATTGTGAGTTTTATGTTGGAGATATGAAAAACGTTTTCAACGACGAATTTATTGCAAAACATGGCAAACCAGATGTTATCATCACCGATCCACCAAGAGACGGAATGCATAAAGATGTTGTGGAAATGCTATTGAAAACTGGTGCGCCGAAAATTGTTTACGTAAGTTGTAACTCGGCAACTCAAGCAAGAGATTTAGCATTAATGGACGAAATGTATAAAGTTACTCGTGTGCGACCTGTAGATATGTTTCCGCAAACGCATCATGTGGAAAATGTTGTACTTTTGGAATTGAGAAAATAGTGTTCAGTATTCAGTCGCAGTGTTCAGTTATTTAGTTTGAAATTAAACCTATGAAAAAGATATTTTTATTATTATTTGTGTTTTCACTTTTAGGATGTGAGAAGGATGATATTTGTGATGCAACTACGCCTACTACTCCTAGATTAGTAATTGAATTTTATGATTTTACTGCTTCTACTGAGACTTTGAAGAGTGTAACTAATTTGGGTGTAATTGATCCAAATTTCACAACTGGAATTAGTTTTAATGGAGTGAATAAGATTCAGGTTCCGCTAAAAACTACAGAAGATACCACTACATTACGTTTCATTCAGAACGGAAGCGATACTGATGCAACGAATGATAACGAAGATATTTTACAATTCAATTACTCTAGAAATGAAGTTTATGTTTCACGCGCTTGTGGATTTAAAACTTTATTTACATTAAATGCTACAAATCCTATAATTCAAATAGAGCCAGCAGTTGCTGATGGTGCTTGGATAAAAAATATTTCTATTGTAAAAGCTAACCTTGAAAACGAAAATGAAGTACACGTTAAAATATTCTTTTAGTCTACTATTGCTTGTAGCTTCGTTTTTGGGAAATGCTCAAAAAGTGAAAGTCAAAGACAGTATCAAACCCAAAACAGAACGTTATGGTTTGCGAGTTGGTGTTGATTTGTTCAAATTAACGCGTTCGTTTTATGAAAAAGACTATCGTGGAATTGAATTAGTTGGTGATTTCAAATTAACCAGAAAGCACTACATAGCAGCAGAAATTGGAACAGAAAACAAAACCGTAGACGACGACCGATTAAACTTTACTACCAAAGGAACCTACTTAAAAGCAGGTTTTGATTTTAATGGATATGAAAATTGGTTGGGTATGAACAACATGCTTTATGTGGGTATGCGCTACGGATTTAGTTCGTTTAGCCAAACATTAAACTCTTACACTATTTACAATCCGAATCCTTATTTTGGACAAGCTCCAGAAATTCCATCAGGTGAAAAATTCAATGGACTTACAGCGCAATGGGTTGAAGTTTTGGCTGGTGCAAAAGCAGAAATGTTTAAAAATTTCTATGTTGGAATGAGTGTTCGATTAAACTATTTAGTTTCCAATAAAAAACCAGATGGATTTGACAATCTGTACATTCCAGGTTTCAACAGAACTTACGACGGAAAATTTGGCGTAGGAATAAACTACACCATTTCCTATTTTGTTCCTATTTTTAAATCTGAGGTTAAACCTAAAGAAGGAAAAAAGAAATAATTAATTTATCTCCTTCACTCCTTTTACAAAAATAACTTTCATAAACAATTTTTCACCGTCTTTAGTTTTAACGGCTTGAAATTTTGGAGCAAGTATTGTTGCTATAACAAAAGCAACAATCAAAATCCAAATTCCTTTCAAATCTGTAAACGCTTGGATAGCCACTTGCAACGGCAAAAAGAAAGCCGCAAAACTTAACATGTTGTAAATAAATGATTTTGTTGATTTACTCATTTGTCTGTAGTGAAATTATATATTGTACTTTTATAAAACTGCTATTCGCCTTCTGCTATCTGAAACTTTGTTCGTTTACTTCCTTCATACATTTCGTATTTTACCAATCGCGCTTCTAAACTACCATTAAAAAGCTTGATTTTTCTTGAAGGTTTCAATCCAACGTGTTTCAATGCTTCTAAGTTTGCTGTAATAAACCAAGCATGAGTTCCTGGATAATTTTGTTTCATGGTATCGCCCATTTCTCTGTAAAAACGTTCTAAATCAATATCCAAACGTTCACCATAAGGTGGATTGAAAACCATTTGTAAAGGTCCAGAAGTTTCTTTTTTGGTATCAAAGAAATTTTGTTGTTCAACCGTTATGTAATCATCTAGATTCGCATTTTTGATATTATCAATAGCTTTGTGAACAGCACTTGGCGCTTTATCGTATCCTTTTATAGTGTAATGAAATTCACGTGTGCGTTTCATTAACGCATCAATAATTTGATCAAACAAATCGTTATCCCAATCGTTCCATTTTTCGAAAGCAAATTCTTTTCTGTTGATATTGGCTGGAATATTACAAGCAATCATTCCGGCTTCAATAAGAATGGTTCCAGAACCACACATTGGATCTAGGAAATCGGTTTTCCCTTCCCAACCTGCAAGTAATAACATTCCTGCAGCAAGAACTTCGTTTATTGGAGCAATATTGGTAGCTGTTCTATAACCTCTTTGATGCAAAGAATTTCCAGAAGTATCCAAAGCCACCGAAACTTGGTCTTTATCGATGTGGATATTGATTCTTAAATCTGGATATTCCTTATCAATACTTGGACGAACTCCAGTTTTCTCACGAAATTGATCTACAATAGCATCTTTAGCTTTTTGAGAAACAAACTGTGAATGCTTGAAAAAATCAGAATGAATTGTGGTGTCAATAACAAAAGTTTGATTGGCATTTAAATACGAACTCCAATCAATTCCTTGAATTCCTTTGTACAATAAAGCATCGGTTTTTGCTCTGAAATAATAAATTGGTTTTAAGATTTTTAAAGCAGTTCTCAATGACAAATTGGCTTTATACATAAAACCTTTATCGCCTTTAAAACTTACCATTCGTGTACCTATTTCAACATCTTGCGCACCTAAAACACGTAATTCTTGAGCTAATATTTCTTCAAAACCAAAGAAGGTTTTGGCAATCATTTTAAAATTTTCCATTTTCAATATCAAAATTCAATTGCAACTTCAAAATTCAATTGCAATTTCAATAATTAACTAAATTCCAAACTTGGAATAACTTCTGCAAAAATACACTAAATTTGCACGCTAGGAATTCATTTGAAAAGATAAATGTCAGAAAATACAAATTTGAAAACCAATAACTGGTTCGCCTCTTGGTTTGATACACCATATTACCACATTCTTTATAAAGATAGAAATTACCGTGAAGCACAGATTTTCATGGACAATTTGACGCATTATTTAAACTTACCTGAAAAGGCAAAAGTATTAGACTTAGCTTGCGGAAAAGGACGTCATTCTATTTATTTGAATCAATTAGGATTTGATGTAATTGGTGCCGATTTATCTGAAAACAGTATTGCTGAAGCTACTAAAAATGCAAATGCAACTTTACATTTTGAAGTGCATGATATGCGAGAAAAATTTGAAGATAAATTTGATGCTATCTTTAATCTTTTTACAAGTTTTGGTTATTTTGAAAATGATAATGATGATTTAAAAACATTAGTTGCAATAAAAGAAAGTCTGACCGATTACGGATTTGCTGTAATTGATTTCATGAATGTGCATCAAGTAATTCCGAATTTAGTTCCTGATGAAGTTAAAACTGTTGATGGAATTGATTTTCATATCAAAAGATATGTTGCCGATAATCATATCATCAAAGAAATTGATTTTGAAGACAACAATGAAAAATATCATTTTACAGAAAAAGTAAAAGCACTGACTTTAGAAGATTTTGAAAATATGATGAACGATGCTGGAATTTATTTATTGGACACTTTTGGTGACTACAAGTTGAAGAAATTCCATAAAAATACTAGCGAACGATTAATTATGATATTTAAATAATGAATTACTTATTACCATTATTATCGGTTTTAATAGGTTTTTTTATAGCGATAGCACTAAAACCTAGAGCCAAAAAGAATTTAAAATTACTATTAGCTTTTAGTGGTTCTTTTTTGCTTTCACTAACAGTAATTCACTTACTTCCAGAAGTATACGAATCCCATAATCACAATGTGGGAATTTTTATAATGATTGGAATTTTGTTTCAAATTATATTAGAGTTTTTTTCAAAAGGTGCCGAACACGGACACGTTCACGGACATGATAAAATGGCTCAAATGCCATGGTTATTATTTATTAGTTTATGCATTCATGCTTTGTTAGAGGGCTTTCCTGTTGGTCATCATCACGAATTGGCGCTGGGAATTGCTATTCATCACCTTCCAATTGCAATCATCTTAACCACTTTTTTCTTGAATGCTGAGTTAAATAAAACTGCTTTGTTCCTTTTTATGTTAACCTTTGCCATAATGACACCGCTTGGGACTTTCATTTCTGATATTTTTCCTGCTTTAAATCAATACTATAATGAGATTACGGCAATAGTAATTGGAATTTTATTCCACATATCTTCAACAATTATTTTTGAAAGTAGCGAAGGACATAAATTCAATATTGCAAAAATCTCGATGATAATTTTAGGAATTGTTTTGGCATATTTTATGTAAAATGAAGAATTTCAAAACTATTTTCTTTGTTTTTACTTTCTTTAGTTTGATGATTTCATGTGGTTATGTTAAAACAACTACAGTTCCTAAATATTTTAAATTTAAAAAAGAATCCACGTTTTGCATTACAACTAGTAATTCCAAATTTAAGGACAAAATAATCATGGAATTAAGTTATGGACTTGAGAATTTGGGATTAAATACAGTTTCAGAAATTAATGCAAAGAAAGCAATGTCTTTAAAACTTAAACCCGATTTTAAATACAAAACAAGTGATATTGAGGAAATACTATCTATTAAAGATTTAAATTCTATTTATGAAATCAGAATTCAATATAAGGAAAAATCAATAGATCCTTCAAATGATTTTAAAGCATGGATTATCGATATGAATGATAATAAAGTTGTTCTTCAATATATCAATTCGAATGAAAAATCTTTAGAATACATAATAAATTCATTTGCTAAAAAAATATTTGAAAAAACTGATAAAAACTAATATGGTTTAATTAATTTTAAGACCAAATTTTAATGATTACTTTTAGTACATGAACTTCACTAAAACCACAGAGCAATCCTCCAAATACGAGCATTTAGAAAACATGTCTGTTTCTGAATTGTTGACAAACATCAATAATGAGGATAAAACCGTTCCGTTGGCAGTTGAAAAAGCTTTGCCTCAAATTGAATCGTTAGTTTCAAAAGTTGTAGAAAAAATGAAACTTGGTGGACGACTTTTTTATATTGGAGCAGGAACTTCTGGAAGATTAGGAATCGTTGATGCTTCAGAATGTCCTCCTACATTCGGAGTTCCATTTGATTTGGTGAATGGAATTATTGCAGGTGGAGATAAAGCCATTAGAAAAGCAGTTGAAAACGCCGAAGACAATACTACACAAGCTTGGATAGACTTACAAGAACAAAATATTTCAGAGAACGATGTTGTCATTGGAATTGCCGCTTCGGGAACAACTCCATATGTAATTGAAGGTTTGAAAAAATGCAATGAAAATAACATAATCACAGGTTGTATTACTTGCAATGAAGGAAGTCCGTTAGCATTAACAGCAAATTTTCCAATAGTTGTTGTTGTTGGACCTGAATTTGTAACTGGAAGTTCGAGAATGAAAGCAGGAACAGCACAGAAATTAGTATTAAACATGATTTCAACTGCAACCATGATTCAACTGGGAAAAGTGAAAGGCAACAAAATGGTAGATATGCAATTGAGTAATGATAAATTGGTCGATAGAGGCGTGAAAATGATTATGAGCGAAATTCCAGTTGATTATGAAAAAGCTAGTCAATTATTAAAGGAATTTGGAAGCGTTAGAAAAGCCGTTGAAGAATTTAAACAGTAATATGAAAGAATCCCTAAAAGTAGTTTTACTTTTATCTATATTTTTTGTACTTTTCTTTTTAGTAAGAAAATCTACAAACAATACTATTATTGAGGAGCAAGCTAAAGTTGATTTAAAAGATTATCCACAAACATTAGATAGTATAAAATCTATTAAAAAAGAGCTTAAAGATAAAAGCATTAATAAAATTGGAGAAAAATTCACTTCACTTTTGACCGATAAAATTTTTCCTTATTGGTATGGAACTGATTGGGATTTTAATGGAACAACACAAAAACCAAACGAAGGAAAAATTGCTTGTGGCTATTTTGTGACAACCACATTAAGGGACATTGGATTAGATATTAACAGAGTTAAACTTGCTCAATGTGCTTCTGAACAAATGATAAAAAAATTAGTAAGTGAAGATAATATTTATCGGTTTTCAAACAAATCAATTGAAGAATTTGAAACCAATTTAAAACAAAAAGGCAATGGAATTTATGTTGTTGGCTTAGATAATCATACTGGTTTTGTTCTATTTTCTGATGAAGGAAGTTTTTTTATTCATTCAAGCGGCATTTCACCTTATAAAGTTGTAAAAGAAAAACTTACGGAATCGATTTTAATTGTAAAATCAAAATATCGAATTGTAGGCAAATTATCTTCTGATAAAGAGTTACTTTTGAATTGGATTAAAAAATAAACTTAAAAATTACTTATATGAAAAAAATACTTTTAACATTCGCATTATTACTTTCATTACTTTCTTTTTCTCAAGAAATCAATCTTGAAAGAGGTAGATATTATGTAAACGGAAGTCAGATTTCTACAAGAGAAACCAAACAATTATTAGCTTCTAATGCTGAAGCTTTGAGTAAATTCAAATCTGGACTTGGTAAAGAATCTGCAGGTGGTTTCCTTATTGGATTTGGTGGTGCATTGGTTATTACCGATATGGTAGTAGGTTTGGTTTCAGACGTAAAATATCCAACAGCGGCAACCTATATTGGAGCTGGAGCCTTAATTATTGCAATTCCTGTTTTATCAGGAAAGAATAAAAAAATTAAAGAAGGAATTGATTTGTATAATAGTGGTTTGAAAAATCTTGGAGAAACAAATTCAAATTTTGAAGTGAACTTAATAGGAAACCAAAGAGGTTACGGCATCCAAATTCGTTTTTAATATGGCAACTAACAAAGATCTTTTGGCTAAAGGTGTAAAGTATTTATTCGGTGCTTTGCCATTGATGTTTATAGGACCAAGCATAATGTATAATGCTTTTATGAACAAGCATACCAATTGGCATTACTTAATTTTAGCGATTGGCTGTGTGCTTTGCATTGCATCAGTATATTTGGCATTTAGAGGAATAAAAACTATGACTGATGCACTTTTTAATGATGGAAAATAATATTTATCTAGAAAGCGTTAAAAAACAAATGTTGTACTACAAGACGATTGCGGAAAAAGCAATTGATCAACTTGAAGAGGAACAACTTTTTTTTGTGGCTAATGATGATACAAACTCAATAAATACAATTATTAATCATATTTCAGGAAATATGATTTCACGTTGGACAGATTTTCTTACCACTGACGGCGAGAAAGAATGGAGAAATCGCGATAGTGAATTTGAACCAAGTATAACGACAAAAGAAGAATTATTGAATGTTTGGAACAAAGGTTGGGATTGCTTTTTCAAAACGATCGAGGAATTAAAACCTGAGGAATTAACCACTATAATTTACATTAGAAACGAAGGACACACTGTTATTGATGCTATAAATAGGCAGTTATGTCATTATCCTTACCATATTGGACAAATTGTTTTTTATGCCAAAATGCTTAAAGAAACTGAATGGAATTCACTTTCAATACCTAAAAACAAATCCAATTCTTATAATAATGATAAATTTGCCAAAGAGAAAACCATCAAGAATTTTACTGATGATGAACTAAACAAGTTAAAACAATAATGAAAATAATAATAATAGTCATTTTAATGTTTGCCCTTTTTGCTTGCCAAAACAAATTGGAATGCAATCCAAAAGAGTTTAAAACTGGTAAATTTGAATTCGTTCAAGAAGTTAATGGCAAAAAAGAAATTACAACATTTGAACGAACAGATAAATTACAAATTGAAACCTACAACGAAAGAACCGATACGGCTTCAGTTCGTTGGGTAAATGACTACGAATTTATTCTTCAAAAATTGCATCCTAGAAATATGGCTGAAAAAAAAGCAATTTCCATGCGATTCATTTCTACAAAAGGAAAAACCTATACCTTTGAATATTCTTTTGTAGGAGAATCAAAAAAACAAATGGGAACTGTAACAAAAATCGATTAATTCCGTAAAACCACTTTAACAATAACTTTTTTAAACTAACCAATGGAAGTATTATTTACCACAGATGCACTAATTGCACTTTTAACATTAACCTTTTTAGAAATTATTCTTGGTATCGATAACATTGTTTTCTTATCTATCGTATCGGGAAAACTTCGTGAAGAAGACCAACCAAAAGCTAGAAGGGTTGGACTATTGTTAGCTATGGTTTTTCGTATCATTTTGCTTTTCGGAATCACATGGGTTATGGGATTGAAAAAATCTTTTTATGATTTCGATTTCGGATTTTTCTCAGGTGGAATTTCAGGACAAAGTTTAATCATCTTTGGTGGAGGTTTGTTTTTGTTATACAAATCGGTTTCAGAAATTCATCACAAATTAGAAGGTGAAGAAGAATCAACCAACGGAAAAGCAAGCAATAGTTTATCAGCTGCTATTTTACAAATCGCTTTGTTAAACATTGTTTTCTCTTTTGATAGTATTTTAACGGCTATTGGTTTAGTAAGTTCTGCCGAACCACCAAAAGGTTTTGGACCAGCTGGCGCTATCGAAATCATGATTCTTGCAATTGTCCTTTCTATCGTAGTTATGCTTGCTTTTGCAGGACCGGTGTCTAAATTCGTAAATGAACATCCAACAATACAAATTCTTGGACTTTCATTCTTAATCTTAATTGGTGTAATGCTTCTTGCAGAAGGTTCGCATTTAGCAAACTTCAAATTTGGAAACGATGTAGAAGTACATAGTATCCCAAAAGGTTACTTATATTTTGCTATTTTCTTCTCATTATTTGTAGAATTCTTAAACTTAAAGATGAAGAAAAGCAGCAAAAAACCAGTTGTTTTACATAACAGCAAAATCATTGATAAAAAACTAGAAGACACCGATATTACTAATTAATCGAATATCTTTAAAAGAAAAAATGGTGATTGAGGCTCTCGAAATCACCATTTTTTTATGGTTTAAAAAGAAATACTAAGACAATCCGATTATCTTACCATTATTATCAATATCTATTCGCTCTGCATTTGGAACTGCTGGCAAACCAGGCATTCGCATCACATCTCCAAGTAACGGCACTATAAATCCTGCACCGCTAGCAATTTCAAACTCACGAACCGTTATAGTGAAATCCGTTGGACGACCTATTATCTTTTCATTATCCGAAAAACTTGCTGGAGTTTTTGCCATACAAATCTGAAATTCATTAAAACCTAAATCATTAATCATCTTCAATTGTGATTTCGATTTTGGAGAAAACTCCACAGAACTAGCTCCGTAAATTTCTTTGGCAATCGTATTTATTTTATGTTCAATCGAATCTTCTTTTTGATATAAAGGCTTATAATTTGCTTCACCTTTATTGATTTCAGCAACTACTTTTTCAGCTAATTCAGCCGAACCTTTTCCACCATCAACAAAAGCTGTGCTTACAATTGCAGTTACACCTTTTGCTAAACACAATGCTTTCAATTTATCATATTCAGCTTGAGTATCATCGGGAAAAGCATTTATAGAAACCACAGGATTTATTCCAAATTTTTGAATATTTTCAATATGTTTTTCTAAGTTGCAAAATCCTTTTTCAATTGCAGCTACATTTTCAGTTTTAAAATCTTCTGAACTTAATCCAGCATGATGTTTAATTGCTCGAATCGTTGCAACTAAAACTACTGCATCAGGTTTCAATCCACTTTGTCCACATTTTATATGAAAGAATTTTTCAGCACCTAAATCAGCGCCAAAACCTGCTTCAGTAACTACATAATCCCCAAGTGAAAGTCCCATTTTAGTGGCAATTACCGTATTTGTTCCTTGTGCAATACTTGCAAATGGTCCGCCATGAAGAATCGCTGGATTTCCTTCTAAAGTTTGCACCAAATTAGGTTTCAAAGCGTCTTTCAGCAAAACTGCCATGGCTCCTACTACCTTCAAATCGCGAGCAAAAATTGCTTTTCCATCGAAAGTTTTTCCGACAAAAATATTTCCTAATCGAAATTTTAAATCCTCTAAATCTTTCGACAAACAAAGAATCGCCATCACTTCTGATGCTGGAGTAATATTGAAACCATCTTCGCGCATCGTTCCGTTAGTTTTTGCTCCAACTCCAATAATGATTTGGCGTAGCGAACGATCATTCATATCCATAACACGTTTCCATGCAATAGATTTTGGGTCTAAATTCAAAGAAAACTTCGGATTTTGAAGATTGTTATCAATCACTGCCGAAAGTAAATTATTCGCTTTCTCAATAGCCGAAAAATCACCTGTAAAATGCAAATTGATATCTTCCATCGGAACAACTTGAGCATAACCGCCACCTGCAGCGCCACCTTTCAACCCGAAAACTGGTCCGAGTGATGGTTCACGCAAAACTCCAATAGCTTTTTTGCCAATGCAATTCAAACCGTCTGTTAGACCAATAGACATAGTCGTTTTACCTTCACCATATTTAGTTGGTGACATTGCGGAAACCAAAATCAGTTTTCCTTTTGGATTTTCAGCTTGTAATTCTAAAGGTAATTTGGCTTTGTACTTTCCGTAGTATTCTAAATCGTCTTCTTGAATATTTACTTTTTCAGCAATTTTTCTAATGTGTTGTAAAGTTGCATTTTGAGCAATCTCAATATCGGATGGAAATGTTGACATTATTATTTTAGTATAATTTGAAGTAAAATTAGTTGAGTCGTTTGGAATAAAAAATGATATAAATCAAATAAAAAAACCTACAAGGTTTGTAAAACCTTGCAGGTTGGATTTATTCTAATGACAACGTAATTTGTCCGTCGTCGTCTAATTCTGTTTGAATATCTTCAGAAACGTTATCTTCTCCTGAAACTTCCATTTCTTCCGGAGCTTCTTCCTCAGGTTCTTCATAAGGCAATGGTTCTAGAAGATTGACTTGTTTTAATTTATCTGTAGTTAATTGGTTTCCTAAAGCTTTTATTCCTTTTACAGCAATAAATTGTTCTAAATCTATCGTTTGATTATCCTTTTGAATACCTTTTACTTTAGCAAAAATAACCTCAGCAACTGGACGCCAATCAGTAGAAACAATTTCTAACTGTGATTTTTCGTGTTCCGTGATAAAAATTTCATCTTTGTTTTCGTTTTCAACCAAGAAACGTTTTATAAAATAACGTTCTTTTTCACCATCATAATAGATACAAGAAATAGGTTTCTTCGGATTCCATTTTTCAAGAACAATCATATCTTCATCAAAGTGCGTAGTCAATTCTGGAATTATGGTTTTCAATTTCCCAGCCTGATTGATAATCAAGAGTCTATCATTTGGTCTGAATTCACCCAACAACTCTCCTCTTCCATCAACATTCAAACGTTGAACTGTATCATCAAACCACACTTTTCTCGGACGTAAAGTAGAAATTCCTTTCTCCTTCAATTCGATTTTCTTGATTGGATATTTGGTAACCGTATTTCCACGTGAAGCACGACCTTTTATGGCAATATCGGTAAAATCGACATCCCATTTTAGTTTTTTCACACTTCCAACTTGACGCAATAATATTGTTACAACCTCAGCTTCACCATTTGGATTTGCTGAGAAATATAAAGTTTGCGAACCAGCTTTTTCTTGGGTTAAATCGTAAAATTTATCACGAGTAACACCCGAAACATTGAAACGCTTTATGAAAGTAGAACCATTTTTACCATCACGATAAATCATATTGTAAATGGTACGCTTGTCATTTTTATCAAAAACTGCAATGTGAATAATGTCTTTGCCAACGAATTTCTTATCATCCACTTTGGCAATCATCATTTTTCCATCGCGCAAGAAAACGATAACATCATCAATATCAGAACAATCAGCAACGTATTCGTCTTTTTTCAAACCTGTTCCAAAGAAACCTTCTTCTTTGTTTACATATAATTTTGTATTTCTTAAAACCACTTTGGTAGCTTCAATATTTTCAAAACTTCTTAACTCAGTTTGACGCTCACGTCCTTTTCCGTATTTTTCTTTTAATTTGGCAAAATAATCTATGGCAAAATCAATTAGGTTATCTAAATGATGTTGCACTTCTTTCATTTCGTCTTCCAATTTGGCAATAAAATCATCCGCTTTATCCGAGTCGAAACGCGTGATACGAATCATTGGAATTTGGGTTAATTTTTGCAAATCTTCGTCTTCAATTTCACGAACAAATGATTTTTTAAACGGTTCAAAACGTTTATACATATATGCGTAAAGCGATTCTCTATCCGAATACAATTTGAAGTCAATATACATTTCTTCACGAATGAAAATCTTTTCCAAAGTCGAGAAATGCCATTTGTTTTTAAGTTCTTCTAATTGAATTTCGAGTTCTTTCTTCAATAAATCAACCGTTCGTTCTGTTGAAATTTTCAACATATCAGAAACTCCAATGAACAACGGTTTGTTATCTTCAATCACACAACCCAAAGGTGCCACAGACGTTTCGCATGCCGTAAACGCATATAAAGCATCAATCGTTTTATCTGGAGAAACTCCTGGAAATAAATGAATTAGAATTTCAACTTCGGCAGCGGTATTGTCTTCAATTTTCTTGATTTTGATTTTACCTTTTTCGTTGGCTTTCAAAATACTATCAATTAAAGTCGATGTATTCGTCGAAAACGGAATTTGAGTAATCACCAAAGTTTGTTTGTCCAATTGCGAGATTTTGGCACGAACACGAACACGTCCGCCACGTAAACCATCGTTATAATTGGAAACATCCGCAATTCCAGCAGTTTGAAAATCGGGATATAATGTAAAAGGTTTTCCTTTTAAAATTTTAATCGAAGCATCAATTAATTCGTTGAAATTGTGAGGTAACACTTTAGTTGAAAGTCCAACCGCAATTCCTTCAGCACCTTGCGCCAAAAGCAACGGAAACTTCACCGGAAGATTGTTTGGCTCGGCACGACGACCATCGTATGAAACTCCCCAATCGGTAATTTTTGGTGAATACAAAACCTCCAAAGCAAATTTTGACAAACGTGCTTCAATATATCTCGAAGCCGCAGCACTATCACCTGTTAGAATATTTCCCCAGTTTCCTTGGCAATCTATCAACAATTCTTTCTGACCAATTTGCACCATGGCATCACCAATACTCGCATCTCCGTGAGGATGATACTGCATCGTGTGTCCAACGACATTCGCAACTTTGTTGTAACGACCATCATCCAACTCTTTTAGTGAATGCATAATACGACGTTGCACTGGTTTAAAACCATCTTCAATCGCAGGCACGGCACGCTCAAGAATTACATAGGAAGCGTAATCCAAGAACCAATCTTTGTACATTCCTGTAACTTTGGTAATGGTATCTTCTGGATTCTCGTCGTTTTCGTAAAAGTGATTTCCGCCTGTCGAAACGATGTCCTCAAAGCCTTCGTCTACACTTTCGTCGTTAGTGGAATCGTCTAACTCGTCGTTAGTTTCTTCTTCGTTAATGTTATCTTCTTCTTCGTCTTTCATTTATGCTGAATATTTCAGTAACTATGATTCATAGCATTCTATTTAATGCTCTTCACCAATATTTTTTAAATTCATTTTTATAAACAATTCTTTTAACTCATCACCCTTCTCAATACAGAACATAGGTAAATCATCTAATTCTTTGGAAGAAAGCCAACCTCCACATTCTAAACAAACTTCATAATATCCAACTAACTTATTGTCTTTATAAAACAAAAACAAATGTCTTGGTTCATAACAAGCTGCTTGCATACCCTTTTCTTCCCATTTAGTATCTAATAAAATATTAAAAACTTTATCTTTTTGATCATTTGACAAAACTAAACTATCGATGACTTTTGTTTTATCAAAAATTAACTTTCCTTTTTCGAACTTAAGATTACTATTTGATCTACCATTAATTGTATCCCACATCATTCTACTTGGATACGAATAAAGCTTTACCTCATTAATTCCTTTCAAAAATATTTCAGCTTTTCTATCTTCTTTTTTTTGACAAGAAACTATAAAAATTAAACTCAATAATAAAATTATTTTCTTTATCTTAAATTCCATCTAAAACCACTGATTACTAATTTTTCTCAACTACATCCAATTCCACTTTCAAATTATTGATAATAAACGTTTGTCTATCTGGTGTATTTTTACCCATATAAAACTCTAACAAGGTTTCTATTGACGTAGCTTTATCTAACATGACAGGATCTAATCGAATGCTTTCTCCAATGAAATGCTTGAACTCATCAGGTGAAATTTCTCCCAAACCTTTGAATCGCGTGATTTCTGGTTTTGGTTTTAATTTTTCTATAGCATCAATTCGTTCTTGGTCGGAATAGCAATAGATCGTTTCTTTTTTATTTCGCACACGGAATAATGGAGTCTGCAAAATATACAAATGTCCTTCTTTAATCATTTCTGGGAAAAACTGAAGAAAAAAGGTAATTAATAACAAACGAATGTGCATTCCATCGACATCGGCATCGGTTGCAATTACGATGTTGTTGTAACGCAAATCTTCGATGCTTTCTTCAATATCTAATGCTGCTTGAAGCAAATTAAACTCTTCGTTTTCGTACACAATTTTCTTCGACATTCCATAAGAATTCAAAGGTTTACCACGCAAACTGAAAACCGCTTGTGTATTCACATCACGACTTTTGGTAATCGAACCCGAAGCCGAATCACCTTCGGTAATAAAAAGCGTACTCTCTAAACTCCTTGGATTTTTAGCATCAGTTAAATGCACACGACAATCGCGTAATTTTTTATTGTGTAAACTTGCTTTTTTAGCTCTGTCTTTGGCTAATTTTCTAATTCCTGATAGTTCTTTACGTTCGCGTTCGGCTTGCAAAATCTTACGCAAAAGCGAATCTGCAACTTCTGGATTTTTATGTAAAAAATTATCTAATTTGGTTGTAATAAAATCATGAATAAACGTTCGAACCGTCGGACCATTTGGACCAACATCGTTAGAACCTAATTTGGTTTTGGTTTGCGATTCGAAAACTGGTTCTTCCACTTTTATGGAAACTGCAGAAACTATGGATTTACGAATATCTGAAGCTTCAAAACCTTTGTTGTAATACTCGCGAATGGTTTTTACAATAGCTTCACGAAACGCATTTAAGTGCGTTCCACCTTGAGTAGTATTTTGTCCGTTTACAAAGGAATGGTATTCTTCTGAATATTGAGATTTGCTGTGCGTTAATGCAATTTCGATATCATCACCTTCTAAGTGAATGATTGGATATTGCATATCCTCTTCAGCAATTGTTTCTTCTAATAAATCTTTTAAACCAAATTCTGAAAGGTATTTTTCACCGTTGTAATATATTGTTAATCCGCGATTTAGATAACAATAATTTTTGAGCATTTTGATGATATACTCGTTTCGGTATTTATAATTTTTGAAAATAACTTCGTCAGCAATGAAGGCAACTTTTGTTCCTTTTCGCTTAGTTGATTCAACAATTTCTTCTTCTAAAGTTAGATTTCCTTCCGAGAATTCGGCTGCTTTTTGTTGATTATCACGAACCGATTCTACACGGAAATAATTAGACAAAGCATTCACGGCTTTGGTACCAACTCCATTTAAACCAACCGATTTTTTAAACGCTTTAGAATCGTATTTTCCACCGGTATTCATTTTGGAAACTACGTCAACGACTTTTCCAAGCGGAATTCCACGACCATAATCGCGAACGGTTACCAATTTATCTTTAATCGTTACTTCGATAACTTTTCCTGCACCCATAACGAATTCGTCGATGCAGTTGTCGATTACTTCTTTTAGTAAAATATATATTCCGTCATCTGGAGACGAACCGTCACCGAGTTTCCCAATGTACATTCCGGGACGCATTCGGATGTGTTCTTTCCAATCGAGTGAGCGTATATTGTCTTCGTTATATTGTGTTTCTTGAGCCATTTTAAAATGTATCGATTTTGTGCTAATATAGTGTATTTCGAGTCATTTTTGAAATGATATTTATCAAAGTTATTAAGAATGTTTTTGACAATTTTAAAAAGAAAATAGAGAATAGAATATAGAAAATAGAGGTGAATTTTGTGGATTTATTTTTATATTTGGGAAATTACATCTTCAATAAGATATTATTGATATTAATTAATTCAACAAAAAACTTAGAAATTATGAAATTAAATTTTCAATGTTCAAAATGTTTTATGGAAAACATTACCACAAATAATTTTGTACAAATTCAAGAAGATGATTTATACGAATTTCATTGTACAAAAAATCATAGAAATATTTACTTTGTAAATAATGAAAAATTTGAATTATTAATAGAATCAGCAATAAACGCAATAATTGACGGATATTATAGAGAAGTAATTTCTGCAATGGTAGCAAGTCTTGAAAGATTACAAGAGTTTGTAATTAATATAATTCTTAAGAAAAATAATTTTACACAAAATCAATTCTTAACTGCCTGGAAAACTGTACGAAGACATTCCGAAAGTCAACTTGGATCCTTTACTTTTACCTATTTTTTAGAATTCAGAGAACTTCCTGATTCTTTATCTGAAAACGAAAAAGCATTTAGAAATAACGTAATTCACAATGGGTACTTTCCGAGTTATGATGAAACTTTAATTTTTGGACAACGAATATTAGATATTATATACAACATTCTAAAAAAACTTAGAGATACCTCTGAAAATATTATCAGAGAATATGCAGTAGAGGAAAGTAAAATAAAATTACAAATGATTGAAGATCGTGGAGAATCTCCATTTACATATCAAATGCGTAATATTATTAATCTACATTGGGATATAAGTAGTTTTAAAAAAAATGATTTGAAAGAGTACATTAAAACATTAAGCTTGAAATAAAAATTAATTTCTAAGCAATAACAAAATTTTTGATATGTATCATTAAGGAATTTTTAAATATTAATGAGAAAAATAAAAGTTCTAAAAGTGATTAAAAAATATAAAAAAAACCGCAAAATCTCTTTTGCGGCTAGTCTATTTTTTATATTCTATTCTCTATTTTCTAAAACTAAACATTAAAACGGAAATGCATCACATCTCCATCTTTAACGATGTATTCTTTTCCTTCCACTCTTAGTTTTCCGGCTTCTTTACATTTAGCTTCTGAACCTAATGTAGAGTAATCTTCGAATGCAATAACCTCAGCACGGATGAATCCTTTTTCAAAATCGGTGTGGATTACTCCTGCTGCTTTTGGTGCTGTATCGCCAACGTTAATTGTCCAAGCGCGAACTTCTTTTACACCAGCAGTGAAATACGTTTGAAGTTTTAATAATTTGTAAGCTGCACGAATTAAAACTGCTGAACCTGGTTCTGTCAATCCCATATCTTCTAAGAAAACTTGTCTTTCTTCATAGCTTTCTAATTCAGTAATATCTGCTTCTGCTCCTACTGAAAGTATTATAACTTCTGCATCTTCGTCTTTTACTAATTCACGAACTTGGTCAACGTATTTGTTTCCGTTTACTGCTGAACTTTCGTCAACATTACAAACATAAAGTACAGGTTTGTTTGTAATTAATTGAAAATCTTCCATCAATTCAATTTCGTCTTGATTTTGAGGTTCAACGGTTCTAGCAGATTTTGCTTGCAATAAGGTTTCACGAATTCTATCTAAAAGAGCTTTTTCTGTTTGCGCTTCTTTATTTCCTGTTTTAGCTGCACGATTTACTTTTTCTAAACGTTTTTCAACTGTTTCTAAATCTTTCAATTGCAACTCGATATCAATCGTTTCTTTATCGCGAATTGGATTTACATTTCCATCAACGTGAACGATATTATCATTGTCAAAACAACGCAAAACGTGAATAATTGCATTACATTCTCTAATGTTTGCAAGGAATTGATTTCCTAAACCTTCACCTTTACTTGCTCCTTTTACCAATCCTGCAATATCAACAATATCAACAGTTGCCATTTGCACAGCTTGTGGTTTTACCAATTCTTCTAAACGATTTATTCTTGGATCTGGAACGTTTACTACACCAATATTTGGTTCTATAGTACAAAACGGAAAGTTGGCACTTTGCGCTTTAGCATTTGATAAACAATTAAATAAAGTTGATTTTCCTACGTTTGGTAATCCTACAATTCCTGCTTTCATCGGTACGTTTTATTTTTAAAAGTGTGCAAATATAATCTTATTAATTGAAAGAATAAAAGATTTAAGCATGCTTACTATTAGTTTATTTAGAATTAAAATGTGGTAAATATATAAAAGTGTTCGATTTGCATGTAACACTTTCTAAATTAGCTGAATTAATTTTGTAAAACATTAATTATTAAAATTTTACATTATGAAAACTCTATTTATTGGAATGCTATCGTTGTTTACAACAGCAACTTTTCAAGCTCAAAACAAAAATATTAAAGACGAAACAAAAACAACTACAACTACTATTACCGATTCTAAAGGTGAGAAAACTTATGTAAAGAAAGAAAATACTCGAGAAGTTCAAGAAATTGAATTAAAAGAAGAAAAACCAAACACATTGAATATCGAAACTAAAGATTCACCAGTTGTAGTTACAACTACTACAAAAATCACTAATCCTGATGGAAGTACTCGTACAGTAGATGTTGATCGTTCATCCTATTATATGTATGACAACAAAAAATACAATGTTAAACTTGATGCTAATGGTTATAGAATAATAGGTGATGATACTAAAAAAAGTGCTTTACTAAGAAAAACTTCTACTAATAGTTTTATTTATTACAATGGTAAAGAAACCTCTATTGGTTATTTTGATACTGATGGAAATTTAGTTTTAGAAACCTATAATTCTAAAACCGATACTGTTACTTATAAAACTTATGTTATTGTGAAACAATAGAAAAAAAAGCGAATCAAAAACTACTTAAAATTTGTTTTTGATTCGCTCTATTTTAATCATCAATACTCAAAATTATCTTTTCCTCTTCTTCTGTTGCAACCATTCCTGAGATTTCCCAATAATTACTTAGGATTGTATTTTTCTTATTGAATAAGGTTTTATCTTTAAAAACCTCACTTTCTTTAAAGCTATAATTTTGGTTACTGAAATTAGTAGTTATAAAGTAATTCCTCACTTCAATATCTGTCGTTTTATTCTTAACAACTTTTTCATATCCGATTTCCTCTTTTGAACCTATTAAATAATAATTATTGGAGTCAAATCGATACATAGTTTTAAAAAAGGATTTATAAACATGCTTCCCATTTTTTCCTGTTTTATCTTTTGCTTTTGCA
>Ga0209572_1000837_pt1 | contig 32832 bp, 24 predicted proteins | sample EBPBio232012_DNA_FD_185867 | JGI IMG/M metagenome (GOLD analysis project Ga0209572, IMG submission 185867) | Wastewater treatment Type I Accumulibacter community from EBPR Bioreactor in Madison, WI, USA - Reactor 1_1/23/2012_ DNA (SPAdes)... | ecosystem: Engineered > Bioreactor > EBPR >...
TGGCCGTCGGCCTGCACACGGATGCGGCCACGCAGGCGGTTCAGCACCAGGGTCTGCTGGGTCTCGGCCAGGCCGATCTCCCACGGGCTGCCGGCGTGCTTGATGGACGACCAGGGCGAGGCGCCCGTGCCGCCGTCGTGCCCGGCGATCACCACGTGGTCGCTCTTGCACTTGGCCACGCCCGCGGCGATGGTGCCCACGCCCACTTCGGACACCAGCTTGACGCTGATGTCGCTGTGCGGGGCCACGTTCTTCAGGTCGTGGATCAGCTGCGCCAAGTCCTCGATCGAGTAGATGTCGTGGTGCGGCGGGGGCGAGATCAGGCCCACGCCGGGCACGCTGTGGCGCAGCTTGCCGATGTAGTCCGACACCTTGCCGCCGGGCAGCTGGCCGCCCTCGCCCGGCTTGGCGCCCTGGGCCATCTTGATCTGGATCTGGTCGGCGGACGACAGGTACTCGGCCGTCACGCCAAAGCGGCCCGAGGCCACCTGCTTGATGCGCGAGCGCAGGCTGTCACCGGCCTCCAGCGGCAGGTCGACCTCGACGACGTCCTCGCCGATCACCGAGGCCAGGGTCTCGCCCTTCTTGATCGGGATGCCTTTCAGCTCGTTGCGGTAACGGCGCTCGTCCTCACCGCCTTCGCCGGTGTTGCTCTTGCCGCCGATGCGGTTCATGGCCACGGCCAGGGTGGCGTGCGCCTCGGTGCTGATGGAGCCCAGCGACATGGCGCCGGTGGCAAAGCGCTTGACGATGTCGGCGGCGGCCTCGACCTCTTCGACCGGAATGGCCTTGGCCGGGTCGACCTTGAACTCGAACAGACCGCGCAGCGTCATGTGGCGCTTGCTCTGGTCGTTGATGATCTGCGCGTATTCCTTGTAGGTGTTGAAGCTGTTGGCACGCGTGCTGTGCTGCAGCTTGGCGATGGCGTCGGGCGTCCACATGTGCTCTTCGCCACGGGTGCGCCAGGCGTATTCGCCGCCAGCGTCCAGCATGCCGGCCAGCACCGGGTCGTCACTGAAGGCGCCGCGGTGGCGGCGGAAGGCCTCTTCGGCGATCTCGAACACGCCGATGCCCTCGACCCGGCTGGCGGTGCCGGTGAAGTACTTGCCCACGGTGTCCGAGTTGATGCCGATGGCCTCGAACAGCTGCGCGCCGCAGTAGCTCATGTAGGTGCTCACGCCCATCTTGGACATGATCTTGGACAGGCCCTTGCCAATGGCCTTGACGTAGTTGTAGACGGCTTTTTCGCCGCTCAGCTCGCTCGGCAGGTCCTTGTGCATGGCGGTCAGGGTGTCCATGGCCAGCCAGGGGTGCACGGCCTCGGCGCCGTAGCCGGCCAGCACGGCAAAGTGGTGCACTTCGCGTGCGCTGCCGGTCTCGACCACCAGGCCGGCGCTGGTGCGCAGGCCTTCGCGGATCAGGTGCTGGTGCGTGCTGGACAGGGCCAGCAACGCCGGGATGGCGACGCGGTCAGGGGCCACGCCCTTGTCGCTGAGGATCAGGATGTTGTGGCCGCCCTTGATGGCGTCCACGGCTTGCGCGCACAGGCTGGCCAGGCGCGCCTCCACGCCCTCGGCACCCCAGGCGAGCGGGTAGGTGATGTCCAGCACGGCCGAGTTGAACTTGCCCTGCGTGTGGCGCTTGATGTCGCGCAGCTTGACCATGTCGGCCGCGTCCAGCACCGGCTGGCTGACCTCCAGGCGCATGGGCGGGTTGACCTGGTTGATGTCCAGCAGGTTGGGCTTGGGGCCGATGAAGCTGACCAGGCTCATGACGATGGCCTCGCGGATCGGGTCGATCGGCGGGTTGGTCACCTGGGCGAACAGCTGCTTGAAGTAGTTGTACAGCGGCTTGTTCTTGCTCGACAGCACCGCCAGCGGGCTGTCGTTGCCCATGGAGCCGATGCCCTCTTCGCCGTTGGCGGCCATCGGGCTGAGCAAAAACTTGATGTCTTCCTGCGTGTAGCCAAAGGCCTGCTGCAAGTCGAGCATGGCGGGCGCCGTGGTCTCGACGCCGGCCGACTGCGGCTCGGTGTCGGCGATGGGCAGCTCGGGCGAATCGGCGCCGGCCACGGGGCGCACCACGTCGTCCAGGCGGATGCGCAGGTCTTCGATCCAGCGCTTGTAGGGCTTGGCGTTGGCGAGGGTGGCTTTCAGCTCCTCGTCGTCGATCATGCGGCCCTGCTCCAGGTCGATCAGGAACATCTTGCCGGGCTGCAGGCGCCACTTCTTGACGATCTTGTGCTCCGGCACGGGCAGCACACCCGACTCGGAGCCCATGATCACGAAGTCGTTGTCGGTCACGCAGTAGCGGGCCGGGCGCAGGCCGTTGCGGTCCAGCGTGGCGCCGATCTGGCGGCCGTCGGTGAAGACGATGGAGGCGGGGCCGTCCCAGGGCTCGAGCATCGAGGCGTGGTACTCATAGAAGGCGCGGCGGCGCTCGTCCATGGTGGTGTGCTGCTCCCAGGGCTCGGGGATCATCATCATGGCCGCCTGCGCCAGCGGGTAGCCGGCCATCGTCAGCAGCTCGATGCAGTTGTCGAAGGTGGCGGTGTCGGACTGGTCGGGAAAGCTGATGGGGTACAGCTTTTTCAGGTCGGCGCCCAGCACGGGCGAGCTCATCACGCCCTCGCGCGCGCGCATCCAGTTGTAGTTGCCCTTGACGGTGTTGATCTCGCCGTTGTGCGCCACGTAGCGGTACGGGTGCGCCAGCGGCCACTCGGGGAAGGTGTTGGTGGAGAAGCGTTGGTGCACCAGACCCAGGGCCGAGACGCAGCGCTCATCGCGTAAATCGTCGTAGTAAGTGCCCACCTGATCGGCCAGCAGCAAGCCCTTGTAGATCACCGTGCGGCTGCTCATGCTGGGCACGTAGTACTCTTTGCTGTACTTGAGCTTGAGCGCCTGGATGTTGGCGCTGGCCGTCTTGCGGATGACGTAGAGCTTGCGCTCCAGCGCGTCCTGCACGATGACGTCGGCGCCGCGGCCGATGAAGACCTGGCGGATCACCGGCTCCTTGGCGCGCACCATCGGCGACATCGGCATGTCGCGGTTGACCGGCACATCGCGCCAGCCCAGCAGCACCTGGCCCTCGGCCTTGATGGCGCGCTCCAGCTCTTCCTCGCAGGCCAGGCGGCTGGCGTGCTCCTTGGGCAGAAAGACCATGCCCACGCCGTATTCACCGGGCGGGGGCAGTTCGACACCCTTGGAACCGTCCGGGGCCGTCCCGGCCCGGGCCATTTCCTCGCGGTACAGCGCGTCGGGCATCTGGATCAGGATGCCGGCACCGTCGCCCATCAGCTTGTCGGCGCCCACCGCGCCCCGATGATCCAGGTTTTCCAGGATCTTCAGCGCATTGGTGATGATGGCGTGGCTCTTCTCGCCCTTGATATGCGCCACGAAGCCGACGCCACAGGCGTCGTGCTCATTGGCCGGGTCGTACAGGCCATGCTGGCTGAGGTACTGCTGCTCGGTTGGCGTCTTCATGGCGCGCTCCATCATCGAAATAAACAAACACAGGGGCCGCAAGCATAGTGCAGTGCAACATGCTTGCCAAGCATTTTAAATTGGGGTCAGATCACAATTATTTTTTGTTCATCACATTTTGAAATTAATTAGGGACACATCAATTTGATAGCAATAAACCAAGATTACACGCCGGCATATTCAGTTTTTTTCTTCTGAAGCATCTGGCAAGGCCGGGCGGCCCACCCGCCCCGGACCGACGCGCCGGTGGGTCTGACGGGCCAGTTGGGCGATGAAACTCTCGCTGCCCAGCACCCAGCCAGACTGGGTGGATCGTCGCAGGGCTTCTTGTTGCGGCTGGCTGGTCCCCGCGCCGACCAGGCCGGCGTAGGCCTGCTCTCGCGCGAAAGGGGTGTTGCCCAGCGCCCAGTACAGCGCGTGCGGGGTGACCAGCGGATCCTGGCGCAAGCCCACGCAGTGGCCGTGGCTGGACCAGGGGTAGTCCGCCGCTTGCTGCACCATGCCCGCGCGCACCGGATTGAGGTCGATGTACACCATGCAGGCCAGCAGGTGGCGTTCGGCCTGGATCAGGGCGCTGCGGTAGCGCCCTTCCCACAGCGTGCCGCTGCGGCCGTGGCGGCGATTGAAGTGCCGCACGTAGCCGCGCCCGAGCGCCTGCATCATGAGCCCGATGCCGGTGTCCGACTCGGGCGTGAGCAGCAGATGCAGGTGGTTGTCCATCAGCACATAGCCGTGCACCGCCACGCCCTGGCCTCGGGCGTGCTCCCGCAACTCGTCCAGCAGGCGCTGGCGATCGACGTCGTCGACCACGATGGCCTGGCGGTTGTTGCCGCGGTGAATCACGTGATGCGGGTGGCCGGCGAGCGTGAGCCGGGGTTGACGGGCCATGGGTAAAAAAACAGCGTGCGGGAGATGCCCGGAATTGTGCGCCAGGCCGCCCACCCAGCCGCTTGCGGAGGCCCTGTGCGGGCATTCGAGGCCGTTCCTCATCCGAGGCAGGCTTTCCGATTTGGAAATCAACCACCCTTTTTTTGTATCGCCGCTTTACTGCCTTGAGCCGGGCTTGCTAGCAGTTGTGCAGCAGCCCGTGACGCCGTGCAGGGCAGTGGGCCGCCACCCCCACCCTTGGCGGCCACAAAACCGAAATAAATCCTTCATTTCAAGACCGGCAACCAAATGTTGAACTTGAAACTCAATAAAAAATACTTTGCTCCTTCTTGAAATTTCTCTTGAAATAAATTGAAAACACCTTCTTCAATTGAGTTGATAAAAAAAAAACCAAGGACTAGAAATTTCAGCCACCCTGCTCTCCACCTATTATTTATAAAAAAATCATGCGGCGCCTTCGCCACTCACCCAGTAATTTTTAATTTCATCCGCAAGAAACGTTATTCACGCGCTTCGTGATGACCGAATTGCCGAGGTTTTCTCTGATTTCTTCTTGAAAAAAATGAATCACTCATACACATCACTCAAGAAGTCGACCCGAGGGAAAGTGGTGTCGGCCGCGTTGCTCGGCGCCTCTTCGGCGGCTCTGGCGCAATCTGGCCCACCGCCCGCGCCGCCGACCACTCCCAGCGCACAGGCGATTCACACCGAACTGGAATCGGCGATGCGCACCATCCGCGAGCTGCAGGAGCGTGTCAACGCCCTGGAGCAGCAGCAGAAAGCCGCTGCCGCCCAGCAGGCCACGAGCACGCCGCCGCTCGCCGTGGCGCCGCTGCCGCCGACGGAACGGGCCACCTTCATTCCGGCGCAGACCCTGAAGGACAACGAAACGGCGGCCGTGCGTGTGGACAACGCCACGATCGACCCGGAGTTGAAAGGCTTCTTTCGCATTCCGGGCACCGACACCATCATGAAATTCGGCGGTTACGCCAAGCTGGACTTCATTTACGACACCAAGCCGATGGGCACCTACGATTATTTCATCACCTCGGCCCTGCCCACCTCCGGCTCCGATCGCCAGCGCGGCACGCAGTTCACCGCGCACGCCAAACAAACCCGCCTGAACATGGATATTCGACGCGATACCGAGGTCGGCAAGGCGCGCATGTTTGTCGAGGGCGATTTCTTTGGTGACGCCAGCTGGGCCTACAACTCGGGCAGTTACCAAATGCGCCTGCGCCATGCCTATGGCCAGCTCGGCAATATCGCCGCCGGTTATGGTTTCAGCGCCTTCATGGACAACGACGCGCTGCCCGACACGCTGGATTTTGAAGGACCGGGATCGGCGCCCTACCTGCTGACGGCGGGTGCCCGGTACACCTGGAAGATCAACAAGGCCTTCAGCCTCGGCGTGGCGGCCGAGCGGCCGAACGCCGAGGTCACCACCGGCGACAGCGGCTATGGCCGCAGCACCATGCCGGACCTGGTGGCCATTGGCCGCTACGAGACCGACGCCGGCCACCTGCAGACCTCGGCCCTGCTGCGCCGCCTGGCCTACCGCAGCGGCGGCTCGCGCGACAACGCCTGGGGCTATGGCCTGAACATGGCCGGCACCTACACCACCTTCGGCAAGGATTACCTGGCCGGCGGCGCCGTGTGGGGCAAGGGCATCTCGCGCTACGTCTCCGACATCTCCGGCCTGGGGCTGGACGCGGTGGCCAAGGCCAACGGCCAGCTCGACACGCTCACCGCCTACGGCGGCTACTTCGCCTACACGCATTACTGGAACCCCAAGCTGCGCTCCACGGGCGTGCTCAATTACCTGGGTATGGACCGCTCCAACGCCCTGGGCGGCGGCGCCTTCAAGAACAGCCAGTACTACTCGCTGAACGTCATCTGGAACCCCTGGGGTTCCCTCAACGTGGGCGCCGAAGTCCTGTACGGACGGCTGAAAACCCTGGACGGGCGCACCGCCAACGACACGCGGGTGCAGTTCAGCCTGCAGTACGACTTCGTGCGCTGAAGACCCACTTTTCCCGGCTTCCCCCTTTCATCCCACTCGACCCCATGGCAGGGGTCGCGCGGCCGAGCTTTGTCTGTTTGAAAAAAGGAGTGTCCCCATGCTGGAGAACAAATTCGTCCCGATCCGCATGCGCGTGCTGGTCATCGACGACGAGCTGAGCGCCGAAACCGCCGAAGGCCGCTCCGCGCGGGCGCTGGTGCGCGACATCGAAGCGCACAACCTGGAGGTGATCCAGGCCATCTCGGCCGACGACGGCATGGCCGTGTTCATGTCCGACGCCGCCATCCACGCGGTGATGCTCGACTGGACCCTGGGCGACGACGACGCCAAGACACACCAGAAGGCCACCGCCCTGCTGCGCTACATCCGCGGCCGCAACGACCAGGTGCCGATCTTCCTGATGGCCGAGCGCGGCGAGGCGACCTCGCTGCCCATCGAGGTGATGCAGATGACGGACGAGTACGTCTGGACGCTGGAAGACACCGGCGCCTTCGTCAGCGGCCGCGTTGAAGCCGCCGCGCGCCGCTACGTCGAGCAGGTGCTGCCACCGATGGCGCGGGCGCTCGGGCAGTTCGCGCGCACGCACGAGTATTCGTGGCACACGCCCGGCCACACCGGCGGCACGGCCTTCCTGAAGTCGCCCGTGGGGCGCCTGTTCTACGACTACTTCGGTGAAAACCTGTTGCGCTCGGATTTGTCCATCAGCGTGGGCGAGCTCGGCTCGCTGCTCGACCACAGCGGCCCCATCGGCGAATCCGAGAAGTACGCCGCCCAGGTGTTCGGCGCCAGCCGCAGCTACAGCGTGACCAACGGCACCTCGACCTCGAACCGGATCATCATGATGGCCGCCGTGACGCAGGGTCAGATCGCGCTGTGCGACCGCAACTGCCACAAATCGATCGAGCACGGCCTGCTGTTGACCGACGCCATCCCGCAGTACTGGGTGCCGCTGCGCAACCGGCTGGGCATCATCGGCCCGATTCACCCCGACCAGTTCAAGGCCACGGCCATCCGCAAGGGCATCGAGGCCAATCCCCTGGTCAAGGCCAAGACCGACCCGACCCCGGTGTACGGGGTGATCACCAACTCCACCTACGACGGCCTTTGCTACAACGCCAAGACGGTGGAAGCGGCACTGGATGCGTCGCTGGACCGCCTGCACTGGGACGAGGCCTGGTACGGCTACGCGCGCTTCAACCCCATCTACCGGGATCGGCACGCCATGCGCGGCGACCCGAAGGACCACGTGGGGCCGACGATCTTCGCCACCCATTCCACGCACAAGCTGCTGGCCGCGCTATCGCAGGCCTCGTACCTGCACGTGCGCGACGGGCGCAAGCCGATTCCACATGAGCGCTTCAACGAGTCGTTCATGATGCACGCCTCCACCTCGCCGCTGTACACCATCATCGCGTCGAACGACGTCAGCTCGGCCATGATGGACGGGCGCGGCGGCGTGACCCTGACCACCGAGTCGATCCAGGAAGCGGTCGCCTTCCGCCAGACCATCGGGCGCACCCAGGCCCGGTTCGCCAAGCAGGGCGACTGGTTCTTCAAGACCTGGAACGCGGATTTGGTCACGGTGCCCAGCGCCAAGCGGCGCGTGCCCTTCCACGAGGCCCCGGCGGATCTGCTGACCACCGATCCTTCGGTGTGGGTGATGCACCCGGGTGACCACTGGCACGGCTTCGACACCTTGCCCGACGACTACTGCATGCTCGATCCGATCAAGGTGTCGGTGGTCACGCCCGGCGTCAACGACGACGGCGGCCTGGGCAAGACCGGCGTGCCGGCCACGCTGCTCACCGCCTACCTCGACCAGCAGGGCATCCAGGTCGAGAAGACCACCGACTTCACCATCCTGTTCCTGTTCTCCATCGGCATCACCAAGGGCAAGTGGGGCACCTTGATGAATGCGCTGCTCGACTTCAAGCGCGATTACGACGCCGACATCCCCCTGGTCCGCGTGCTGCCGGCCCTGGTCGCGCGCGCCCCCGAGCGCTACGCCAAGCTGGGCCTGCGCGGGCTGGCCGACCAGATGTTCGAGCAGTTGAAGTCGTCGCGCCAGACCCAGGCCATGTCGAAGGCCTTCTCGACCCTGCCCACGCCGGTCATGACCCCCGCGGCGGCCTACCGCGAGCTGGTGCTGGGCCGGGTCGAGAGCGTGCCCCTGGGTCAACTGGCCGGTCGCACCCTGGCCACCAGCGTGGTGCCCTACCCGCCCGGCATCCCGATGCTGATGCCGGGCGAGCTGGCCGGGCCGGAGACCGGCCCCTACCTGACTTACCTGCGCGCGCTGCGTGACTGGGACCTGCGTTTCCCGGGCTTTGGCCACGACACGCACGGCATCGAGGTGCGCGAGGACGGCGAGCAGTACCTGCAGTGCATCCGCAAGCACTGAGCGTGGCCTCGCCCAACCGACGGCGCGGACGCCGGCCTCCGAGGCCCGCGTTCGCGGCAGAAAAGAACCCAGGAGCAGCCCATGCTTGACCCCCATTCAGAACCCTTTCGCTCGCGCGTGCTGATCGTCGACGACAGCTTCGCCGATCCGGGCACGGCGCGCGGCCGGTCCGTGCAACTGCTGGCCGACATGCTGCAGGCGCACAACGTCGACGTGGTGCGGGCCCTGTCCTACGACGACGCCTCGGCCGTGATCGGCGTGGACGCCTCGCTGCGCGCGCTGCTGCTGGACTGGAACCTGGGCGCCGACGGCAAGGCCTCGCACGCCGAGGCCACCCGGCTGCTGCACAAGATGGGCGAGCGCCACGCGCGCGCCCCCGTCTTCCTGCTGGCCGACCGCGAAAGCGTCAAACGCAGCATCACGCTCGAGGCGGCCGAGATGGTCGACGAGTTCGTCTGGCTGCTGGAGGACACGGCCGACTTCATCACCGGCCGCGTGCTGGCCGCGGTGCGCCGCTACCAGACGCAGTTGCTGCCCTCGTACGCGCAGGCGCTGGCCCAGTACGCGCAGCTGCGCGAGCATTCCTGGTCGGCCCCGGGCCACCAGGGCGGCATCGCCTTCACCAAGCTGCCGGCCGGCCGCGCCTTCTTCGACTTCATGGGCGAGAACCTGTTTCGCACCGACATGGGCATCGAGCGCGGGGCGCTGGGTTCGCTGCTCGACCACACCGGGCCGGTGGCCAGCGCCGAGAAGTACGCGGCCAAGGTGTTCGGCGCGCACCGCAGCTACTCGGGCATCGTCGGCACCTCGGGCAGCAACCGCAGCATCATGCAGGCCTGCATGAAGACCGACGACGTGATCGTGGTCGACCGCAACTGCCACAAGTCGATCGAGCAGGGCATGATGCTGACCGGCGCGCGCCCCGTGTACATGGTGCCCACGCGCAACCGCTACGGCATCATCGGGCCGATTCCGCCCTCGGAAATGGAGCCGGCCGCCTTGCGCGCCAAGATCGCCGCCAGCCCGCTCACCCAGGACGTGGCCGACGCCCAGCCGGTCTACGCGGTGCTCACCAACAGCACCTACGACGGGCTCTGCTACCGCTCGGTGCGCGTCGAGTCGCTGCTCGGCCAGTCGCTGGACCGCCTGCACCTGGACGAGGCCTGGTACGGCTACGCGCGCTTCAACCCGATGTACGCGAACCACTTCGCGATGCGTGGCGACCCCAAGGACCACGCCGGGCCGACCGTGTTCGCCACGCATTCCACGCACAAGATGCTGGCCGCGCTGTCGCAGGCCTCGTACATCCACGTGCGTGATGGCAAGAGCCCGATCGACCACCACCGCTTCAACCAGGCCTACATGATGCACACCTCCACGTCGCCGCTGTACGCGATCGTGGCCTCCAACGACATCGCCTCGGCCATGATGGACGGTGGTGGCGGCCCCTCGCTGACACAGGAGGTGATCGACGAAGCGGTGGACTTCCGCCAGGCGGTGGCGCGGCTGGCGCGCAGCTTCCGCGAGCAGGGCGAGTGGTTCTTCCAGCCCTGGAACATCGACCGCGTGCAGGAGCCCGCCAGCGGTGCCTCGTTCGACTTCGCCGACGCGCCGACCGAGCTGCTGACCCGCACGCAGGCGCCCTGGGTGTTGCGCCCCGGCCAGCAGTGGCACGGCTTCGACGACATCGCCGACGACTGGTGCATGCTGGACCCGATCAAGGTCAGCCTGCTGGCGCCCGGCATGGGGCCGGACGGGCAGCTGGAAGCCACCGGCGTGCCGGCGGCATTGGTCAACGCCTGGTTCAACCGCTTTGGCATGGTGCCCACGCGGGTGACCGACTTTCAGGTGATGTTCCTGTTCACCATCGGCGTGACCAAGGGCAAGTGGGCGACCTTGCTGACCAATCTGCTGGCCTTCAAACGCGCCTACGACGCCAACACGCCGATCGACGAGGCCCTGCCAGAGATCGCCGCGCTGTACCCGCGGCGCTACCAAAACCTGGGCATGCGCGAGCTGGGCGACGAGCTGTTCGCGTACCTGCGCAAGAACCGCCCCAACGAGGTGTTGAACGCCGCCTACGAAAGCCTGCCCGAGCCCAGGATGACGCCGCGCGCGGCGTACGAGCACCTGGTGGCCGGCGCCGTGGAGCTGGTGCCTTCGTCCGGGCTGGCGCACCGCGTGGCGGCCAACGCCGTCATGCCCTACCCGCCCGGCATTCCGATGCTGATGTCCGGTGAAAGCTTCGGCCCCGAGGACTCACCACAAATCAGCTACCTGAAGAGCATGGAAGAGCGCGAAAGCCACTTCCCCGGCTTCGCGGGCGTGATCGAGGGCGCCGAGCTCATCGACGGCGCCTACCACGTGCTCTGCCTGAAGCCCTAACGCCACCCGCCATCCATCGCAAGAGGAACACCATGGCCACCTCAGACACTACCCCGGCAAAGAAAATGAGTCTCATGCAGTTGACCATCCTGGTGGCGGTCAACATGATGGGTTCGGGCATCATCATGCTGCCCACCAACATGGCCCAGGTCGGCGCCATTTCCCTGCTGTCGTGGGGCGTGACGGCGCTCGGCTCGATGGCCATCGCCTACGGCTTCGCGCAGTGCGGCCTGTTCAACAACCGCCCCGGCGGCATGTCCGCCTACGCCGAGGACGCCTACGGCAAGCCCGGGTACTTCCTGGTCTTCCTGCTGTACTTCTTTTCGCTGGCCATCGGCAACGTGGCCATCGCCATCTCGGCCGTGGGCTACCTGGCCGGGTTCTTTCCCGATGTGTCGGCCACGCCCATCGCCACCTGCATGTCGGTGATCGTGCTGATCTGGCTGACCACCTTCGCCAACTTCGGCGGCCCGTCGATCACCGGCAAGATCGGCTCGGTGACGGTCTGGGGCGTGATCATCCCGGTGGCCGGCCTGTCGCTGATCGGCTGGTTCTGGTTCAGCGGCGCCACCTTCGGCGCGGCCTGGAACCCGAAGAACCTGAGCCTCTCCGAAGGCCTGGGTTCGTCGATCTCGCTGACCCTGTGGGCCTTCCTGGGCATGGAATCGGCGGCGCAGAACTCCGGCGCGGTCGAGGACCCGAAGAAGAACGTGCCGCTGGCCTGCATGTTCGGCACGCTGGGCGCGGCGGTGATCTACGTCGCCTCCACCACGGTGATCCAGGGCATCGTGCCGAACGCCGAGCTGGCCAAATCGACCGGCCCGTTCGCCCTGGCCTACGCCCAGATGTTCAACCCGACCATCGGCTCCATCATCATGGCGCTGGCCATCCTGGCCTGCGTGGGTTCGCTGCTGGGCTGGCAGTTCACCATCTCCCAGACCGCCAAGGCGGCGGCCGACGACCGGCTGTTTCCCAGGGTGTTCGGCAAGGTCAACCACCTGGACGCGCCGGTGGCCGGCATGGTCATCATGGCCGTCGTGCAGTCGCTGATGGCCCTGTCCACCATCTCACCCACCCTGTCCGAGCAGTTCAACGCGCTGGTGAATCTGGCCGTGGTGACCAACGTGGTGCCTTACGTGGTGTCGCTGTCGGCGCTGTTCGTCATGATGCGCGCCGAGAAGGTGGACGCCAAGGTCTACCAGCGCAACACCATCATCGTCACCTTCGCCATGCTGTATTCGGTGTACGCCATCTACGCCTCCGGCAAGGACGCGGTGCTGGGCGGCATGATCGTGCTGGCGCTGACCTACGTGATCTACGGCTACCTGGCGCCGCGCTTCCCGTCCCTGTCGCCCAAGGCGGCGGGCAACGGCCTGCGGCCCGCCAAGGGTGCCGCGGCGGCGACCGTGGCGCTGGCCGCCCTGGCCGTGACGCTGCTGGCCTTCCCCTCGTCCGACACGCGCGCCGAAACGCTGGACGGCATCCGCAACGCCGGGCGCATCAAGCTGGGCTACCACACCGACTCGCGCCCCTTCACCTTCCGGGACGAAGCCGGCAAGCCGGCTGGCTTTGGCATCGAGCTGTGCCACCAGGTCGTGGAGCAGGCCCGCAAGACCATGGGCATGCCGAACCTGGCGGCCGAGTACGTGCCGGTGGGGCGCGAAAACCAGCTGCGCGCCCTGACCACCGGCGAGATCGACGTGCTGTGCGAGCCGACCGTGCCGACCTTGACCACGCGCCGGCAGATTTCGTACTCGATCTCGGTCTTTGCCAGCGGCACGGCGGTGCTGCTGCGCCGCAACGCCTCGCAGCGCCTGAAGGACGTGCTGATGGGACGCGAGCTCGAGACCGGCCCGGTCTGGCGCTCCAACGCCGACCGCGTGCTGCAGCGGCGCCGGATCACGGTGGTGCCCGGCACGCGCGCCGAGGCCGCCGTCAAGGACACCATCTCCAAGCTGAACCTGGTGGTGCAGCTGGTGCCCTCGCAGGACTACGCGGCCGGCATCGACCGGGTGCTGACCGGGGCGGCCGACGTGTTCGTGGGCGACCGCGCCATCCTGATGGACGCCGTGCGCCGCGCCACCGTGGGCGACGACCTGGTGGTGCTGGACCGTCATTTCAGCCACGAGACGCTGGCCCTGGGCGTGCGCCGCGACGCCGAGGACTTGCGCCTGCTGGTCGACACGGCGCTGTCGCACTACTACCGGGCGCCGGATTTCCCCTCGGCCTTCGGACGCTGGTTCGGCGTGCCGTCCGAGGCGGTGCTGACCGTCTTCAAGACCGTCAGCCTGCCCGACTGAAGGCGCGCCGCTTGGGCCGGTGTCCACGTCCCGGTCCATGGGAAGCGGCTCCAGACGCCGTGCTTTTTTGGCGCGGACGCGGAGGGTGCGTGGCTTCGGCCTGGGCCTGACCACCACCCGAGGGCCCTGGGCGAAGCCTCGGGCCTGCCGCGCGCCGCGCCGCCACGCCTTGAAAGCCCTCGGTCGAGGGCTTTTTTATCCGGCGCCCGGCCGCCTATCCCGCCTTCACCTCGATGTGGTACAGGGCCCAGGGGCACTTGGCAAAGCGTTCGGTGACCGGCTTGGCGGCCATGTCCGGAAAGTTGTCGGCGTCGTACACCGCCCACAGCGGGCCCAGGCCGCCCAGGGCCATGGGGCGGTGGTCGATGTGGGTGGCGACGATGAAATGGCGCTGGTCGGCCTCGCCCAGGCCGAGCTCGACCGTGTAGCCGTCCACGGCGCGCAGCATCAGGACGGTTTGGGCGCTGGCCTGGGCGCCGGTGGCCTTGATCACCTCGGTCAGCAAGGGGCCGCGCAGGGTGTGCGGCTTGTTGTCGTACTCCAGGGTCGGGGTGATCGACACCGGGCGCAGTTTGTTCAGCGTGGCGAAGTCGAAGACATGCGCCTTGGTGAAACTGATGCCCTGCTTGGCCATCATCTGGTCCAGGGCGGGGTTGGACGGCCCGCGGTTGCCCTTGCCGATGGCGCCGCTCACCGTCAGCAGAACCGATCCGCCGATGCGCACCGGCGCGTTCTGCGCCTGCGCGCTGAGCAGGGTCGAGCCCAGTCCGACCGCGGTCGCCCCTGTCAGGGCGCCGCGCAGAAGTTCGCGTTTGTTCATGCCTTGGCCTCCGTCGCGCGGGTGGTGAAAGCAGTCACTGTAATGCGGCGGCGAGCGGCGTGCGCAAAGGCTCGGAATTGGACCGGTTTGGAACGGTCTATTAGCTATTTATTTGATAGCATATCATGAAGAGTTGACACCGACTGAAGGCAGAAAACACCTTCAAAACGGTCACTCAGCGCTGGCGCGCCCGTTCCGGGCCGGTGCGGCGCCCGCCCAGGGCGCGCAAGGCCCGCAGCTCCTCGATCACGCGGTGCGAGAAATCGGCGTAGACCCCACGCAGCAGGCGTTCGGCTTCCTCGCGGCGACCGGCTTGCGCCACCGCGACCACGTTGGAGGCCGAGTAGTGGAACATGCGGTGGTTCTCGCGCAGCGCGGTGAAGCCTGGGTAGCGGCCCAGCCGCCGCACGCCCGGGCCGTGGATCCACTTGCCCAGATCGCAGCGGTCGTCAAAGCAGATCACCTCGGCGCGCAGATCCTCGGCGGAGCGCCCCTCCAGGTAGGCCGTGAGGCGCAGCTTCCAGTTCTGGTGCGCCATCAGCGCGGCCTCGATGTCCAGCCGACTTTCGTTCAGCGCACCGGCGACGTCGCGTCGCATCTGGGCATCGGTGTCCGCGCCACCGAGCCATTTCTTGAACAAATCCAGCACCATCCCCGCCATTCCCTGTTGTACTTTTGTACTTTTGTTTTACCCGTCTCGGCGGGGCGCGAGTCTAAGGGGTGGGCATGGGCGCACCGCGCGGCGGCGGCGGTCGGTGGCGGAAAAGCACCCAAAGCGTGACGAAAATCACGCTTTGGTGGCCGCGCCGGCTATTTTTACTTGAGCGCCTTGTAGCGCATCCGGTGCGGCCGCGCGCCCTCTTCGCCCAGGCGCTTGACCTTGTCGGCCTCGTACTCCTGGTAGTTGCCGTCGAAGAAGGTCCACTGGCTGTCGCCCTCGGCGGCCAGGATGTGGGTGCAGATGCGGTCCAGGAACCAGCGGTCGTGGCTGATGACCATCACGCAGCCGGCGAACTCCAGCAGCGCATCTTCCAGCGCGCGCAGGGTTTCGACGTCGAGGTCGTTGGACGGCTCGTCCAGCAGCAGCACGTTGCCGCCCTGCATCAGCGTCTTGGCCAGGTGCAGGCGTCCGCGCTCACCGCCGGAGAGCATGCCGATTTTCTTTTGCTGGTCCTGGCCGTTGAAGTTGAAGCGCCCGCAGTAGGCGCGGCTGGGCATCTGGAACTTGCCGACGGTGATGATGTCGAGGCCACCAGAGATGTCTTCCCACACCGTTTTTTCATTGGCCAGGTCGTCGCGGCTCTGGTCCACAAAGGCCATCTGCACGGTTTTGCCGATGGTGACTTCGCCCGAATCGGGTTGCTCGACACCCGACACCAGCTTGAACAGCGTGGACTTGCCGGCGCCGTTGGGGCCGATGATGCCGACGATGGCGCCCGCGGGCACCTTGAAGCTCAGGTCGTCGATCAGCAGGCGGTCGCCAAAGCTCTTGGACACGCCCTTGAACTCGATGACTTCCGTGCCCAGGCGCTCGCCGACGGGGATGAAGATCTCCTGCGTCTCGTTGCGCTTTTGGTATTCGTAGTCGCTCAGCTCCTCAAAGCGGGCCAAGCGCGCCTTGGACTTGGCCTGGCGGCCCTTGGGGTTCTGGCGCGCCCACTCCAGCTCTTTCTTCATGGCCTTGGCGCGGGCGTCCTCGGTCTTTTGCTCGGATTTGAGGCGCGCTTCCTTTTGCTCCAACCAGTTGGAATAGTTGCCTTTCCAGGGGATGCCGTGGCCGCGGTCGAGTTCCAGAATCCACTCGGCGGCGTTGTCCAGGAAGTAGCGGTCGTGGGTGATGGCCACCACGGTGCCGGTAAAGCGCTTTAAAAAGATCTCCAGCCACTCCACGCTTTCCGCGTCCAGGTGGTTGGTGGGTTCGTCCAGCAGCAGCATGTCGGGCTTGGACAAGAGCAGCTTGCACAGCGCCACGCGGCGCTTTTCACCGCCCGAGAGCTTGCCGATGACCGCGTCCCAGGGCGGCAGGCGCAGCGCGTCGGCGGCAATCTCCAGCTGGTGCTCGCTGTCGGTGCCGGCGGCGGCGATCACGGCCTCCAGCCGGCCTTGCTCCTCGCTCAGGGCGTCGAAGTCGGCGTCCTCTTCACCGTAGGCGGCGTAAATTTCTTCCAGCCGGGCGCGGGCGGCGTTGACTTCGCCCATGGCCAGCTCGACCTCTTCGCGCACGGTGTGCTCGGGGTTCAGCTGCGGCTCTTGCGGCAGGTAGCCGATGTCCAGGCCCGGCATGGGCGTGGCCTCGCCCTCGATCTCCTTGTCGATGCCGGCCATGATCTTCAGCAAGGTGGACTTGCCGGAGCCGTTCAGGCCCAGCACGCCGATCTTGGCGCCGGGGAAGAAGCTGAGCGAAATGTCTTTCAGAATCGCGCGTTTGGGCGGCACGATCTTGCCGACGCGGTTCATGGTGAAAACGTACTGGGCCATGAGAATACTCTTGAATTGATAGCTACCCAGGCTTGTCTGACAAGCCCGGGAGCATTGAAAAATGGTGGAAAAAAAGAAGGCGCGACAGGCCCCCCGAAAGGGCGCCGCCGCGCACCGTGGCCCACCGATTATCGGCGCTGCGCCGGCGCGTTGCCGTCCGCCTCGGGCGGCACCCGCAGCAGCGCCTGCAGGGCTGGCGGCAGGTGGCTGCGGGTCAGCCAGTCAGACAAGGGCGGCCATTCGTGCCAGCGTGCCGAGGTCAGCAGCCGGTGCAAGGCGTGCAGCCAGCGGTGCAGGCCGGGTCGGGTGAGCAGCAAGCGGCGCTCACCGCCCGCGGTGCGAAACACCAGCTCGGCCTGCTCGGCGTTGCACTGCATACCGACTTGCAGGCACAGCTCGGCGGTGGCCAATTCCGGCGCGCCGGCCGACTCGCGGCCCGGGCGCAAGGGCTGGGCCGATTCACCGGCGCGCGGACGGTTCAGCGAATCGTCGTGCTCGGCGGCGACACGCTCGGCGGCCGGCCGCGCGTCGGCCTGCGCTGGCGGCGCGGCCTCCAGTGCGCGCGTCGCCAGCACCAGCAGATCGTGCACCAGCCGCCGCGTCAACCACAGGCGGTGGGGCCAGCCGGTGCAGCTGAGCCAGATGCGGTCTTCGGCGGCGTGGTAGCCAAATGTGGTGGAAACCATCATGAAAAAAACGTCCCGACACGGCAAGTGGCATTCGTCCGCGTCCCATGCGATAATAAAACGGCATTGCGGACCTCCAGTTCGCCGCGACGCCAGCTCTTCCGCTGGGGCCTTGCAGGTTGTGTGACACCTGCCTGCCGCCCAATCCCAGAAGAACCCGCCTCGACTTTCCTGACTGGCCGGCTCACCGCCGGAACAAGCCCGAGGCTCCCCTGCGCCACCGAGAGACAGGCGCTTCCTTTTTGATGAACTTTGACGATCTGAACCTGGCGCCCGCCATTCTGCAAGCGGTGCAAGAACAGGGCTATACCCAGCCCACCCCCATCCAGGCGCAAGCCATTCCCATGGTCCTGGAAGGCCACGATCTGCTGGCCGGCGCGCAAACCGGCACCGGCAAGACCGCCGGCTTCACGCTGCCCATGCTGCAGTTGCTCAGCAACCGGCCGGCGCAACGCCCGGGCGCCATCCGCGCCCTGGTGCTGACGCCCACGCGCGAACTGGCCGCCCAGGTCGAGGAAGCCGTGCGCGCCTACGGCAAGCACCTCAAGCTGAAGTCGACCGTGGTGTTCGGCGGCGTCGGCATGAACCCGCAAATCAACCGCATCGCCAAGGGCGTGGACATCCTGGTGGCCACCCCGGGGCGCCTGCTGGATCTGCAACAGCAGGGCCATATCGATCTGTCCCTGGTCGAAATCCTGGTGCTTGATGAAGCCGACCGCATGCTCGACATGGGCTTCATCCACGACGTCAAGAAAGTGCTGGCCCTGCTGCCCAAGGCCAAGCAAAGCCTGCTCTTCTCGGCCACCTTCAGCGACGAGATCCGCGAGCTGGCCGGCGGCCTGCTGCGCGATCCGCGCAGCATCCAGGTCACGCCGCCCAACACCACCGTCGAGCGCATCGCCCAGGTCATCTACCCGGTCGGTCGCACGCGCAAGAAAGACGTGCTGGCGCACCTGATCGGCGACAACAACTGGAGCCAGGTGCTGGTGTTCACGCGCACCAAGTTCGGCGCCAACCGGGTGGCCGACTTCCTGTGCGACCGCGGTATCCGCGCCATGGCCCTGCACGGCAACAAGAGCCAGACCGCCCGCACCCAGGCGCTGGCCGACTTCAAGAGCGGCGAGCTGCGGGCCCTGGTGGCCACCGACATCGCCGCGCGTGGCATCGACATCGACGACCTGCCGCACGTGGTCAACCTCGACATCCCCAACGTGCCCGAGGACTACGTGCACCGCATCGGCCGCACCGGCCGCGCCGGCGCCAACGGCGAGGCCGTCAGCCTGGTGTGCATGGACGAGGAAGGCTTCATGCACGAGATCGAGCGCTTCACGCGCCAGCAGATCCCGGTCAAGGTGCTGGACGGTTTTGGCCCCGAGGAAGGCGAGCGCGCCGAGCCCATCGCCATGGGCCGCCAGACGCTGTGGGGCGGCCTCGGCAAGCCGCCCGGCCGCGAGGTGATGCAGGCCGCCGCCCGCGCCGCGCGCCAGGAGATGATGCAGCGCATCCGCGACAACAAGGCCGGCCAGGCCCCGCGTGGCCGCGGCGCCCCGCCGGCGCGCGGGCCCCGCCCGCAAGGGCTGCGCGCCAACGCCGAGGGCCAGTCCGACGACGCCCCGCGCCTGAACGCCGACGGCCAGCCGATGGAGCACGGTGCGCCCGACGGCCTGCACGAGGGCGATCGCCCGCAGGGCCAGCGCGCCAACCGCAACCGCCGCCGGCGCGGGCGCGGCGGCAACGGCCCGGCCATGCCGGGCCAGCAGCCCCTTCAGCAGGCGCGCCCGGCGAGCCAGCCGCAGCCCCGCCCCACGCGCGACTTTGGCTACGACGACGAAGACCGCGATCCCGACCACCTGCCGCGTCACATCGACCCGCTGCAGACCAACCTGCACGGACGCCGCAACGTCCCGCGCGGCCCCAGCCACGGCGCCGCCGGCCAGCCCGACCCGATGCGCACCAGCATCGACCTGATGGGTAAAGGCGGTGGCGGCCGCAACAAACGCAGTGGCGGCGGCGGCGGTGGCGGTAACCGCGGCGGTGCCGGCGGCGGTGGCCGCGGCTATGGTGGCGGTGGCGGTGGTGGCAACCGCGGCGGCGGCTACGGCCGCTGACCCTGCACCAGGCTGCTTCGGCAGCCTTTTTTCATGCTTTTCTGGCCTTGGCCGGCGCCGGTCAATCCACTGTAGCTATCTAATTTATAGCACACCGTCGCCCACCCCGGTCGCCTGGCGCAGGAAGCGCGCCAGCCGCGCGGCCGGCGGCGGCAGCCCGTCCAGCGTTCGGGCGGCCAGCACCAGGTGCCGATCGGCCCAGGGGTCGGTCAGGCTGAGGCGGCGCAGCGTGCCGGCGCGCGCCTCGCGCTCGGCCATGGCGCGCGGCACCACGGCCACCCCAGCACCCAGCGCCACCATGCGGCAGATCGCCTCCAGGCTGCCCAGGCGCACTCGGAAGTCCAGCTCCGCGCCCAGGCGGCGCGCCTGGGTGCTCACCAGCGCCTGCAGCGCATGGACTTCGTGCAGCCCCAGAAACGGCTCCGCCAGCACCTCGCTCAGCGCCACGCGGCGGCGCCCAGCCAGGGCGTGCGCGCGCGGCACGGCCAGCACCAAGGGGTCGGCCAGCAGGCGCACGCTGTCCAGCCCGGCGGTGTCGGTGGCGTCGGACAGCACCCCCAGCTCGGCGCGCGACTGGCGCAGCGCCTCGGCAATCTCGGTGCTGGGCCGCTCCCGCAGATCCAGCGCGTAACCGGGCTGCGCGGCCAGAAAACGCGCCAGCAGCCGCGGCAGGTGCACGGTGGCCGCCGACGTGTTGGCCAGCAACCGCACGTGGGCGCGCGGGCCGCCGCTGTGCGGCGCCATGGCGTGGCGCAGAAGATCGACCTGGGCCAGCACACGCGCGGCCTCGGCGGCCAGCGTCTGCCCGGCGGGCGTGGCCCGCACGCCACGGCGCTCGCGCAGCAGCAGCGGGGTGCCCAGCGCGTCCTCCATGGCCCGCACCCGCGTGCTGGCCGAGGCCAGGGTCATGTGGCTGCGCGCCGCTCCGGCCGTCAGGCTGCCGTCCTCCAGCACGTGCAGGAAGAGCCGCAGATCAATCAGATCGAAGCGCATGCCGGCAGGATATCAGCCTCTGTCCTGGCCTGAGGCTGGCTCAGCCAAAGCCAGAACCATGCCTTGGCCTGCGCGCCCAGAATCGGCGCATCGTCCTCCCGCCCTCACCCTGCCATGCCCGACGCCGCCCTGTTCACCCCCACCCAGTGGGCCTTCTGCGCCCTGGTGTTCACCTGCGCCGGCCTGGTCAAGGGCGTGGTCGGGCTGGGCCTGCCGACCCTGGCCATGGCGCTGCTGGCCCTGGCCATGCCGCCGGCCCAGGCGGCGGCGCTGCTGATCCTGCCCTCGCTGGTCACCAACGTCTGGCAGATGCGGCCCTGGGGCACCCTGGGGCCGCTGACGCGCCGGCTGGGCGCCATGCAGGTCGGCGTGTGCGTCGGTACGCTGGCCGGTGCCTGGCTGCTCGGGGCGCCGGCCGGTGCCTGGGCCACGCTGGCCCTGGGCGTGGCGCTGGCGCTGTACGGCGGCTGGGGGTTGGCGGCCGCGCAACTGCCGCGCGTGCCGCCGGCGGTGCAGCGCTGGCTGGGGCCACTGGTCGGTGCACTGACCGGCGGGGTGACGGCCGCCACCGGCGTGTTCGTGATTCCGGCCGTGCCCTACCTGCAGGCGCTGGGCCTGTCGCGCGACGAGCTGGTGCAGGCCATGGGCCTGTCCTTCACCGTCTCGACCGTGGCGCTGGCGCTGGGCCTGGCGGCCAACGGGCAGTACCCGGCGGCCGCGCTGGGCGTCTCGGCCCTGATGCTGCTGCCGGCCCTGGTCGGCATGCAAGTCGGCCAATGGCTGCGCCTGAGGCTGTCGCCACAGCGCTTTCGGCTCTGCTTCATGGCGGCGCTGGTGCTGCTGGGCGGATGGATGGTGCTGCGGGCGTGGTGAGGCGGGTGCGCGCCAGAATGGCGGGCACGCCTGGGTTGGCTCGGCGTTCAGGGTGGCACCGCAGGCCGCCCGGGCGTTGCCGCGGACACGCCCGGGCCGGATCGCGCCACCGCCTCAGGCTCTGACGAACAAGGTCACCAGCGGCTCATCGCCGACCTGACGGCTCCAGTGGCCGTGCACGGCAGCGTCAAAAGCGACGCCCGCGGGCAGGGTGTCGTTCGAATAAAAACACTGGCCGGGGCCGAACACGCGGCTGCTGCCGTCTTGCAGGCCGATCTCCATGCGCCCTTGCAGCACCACCAGCCATTGCGGCGTGGTGGTGCAGTGGTAGTCGCTGCGAAACCCGACCGGGCTGTGGCGAAACTGGCAGCCGCCCGAGGCCATCAGCGTCGACAGGCGCGCTGCGGGCGTGCCTTCAGTCAGCGGCATGGGCGCGTCGCGAAAGCGTGCGCGGCCATCGGTGTCGGTGTACAGCGTGGTCAGGGTCAGGGCGGTCATGCGGGCAGTGTAGGCGGCGGGCGCTGTTGTTACGATTGCTTGCAACAACGGCACGGCGCCTTAACCCCATTGGCGCGCGGCTTTCGTTCAAGTGCGCTCCAACCCTTACTTTTTGGAGCCCCCATGAAGCCGCTTTCTCCCCTGCTCTGCGCCACCGCCCTGGCCGCCGCGCTGCTGGCCACCACCCCGGCGCACGCCGTCGGCCGCCTGGTCGATGTGGACGTGATCGACCGCGACAGCGGCGCGCGATTGCCTGTCTATTCGCACCAGGGCGAATGGTGGGTGGCCGGCCGCCCCGGCGCGCGCTACGCCGTGCGGCTGCGCAACACCAGCGGCGAACGCCTGCTGGGCGTGCTGGCCATCGACGGCGTGAACGCCATCACCGGCGACACCGCCGCCTGGGCGCAAAGCGGCTACGTGCTGGGGCGCCGACAGCAGGCGCAGATCACCGGCTGGCGCAAAAGCGATGCCGAAGTGGCGGCGTTTCACTTCACCGCCCTGCCGCTGTCCTACGCCGCGCGCACCGGGCGCCCCGACCACGTCGGCGTGATCGGCCTGGCGGTGTTCCGCGAGCGCGCCGCGCCCCCGCCGCCCGTGCCGTACCCCGCCCCGGCGCGCTCGCGCGAGATGCCCGCCACCGGAGAGGCCTCGGCCCTGTCGGGCCAGGCGGCGCCCGCGCCGTCCGCCCTGGCCGATGCCGAAAGCGCCCCCGCTGCCCGCGCCGAGGCCCGGCAGATGGCCCCCACGGCGCCGCGCCTGGGCACCGGGCACGGCGCGCGCGAGTACTCGGCCATCTCGCACACCGCCTTCGAGCGGCGCGCCAGCCAGCCCGACGAAGTCATCACCCTGCGCTACGACAGCCGCGAAAACCTGCTGGCCCTGGGCATCCTGCCGCCCGAGCCGGTGGCCGCCGCGCGGCCCCGGGCCTTTCCCGACGCGCCGCCGGTGCGCTACACGCCCGATCCGCCCGCCTGGCGCTGACGCGGGCAGGCCGGGGGACGGGCTGGCCATAATCGCCCCCATGTCCGCCCCAGAGGCCACGCCCGCCGACGAGCAACTCATGCAGGCCTTTGCCGCCGGCCAGGTGTCGGCGTTCGACACACTGTATGGCCGGCACGCCACCAGCCTGTGGCGCTATATGTTCAGGAGCATTGGCGACGCCGCGGTGGCCGAGGAGCTGAGCCAGGAGGTGTGGTTCAGCGTGGCCCGCCACGCCGCGCGCTACACGCCGCGCGCCAACTCGCCCGAGCACCCGCCGGCGCGCTTTGCCACCTGGCTGTACACGCTGGCACGGCACCGGGTGATCGACGCGCTGCGCGCCCGGCGCCCGCACACCAGCCTGGACACCCCGCTGACCGAGGGCACCGAGCAGGCCTTGCTCGACACCCTGGCCGCGCCGTCCGGCTTCGGCCCACTGCGGCGCATTGAAACGCGCCAGCAGGCCGAGCAGTTGCTGGCCGCGCTGGACGCCCTGCCGCCCGAGCAGCGTGAGGCCTTTTTGCTGCAGGCCGAGGGCGGGCTCGGCGTGGCCGAGATCGCCGAGGCCACCGGCGTCGGCCCGGAAACCGCCAAGAGCCGCCTGCGCTACGCCCGCGCCGCGCTGCGCCGCACCCTGGAGACACTGGCATGACCGCGCCGCCCCCGCCTTCCGCCCACGCCCCCGACGACGGCGCCGACGCGCTGATCGCGCGCTACCGCGAAGCCAGCGCCTTGGCCGGCGGCGCGCCCGGCGCCGGCCAGCGCGCCGCCGTGCTGGCGCATGCGAAGGCCGTGGCGGAGGCACAATCCGCTACCAAATCAGGAGCTGCTCAGGATTCATTGGCGCCGACCAAGCCCTTGAATCGTTCCGAATCTCGACCCCACCCACCGCAGCGGGCCGCCAACGACCGGCGCTGGCTGTGGTCGGCCGCCGCCGGCGTGGCCGTGCTCGGTCTGGCCGGCCTGCTGGCCCTGCAGTTCGAGCGCGGCACGCCGCAAGAGCAGGACCTGGGTCTGGGCCAACCGGCGCCGGCGCGGGCCACCCCCGCTGCCAGCGCCACCCCTCCAGCGAAGCCGGCACCATCAGCCGACCCCACCGCCGCCCTCGGCGCAGCGGCTGAAACCATGCCCGCCCAGAGCGAAACGGCCGCCCAGCCCAGCCCACCCGCCAGGGTGTCCGCGCCCCCCCCAAGGCCCGCTGTCGCGCCGCGCACCGCCCCGGCCGAAAACACCGCGCGGCGCGCCGCCGAGCCCTCCGCCACGCCCCGTGCCCGGGCGCCCCGGGACACCGCCCCGGTGACGCCCGACCTGTCACCCGCCCCCACCGCCGAGGCCGAGGGCCTGACCGCGCCCAGCCCGATGGCCCACCCCGCGCCACCGCGTGCCGAACGCGCCGCGCCCCGGGCCGAAGCCCCGCCAGCCGCACCGGCCGCGCGCGCTTTCCCTGCCGCGCCGGCCCCGGCCCGCTCGATGGCCGCACCCTCACCCCAGGCCGCCATCACCGACACCGCACCGGCCGCGGCCGACGCCACAGCGGCCACCACGGCGCCGCCCGCGCAGCGCCTGCTCCGCGCCACCGCCCAAGGTCAGCTGGGCGCCGCGCGCGCGGCGCTGGACGCCGGCGCCGACCCCGACAGCCAGGACGCCCGCGGCCACAGCGCCCTGATGCTGGCCGCCGCGCGCGGCGACGAGTCCCTGGTCCGCCTGCTGCTGCACGCCGGCGCCGACCCGCGCCGCACCGACCGCCAGGGCGCCAGCGCCGCCGAGCACGCCCAGCGCGCCGGCCACGCGGCGCTGGCTGGACAGATCGAACGCGCGGCCGCGGCCTGGCCCGCGCCAATGCGCTGAGCAGCCGATCGGCACCGTGATTTGATGCCAAAATTGCCCATTGGCCGGCGCCAATTCATCCTATCAAGCTATCAAAACAGGAGTTAATCCATGGCCTCCACCACTTCCCCTACCATCTGCTTCGGCCTGCGCGACCGCGTGGCCCTGGTCACCGGCGGCGCCCAGGGCATCGGCGAGGCCTGCGCGCGGCGCTTCGCGCGCGAAGGCGCCAAGGTCGTCATCGCCGACGTGGCCAACGCACGCGGCCAAGCCCTGGCCGCCGAGCTGGGCGCGCGCTACGTGCACTGCGACGTGGGCGACAAGGCCCAGGTCGATGCGCTGGTGGCCGAGTCGGTGGCCGCGCTGGGCGGCATCGACGTGCTGGTGAACAACGCCGGCATTTTCAGGGCGGCGGATTTCCTGGACGTGACCGAAGCCGATTTCGACGCCGTGCTGCGCGTCAACCTGAAAGGCGCCTTCCTGGTCGGCCAGGCGGTGGCGCGCGTGATGGCGCGGGCCGGGCGCGGCAGCATCGTCAACATGAGCTCGGTCAACAGCGTGCTGGCCATCCCCAGCATCGCCAGCTACAACGTCAGCAAGGGCGGCATCAACCAGTTGACGCGGGCCATGGCCCTGGCGCTGGCCGACCGAGGCGTGCGCGTGAACGCCGTCGGCCCCGGCACCATCGCCACCGAACTGGCGGCCCAGGCCGTGCTGACCAGCGACGAGGCGCGCGCCAAGATCATGATGCGCACGCCGCTCAAGCGCCTGGGCGAGCCGGCCGAGGTGGCCGACGTGGTGGCCTACCTGGCCAGCGACGCGGCCAGCTACGTCACCGGCGAGATTCTGATGGTCGATGGCGGGCGCATGGCGCTGAACTACACCGTGTAGGACTCTGGCGTGGGGTTTTCCGCAGGCGCCGACGCACGGGTTTGGTGCTAGAACCACCCACGACAACAAGTATTCGAACAGGGAGGATCGACCATGACCGAACCCACCGGGCCTGGGCCCGAAGCCACCCGGGCGCCGCAGGCCGGCCCGAGCTGGCGGCTGCTGGCGCTGTGGTGCTGCGTGGCCGCGGGTGGCCTGGCCGCCTGCGGTGGCGGCTCCGGCGGCAGCAGCCCGGCGCCCACGCCAGCGCCCACACCGACCCCGGCGCCGGCACCCGCGCCCTCGTTGGCGCCGGAATTCAAGCCCACGTTCTCGCGCATCAACGACACCGGCATTCAGTGGTGCATCGACGACGTCACCGGCTACTGGTGGCAGCGCGGCCTGTGCAGCCCGACGCCCGCCAACGCCACCTGGGTGGCCGCCGAGGACGGTCGCCTGGGCCGTGATTTCGTCTACTCCAGCGCCTCCGGTTACCCCTTCACCCGCATCGGCGTGGGCGTGGCGGGCTTTGACTTCTCCCCGCTCAACGCCACCGGGCAGGCCAGCGCCACCTCGGGGGCGGCCTGCGCGCGCGACAACGTCACCGGCCTGACCTGGGAAGTGCGCAACACCACCAACCCGCAGGATCTGCGCTACTACCGCCATGTCTACAGCTGGTACAGCAGCGACGATCTGACCAACGGCGGCAACCCCGGCAGCAACGCCGCGCCGCTGGAATGGGACACCGGCACGGTGCTGGACGGCACCGCCGCCTGCGCCGGCCTGCCGGCGGGCACGGCCTGCACCACGCAGAACTACGTGGCCGCCGTCAACGCCGCCATGCTGTGTGGCGCCAGCGACTGGCGCCTGCCCTCGCGCGAGGAGCTGGCCACCATCGCCCATCTCGGCGTCTACGAAACCGACGTCACCCAAGCGCGTCAGGCGCGCATATTTCAGGAGCTGTTCCCCGACGTGTCCATCGTCGGCACCGGGCGCTTCGGGCCGCGCGCGCGCACCTGGACAGCCAGCACCCGCGCCGATCTGCCCGAGAACGCCTGGACCATCGACTTCGCCACCGGCGGCAGCGGCTCGGGCGTGATCAACTACGAAGGCAAGGACGATCCGGAGGCCGTGGGCGACGGCTCCGGGCCGAAGACGCACGGTGCCTCGGTGCGCCTGGTGCGGGGAGGACTGTGACATGAAGCACCCGAACAACACCCGCCGCCCCGCCCGCCGCTGGGGCGCCCTGGCCGTGCTGGCCCTGGCCGGTGGCCTGACCCTGGACGCCCTGGCCCAGCAAGTGTGCAACCCGCGCCTGCAGCGCACCCGGGTCGATGCGCGCTACGAATCGGTGGCCGGCGCCTACCCCGCGGGCAGCGAGGTGCGCGACAAGGTCACCGGGTTCATCTGGCAGCGCTGTCTGATCGGCATGAGCTGGAGTGGCAGCACCTGCACGGGCGATCCGACCCGGCTGGACTGGAAGCAGGCCCTGATCGCCGCCGCCAGCTCCACGCCCAGCCCGGCCGCCGTCGATGCCACGGCCGCCGTCTGGCGCCTGCCCAACAAGGCCGAGCTGCTGACCCTGGTCGAATCGGGCTGCTACCAGCCGGCGCTGAACGCCAGCACCTTCCCCAGCCTGCCGCTGCTGTGGGACACCCGCATCGTCTGGGCCTCCTCGCCCAGCAACGTGGTGGTGTCGCAGGCCTGGGTGCTGGACCTGTTCAATGGCGCGGACGACATCCGCTACATCGGCAACCCCTACGTGGCCCTGCTGGTGCGCGGCCCCTGACCTTGGCGTACCTCGGATCGGCGTGACACGATCGTCGCCGTGCGTACACTGATCCGACACGCCATGCTGATCGCCCACATCACCGACCCCCACATCGGGCTCGACCTCGGCCCGTTGACCGACCGGCTCGACACCACCCAGGCGCTGCGCCGGGCCCTGGCGCACGTGCGCCGGCTCGACCCGGCGCCCGAGGTGCTGCTGCTCACCGGCGACCTGACCGACGGCGGCCGGACGCGCGACTACGCCACCTTGCACAGCTTGCTGCACGACGAGCTGCCCGGCCACGCCACCGGCCACCCGCGCGTGCTGGCCGTGCCCGGCAACCACGACTTGTCCCTGTCCGCCAGCCAGGCGCTGGGCGCGGCGATGCCCCGCGCCACCGACGCCCCGCCTGGGCGCGTGTGCTTTCGGGTCGAACACGGCGGCCTGCACTTCATCGGCCTGGACACGGCCCAGCCCGGTCGCCCGGAAGGCGCGCTGGAAGCCGCGCAACTCGACTGGCTCGACCGCCAATTGCGGGCTTGCGCCGACCAACCGGTGCTGATCCTGCTGCACCACCCGCCGCTCACTTCCGGCATCCAGGCCATGGACGCCCACGGCCTGCGGCACGGCCGCGACGGGCTGGCACGGCGGGTGGCCCAGCACGGGGGCGTGCAGTTGATCGCCTGCGGTCACCTGCACCGCCCGATGCTGGGCCTGCTGGGCGGCGCCCCGGTGGTCGTGGCCCCCTCCAGCGCGCACCAGCTGGAACTCGACCTGCGTCCCGACGCGCCCCTGGCCATCCGCCTGGAGCCGCCCATGATCGGCCTGTACCGCTGGACGCCCGGCGAAGGCATGGTCTGCCATTTCAGCCACGTCCAGGACTTCGCCGGGCCGTACCGGGTGTAGTCCGGGCGGCCCCTCAGCCCGCTTCTTTTTTAATAGCTTGTCAGGATGAGTCGGCGCCGACCCAGCACCGAAAAGACCCTTCAACCGGCCTGACTGCCCACTCCCCCACGAAATCCCCCATGACCCTGGCCCACCTGCTCGCCCGCCAAGCCCGCCGCCGGCCCGATGCCGCCGCCATCCTGCATGGCGAGCGGTTGCACGCCAGCCACCTCGACTGGGCCGCGCGCAGCGCCGGCCTGGCGCGGCAACTGCGCGCCACCGGCCTGGCCGAGGGCGACCGCGTGCTGCTGTTCGCCCACAACCACCCGCGTTACCTTGAAGTGCTGTGGGGCCTGTGGTGGGCAGGGCTGGTGGCCGTGCCCGTCAATGCCAAGCTGCACCCGCGTGAGGTGGAATGGATCATTGCCCACAGCGGCGCGCGCTGGGCCTTTGTGACGCCCGACGTGGCGCCCGCGCCGCTGACCGGGCTGGAGCGCCAGGTCGCGCTGGATTCGCCCGACGCCGACGCGCTGCTGGCGCCAGCACCCGATCCGCTGGCCGTACCCGTGGCCGAACGGGGTTTGGGCGACGTGGCCTGGCTGTTCTACACCAGTGGCACCACCGGCCGCCCCAAGGGCGTGATGCTGACGCACCGCAACCTGATGACCATGGGCACGGGCTACTTTGTCGACGTCGACCCCGTGGCGCCGCAGGACGCCATCTGCTACGCCGCGCCCATTTCGCACGGCGCCGGCATCTACGCCATTCCGCACCTGATGGCCGGCGCGCGCCACGTCGTGCCCGCCTCGGGCGGGGTTGAGCCGGCCGAGCTGTTTGCGCTGGGCCGCGCCGTCGGGCCGCTGTCGATGTTTGCCGCGCCCACCATCGTCGGGCGCCTGGTCGAGCACGCGGCCAGCCAGGGCTTGTCGCCCGTCGACTGCGCCCAATCGTTCAAGACCATCGTCTACGGCGGCGCGCCCATGTACGTGGCCGACATCCAGCGCGCCCTGGCCGTGATGGGCCCGCGCTTGGTGCAGATCTACGGCCAGGGCGAGACGCCCATGGTCGGCACCGCCCTTTCGCGCGCCGACCTGGCCGATGCGGCGCACCCGCGCCACCTGCAACGCATCGCCAGCGTGGGCTGCGCGCAAACCCCGGTGCGCGTGCGCGTGACCGACGCCCAAGGGCGCGACATGCCCCTGGGCGAGGTGGGCGAGGTGGTGATCCAGGGCGACAGCGTGATGGCCGGCTACTGGCAAAACCCCGAGGCCACCCGGGCCGCCATCCAGAACGGCTGGCTGTTCACCGGCGACATGGGCACGCTGGACGCCGATGGCTACTTGACGCTGAAGGACCGCAGCAAGGACCTCATCATCAGCGGCGGCAGCAACATCTACCCGCGCGAGGTCGAAGAAGCGCTGCTCACCGCCCCCGGCGTGGCCGAGGTGGCCGTGGTCGGCGAGCCGGACGCCGAATGGGGCGAAAACGTGGTCGCCTTTGTCGTCGCGCAGGCCGATGCCACATTGACCACCGAAGCGCTGGACGCCCTCTGCCTGCAACAGATCGCCCGCTTCAAGCGCCCCAAGCGCTATGTGTTTGTGAGCAGCCTGCCCAAGAACAACTACGGCAAGGTGCTGAAAACCGCCTTGCGCGAGCAGTTGCAACGCCCGGGCGGACTACCGCACGGATAGAATCCGGGCCTTCGGGTGCCTGGGGGGCGCCCACCTCGCGAAAGCTGATGCACCCCTTGATGACCGCAAGCATCGCTTGCATACCCCTCCTGGCCCGTGAGCGAGACATGGCCTTGTTCTGGAGTTGGTATGCCTTCGTCTTTAGCTTCTTCCGTGGTGCCCAATGCACCCGCCCTGGTGCTGCGCGAAGCGCGCCGCCTGCACCGCGCCGCGCGTTCTGATCACCTGTCCGCCGCCCTGCCCGTGCTGCGCCGCCTGATCAAGGCCGGTGTGCTGCTCGGCATCAGCCTGCCCGAGCTGCACCGGGCGCGCGGCACGGTGCAACGAAAACACGTGCTGCACCTGCTGGCGCTGGAAGCCGGCCACCCCAGCTGGGAGCACTACCGCCCGGCGCTGCGCCAGGCCCAGCCGCACGATCTGCTGGCGCTGCGCCTCCACGCCCGTGGCTGGGCCACGCTCAACACCTGGTTCCCGTCCGAGGCCGCCGCGCGCGCCGCCATGCAGGGACGCGCAGGGCGGCTGGTGCGCGTGGGCCAGCAAGCCGTGTGGCTGGCGCCCACCGCCCAGCAGGCGCTGCAGGGCGGCGACTCGGCGTAGGCGCGGTCTTGCTCTTGGCCGCCGCCATCAGGTAGTGCGGCGGTGGCATCATGGCTGGCCGAACATCTTGAACCATCCGCCATGAGCCCCACCCACAACCACCTCGACCAATGGCTTGCCGACGAGCAAGCCGCGCTGGAACGCATGAAAAAAGGCCCCGGCCCCGGCGTCACCCGCCTGGAGCAGGTGGCCGCCCTGAGCGGGCTGGAGCTGATGCAGGCCATGCTGAACGGCGAAGTGCCCTTTGCGCCCATCGCCCAGACGCTGGATTTCTTGCTGATTGCGGTTGGCAAAGGCCGCGCCGTCTTCCAGGGCACACCCGGACCGCAACTGTTCAACCCCTTGGGCACCGTGCACGGCGGCTGGTTCGCCACCCTGCTCGACTCCGCGCTGGGCTGCGCCGTGCACACCCTGATGCCCCAGGGCCGCGCCTACACCACGGCCGAGCTGGGCGTGAACATGGTCAAGGCGCTGACCCCGAAAGTGCAGCGCGTGCGCGCCGAAGGCCAGGTCATCCACTGCGGCCGCCAACTCGCCACCGCCGAAGCGCGCCTGGTCGGCCCCGACGGCACGCTGTATGCGCATGCGACGACGACTTGTCTGGTGTTTGATTTGCCGGGGGCGTGAGGGGATCGGTATCGAAATTGGCAGGACCAGCGGACAAGCGTTCATCGGCGACAACGCCAGCCCTCCGGCGGTTGCCCTGGTTATACCGATCGGCATGCACTCAGCGCAGAAAATTCTTACAAAACAAGCACTTGGAGCCACCAACCCGCGACGGAGAAGTGGCGCGCTATCCAGTTATCTTACGGATATGATGGATAAATCACGTTAGGCACTAATAGCAAACACACGCTAGTTGAGAATTTAAGAAAGGAGTTCGACCGTGAACAGTAGCGCCGAGAATATCTCATGGATATTTATCCCCTTGCCGTCCGAAGCTGTGTTTAAGATTCGAGCGTGGATACATAGGCTCGCCACCTCTAAAGAAGCTGACGACACCCTTGCCAAAAACTGTGAGGAAATAGTCGAAGAGGCATTTCTAACTCACAAGCTCTCGTACAACAGCGATAAGTACGGGGAAATCCGCATGAATGAACTTCGAACGTTGCTGGGCTCCGACGGAATTTGTGTCCCCGAACACTGTTTCATAGATCCTCCCGATGCACTTACGCGAGTTCAAGAGCCCTTGCGCCCATTCATCCGTAATGCCTAACCTTTTGGTCGAGGCGCGGCTTCGCCGCTAGGACGCTACGCCGGCAAGCCAGCTCCGCGCCCCTCACCTCGCACGTTAGAAACGGAAGAACCCATGCTGTCGCGCGAGCTAAAAATCGGAATCATTGGCGGCGTCATTTCGTCAGTTCTCGTCATCATCTTTATCCAGCCTCTGCTTGGCTTGGTGTGGAGTGCTGCACTCGCCTTCGGAGAGTCTGTTCAAGCTGGGTACGTTGATCGAATTTATCGAAACGCTGCCGTTGGCGAACGAAACATGGTGGGCCACCTATCGCTCTTGGGGGTCACGCTCCTTCTGATCTTCGTTCCCGCACTTCTTCTGTTTCCCGACATGGAGAAGCGCAGCAGCGGATCTCGCTTACCGTTCCCCTTGCTTCGCGCCGTCATCGCTGTTGTGTCAATGCTCGTACCTCCTCTGTTTCTCATTGTCGCGTCGCTATTCATCGGCGTTTCCCAGATCAATGCATCCTTCTCACAACGACTTGCAGTTCTCGCCCCGACCATCACCGATCAAGAGATGAAGGAGTGGCGGGCGCGCTGGGCAAAAATGCAGAGTCAGAAAGACTATCGAGAGCTCGTGGAAGCAATGGAACGGCGCTCCACTGAACTTCGTATTGATCTACCAAAAGTCAGAACACCATAGTCTGAACCGCCCCGGGAATTGCGGAGGCTCCTTCGCTAGAGAATGGAGCCAAGATGAGAAAGTCACCGAAGTTTTCCCCCGAGATGCGCGAGCGCGCGGTGCGCATGGTGCAAGAGCACCGCAGCGAGCATCCGTCGCAATGGGCGGCCATTGAGTCCATTGCCGCCAAGGTCGGCTGCGTGCCGCAGACCCTTCACACCTGGGTCAAGCAACACGAGATTGACGCAGGCCAGCGCGATGGCGTGTCCACGGCCGAGGCCCAGCGCATCAAGGAACTCGAACGCGAGAACCGCGAACTGCGCAAGGCCAACGAGATTCTGAAGCTGGCCAGCGCGTTTTTCGCCCAGGCGGAGCTCGACCGCCGATTGAAGTGATGTACCGGCTGGTGGACGAGCATCGCGA
>Ga0209572_1000839_pt1 | contig 32755 bp, 24 predicted proteins | sample EBPBio232012_DNA_FD_185867 | JGI IMG/M metagenome (GOLD analysis project Ga0209572, IMG submission 185867) | Wastewater treatment Type I Accumulibacter community from EBPR Bioreactor in Madison, WI, USA - Reactor 1_1/23/2012_ DNA (SPAdes)... | ecosystem: Engineered > Bioreactor > EBPR >...
CTGCTGGCGGCCGGCTGGGTAGGCGCCGAGCAGATCACCACCCTGGCCGAGGACCGGCTGTACGCCGACCGCGTGGTGTTCACCCAAACCACGCCTTACCAGCGCATCGTGGTCACCCACAACCCGGGTGAAGGCCGGCCCGGGCACCGGTTGTTTCTGAACGGCAACCTGCAGTTTGCCGAGCGCGACGAGTACCGCTACCACGAGGCCCTGGTCCACCCCGCCATGGCCGCCCAGGGGGCGCCCAAGCGCGTGGCCGTGCTGGGCGGCGGCGACGGCATGGCGGTGCGCGAAATCCTCAAGTACCCCAGCGTGGGGAGCGTCACCCTGGTCGAGCTGGACCCGGCCATGACCGAGCTGTTCACGCGCGACCCGCGCCTGGCGGCGCTGAACGGCGGCGCGCTGTCCTCGCCCAAGCTGCACATCGTCAACACCGATGCGTTCAAGTGGCTGGAGGAGGCGGGCGACGTTTTTGATGTGGTGGTCGTCGACTTCCCCGACCCCACCAACTTCAACATCGGCAAGCTCTACACGCAGAGCTTCTACGCCCTGCTGGAAAAGCGCCTGTCGGCCAGCGGCTACGCGGTGGTGCAGACCACCTCGCCCCTGGTCGCGCGCCACAGCTTCTGGACCGTGGTGCGGACCATCGAGGCCGCCGGCCTGGCCACCGCGCCCTACCACGCTCATGTGCCCAGCTTTGGCGAGTGGGGCTTCGTCATCGCCAGCCGCCGGCCCTGGCGCCTGCCCACCACCTTGCCTGCCGGCCTGCGCTACCTCACGCCGCAGACCCTGCCGCTGCTGTTCGACTTTCCGGCCGACATGGCCCGCGTGCCGGCCGAGGTCAATCGGCTGTCGAACCAGGTGTTGGTGCATACGTATGAGCAGGAGTGGGGCAGGGTGATGAGATGACTTCCCCCTGTGGCGCTGGCGCGCCTTCCCCCGCTCTCTTCGGGCGGGGGACGAGCCGGCCGCTTGGGAGCGGCCCGGCGCAGCGGCTCCTCGCGTGGCCTGCTCCACGGCCTTGGAGCCCATGAAGCGCCGCTCGCTGCTGCTGAGTGCCGCCGCGCTGGCCGCCAGCGGCTGCGCCCCGCGCGACCTGGACGCCATCGAAGGCGGCTTCAACGGCATCGCCCACGAGCGCGGCCACCGGCTGCGCGTGCCCTGGCCGGATCGGGCGCCCGACGTGGTGCGGCGCACGCACACGGTGATTGCGGGCGGCGGCGTGGCCGGGCTGGCGGCGGCGCGGGCGCTGCGGCTGGCGGGGCACGAGGACTTTGCGCTGCTGGAGCTGGAGGACAGCGCTGGCGGCAACAGCCGCGGCGGCGCGGTGATGGGCATCGACTGCCCGCTGGGCGCGCACTACCTGCCCGTGCCGGGCGACGACGCACAGGCCGTGCAGGACCTGCTGGAAGAGCTGGGCCTGCGCCGCCGCGTGGCCGGGCGCTGGCAGCTGGACGAGCGCCACCTGTGCCACAGCCCGCAAGAGCGCCTGTTCTTCCGCGGCCAGTGGCAAGACGGCCTGCTGCCCCTGCAGGACGTGGGCGCCGCCACGCTGGCGCAGTACCGCCGATTTGCCGCCGCCGTGCGCGCCGCGCAATCGGCGGCGCACTACGCCATTCCGGTATGGAAATCGGCCTTTGTCGGCGTGCAATTTACCCAGGATGCTATGACTTTCGAAGCATGGCTGGGCGCCGAGGGATTGAATGATCCGCAGCTGCTGTGGTACCTGGACTACTGCTGCCGCGACGACTTTGGCGCCGGCCTGGGCGCCGTCTCGGCCTGGGCCGGGCTGCACTACTTTGCCAGCCGCCACGGTTTTCATGCCCCTGGCGAGGGCGCGGCCGACGACGAATCCGGCCTGTTCACCTGGCCACAGGGCAACGGCTGGCTCAGCGCCCAGCTGGCTGCGCCGCTGGGCGATCGCCTGCACCCCCAGCGCGTGGTGGGCCGCATCGACGTCGGGCGCCACGGCGTCACCGTGGACGTGCTCGACGTGACCACCGACCGGCTGGAGCGCTGGCAGGCGCAGCAGGCGGTGGTGGCGCTGCCGGTGAGGGTGGCCGCACGCGTGCTGCCCGCGCCACCCGCCGCGCTGCGCGCCCGCGCCGCCGCCTTGCGAACGGCGCCCTGGCTGGTGGCCAACCTGCGCCTGGCCGCCCCGCTGCAGGACCGCCCCGGCGCCGCGCCGGCCTGGGACAACGTGCTGTACGGCAGCGTGGGCCTGGGCTACGTCGACGCCATGCACCAGAGCCTGCAGCCCGTGCCGGGCCCCACGGTGCTGACCTGGTACCGCGCCCTGGGCGACGAGCCGCGCGGCCGCGCCGAGCTGCTGGAGCGCCCGTGGACCCACTGGCGCGACCAACTGCTGGCCGAGCTGGCCGTGCCGCACCCCGACCTGCCTGCCAAATTGCTGCGCATGGAGCTCACACGCTATGGCCATGCGATGGCCGTGCCGGTGCCGAGCACGCTGCGCCAACTGGCCGACTTGCGCAGCGCCGTGCCGCCCGCGCCCCGGCGCGCGCCTGTCCCCGCCCTGCGCTTTGCCGACGCGCCGCGCCTGGCTTTTGCGCACAGCGACTGGTCGGGTTACTCGGTGTTCGAGGAGGCGTTCACGCTCGGCCACGCGGCCGGCGTGGCGCTGGCCGGCCGCGAGCCGTGACGGTTGTTAACGGTTTTTAACGTATTCCCCGGCTTGAAAAGCGGGTCGGCATGCCCCAGTTGAGGCAGGGTAAGCCGCCGCGCCCCGACGGGTTTGGCGGGCCAGGCAAGAGCCTGAACCACGTCCTGCGCGGCGTGGCAATTGCTCACGCCTCTTGCACGATCCGTTCACTTTTCTTTACGCAATCGGAACACACTTTGATGGAACTTCCCACCGCCAAGTCCCCTCTGATGCAGGGTGAAGAAAGCGGGAACTGACCACCACCCTTTTTCGTTCACGCTGCCAAGCCTGCTGGCTTCAAGCCGGCTGAAAACCTGAAACGCGCTTCCTCCTCCCTCCCTCCTCCTCATTCGTTTCAGGCCGCTTCGGCAGCTTTTTTATTCTGACGCGCCGCCCGGGCCTTGTGCCCCGGCGGCGCTTCGCTTTCTACCGCTCCTCGCGCCCCATCCACTGGCGCCGGTGGCCCCAACACCATGAAAAAACCCCCTGCCTGGGTGGGCAGAGGCTGGCGGCCGAGCGGCTACTGAAAAGACGCCTCAGGCAGGCGTCTCATACCGATTGGCGTTCGAACTACAAGAACCGTTCAGGCTGAGCTTGTCGAAGCCCGGCGCGGCGTTTCGCCAAGCCTGTCCTGAGCCTGTCGAAGGGCTCAACGCGAACGGTTTGATGTTTTTGAACGCCTTTGGGTATCAGTCCCCTTCCCATGGCCGCGGAGCAGGCCAAGCCAGGAGCCGCTGCGCACGGCCGCTTCGGGGGGCGTCCTTCACCCCGGGATGGTCTCGGCGAAGCTGGGGCGCTGCATCAGGCGCTCATCCAGCAGGCGGGCCAAGTTGTCGTGGCGGGCGCGCCAGTCGAGTTGCGGAAAGCGGAAATCCAGGTAGCCCAGCGCGCAGCCCACCGCGATGTCGGCCAGGGTCATGTGGATGCCTGGCGAACACCAGGATTTGTCGGCCAGGCCGGCGCTCATGGCGGCCAGGGCGTCGTCCACCTTGCCCATTTGGCGGTCGATCCAGGCCTGGCAGCGCTCGCCGTCCTGGCGGCCGGGCCAGGTCTGCTCCAGCCGGGCCAGGATGGACGCGTCCAGCAGGCCGTCGGCCAAGGCTTCCCAGGTCTTGACCTCCACCCGCTGGCGGCCCGAAGGCGGGATCAGCTTGCCCACCGGCGACAGGGTTTCCAGGTACTCGACGATCACGCGCGAGTCGAACACCGCGTCCTGCCCGTCCATCACCAGGCAGGGCACCTTGCCCAGCGGGTTGGCCGCGCCGATCTGCGTGTCGGCGGCCCAGACGTTCTCGGGGACGAACTTGTATTCGAGTTTCTTCTCGGCCAGCACGACGCGCACTTTGCGCACGTAGGGGCTGGCCTGCGCGCCGATCAATCGCATGGACATGGGGCTGGGGTGTGTGACAGAGAGCTGGCTGATTCTAGGTCAAGGCCCCTTAAAACGCGTTGGACAGGCGGTGACTGGGGCCTTCTACAATTTCGGGATGATCCTCACACCGCTCACCGCCGTCTCGCCGCTGGACGGCCGCTACGCCGCCAAACTCCGGCCCTTGCGCCCCATCATGAGCGAGCTGGGCTACATGCAGCGCCGCGTGCAGGTCGAGCTGGCCTGGTTCGTCGCCTTGTCGGATGCGGGGTTTGCTGAATTCAAGCCACTTTCCAAAGAAGCACGTACTTACCTCGTGTCGCTGCTGACCCAGTTCTCCGAGGCCGATGGCCAGGCCATCAAGGACATCGAGAAGACCACCAACCACGACGTCAAGGCCGTCGAGTACTGGATCAAGGCCAAGTTTGAAGGCCACCCTGAGCTGCTGGCCGCCGCCGAGTTCGTGCACTTTGCCTGCACCAGCGAAGACATCAACAACACCAGCCACGCCCTGCAGCTGAAGGCCGGGCGCGACACCGTGCTGCTGCCGGGCCTGGACGCCGTGATCGCCCGCCTGCGCGAGCTGGCGCACCAGTTTGCCGACGTGCCCATGCTCAGCCGCACCCACGGCCAGACCGCCAGCCCCACCACGGTGGGCAAGGAGCTGGGTAACGTGGTCGTGCGCCTGTCGGCCGCGCGTGAGCGGATCGCGGCCGTCAGGCTGATGGCCAAGATGAACGGTGCCGTCGGCAACTACAACGCCCACCTGTCGGCCTGGCCCGACTTCGACTGGGAGGCCTTTGCCCGCCGCGTGGTCGAAACGCCCGAGCTGCCGGCCGGCGCCGACGCCAGCCAGCCCTTTGGCCTGGGCCTGACGTTTCAGCCCTACAGCATCCAGATCGAGCCACACGACTACATGGCCGAGCTGTTTGACGCCACCGCGCGCGCCAACACCATCCTGATCGACCTGGCGCGCGATGTGTGGGGCTACATCAGCGTGGGCTATTTCAAACAAAAGACCAAGGCGGGCGAGATCGGCTCGTCCACCATGCCGCACAAAGTCAACCCCATCGACTTCGAGAACGCCGAAGGCAACCTGGGCCTGGCCAACGCCATGCTGCGCCACCTGAGCGAGAAACTGCCCATCAGCCGCTGGCAGCGCGATCTGACCGATTCCACCGTGCTGCGCAACATGGGCGTGGGCCTGGGCTACGCCGTGCTGGCCTACCAGTCGCTGCTGACGGGTTTGAACAAGCTGGAGCTGAACCAGGCCCAGCTGGCCGCCGACCTGGACCACGCCTGGGAAGTGCTGGCCGAGCCCATCCAGACCGTGATGCGCCGCTTTGGCGTGCCCGGCGCGTACGAAAAGCTGAAGGAAGTCACGCGCGGCCAGGCCGTCACGCGCGAAGCCCTGCACGGGCTGATCCGCGCGCTGGAGATCCCGCAGGCCGAGAAGGACCGGTTGCTGGCGATGACGCCTTCGACTTATGTGGGCAAGGCGCAGGAGTTGGCGAAGCGGGTGTGATCGGGCTGAGTCGTCGGGTTGCGCTGCGAGCTGGTGCCCGGTTTTCTCCGCCTTCACCACCGTTCGGGCTGAGCTTGTCGAAGCCCTTTATGGATAGAGCGCTTTGATTTGGTAGTGGCGTTGTATGCCGGGATGTGCGCCCGGCGGCGCAGTTTCTTTCTTTGTCTCGCCAAAGAAAGAAACCAAAGAAAGGCGACCCCACACGCTGCGTCCCTTCGCTGCGCTACGGGCAACCTGCGGTGCTCGCGGCCGGGGTGCGCCGCCGGGCGCACATCCCGGCCTACGGCGTCACTACGACTCAGCGGAGATCAGAGCGAAGCAGTGCCCCCTCCCATCGCGAGTGCACCCGCAGGCAAAATAGCGCCCCATCGCCTTCTGGCGCTAGTCGATCTAACGTCGGCAGCTACTCAATTCATAGCGTACCAATTTTCAACCCATGGCCCTCAAATCCACCATCTTCAAGGCCGATCTGCAGCTGGCCGACATCGACCATGGCTGCTACACCGACTTGCAGCTCACCCTGGCGCGCCACCCCAGCGAGACCGACGAGCGCATGATGGTGCGGCTGGCGGCGCTGGCGCTGAACGCGCACCAGGTGCAGGATCTGTGCGGCGGCGACGCGCGCATCGGCTTTGGTGCCGGCCTGTCCAGCCCCGACGAGCCGGATGTGCAGCTGGTCGACTTCACCGGCCGCACGCGGCTGTGGATCGAGGTCGGCCAGCCCGAGGAAAAGCCTCTCGCCAAGACCCGCGCCAAGGCCGACCAGGTCATCCTCTACGCCTACGGCTCGGCGGCCGACGTGTGGTGGCGCGGCATCGAGGGCAAGCTGGCGCGCCTGGACAAGCTGAGTGTCTGGCGTTTTCCCGCCGCCGACGCGCAGCAGCTGGCCGCTCTGGCCGAGCGCAGCATGCAGCTGCAGGCCACGGTGCAAGAAGGCGTGCTGACCTTGTCCAGCGCACGCGGCAGCGTGGCGCTGGAGGCGGTGCGCTGGAAGTAGGCCGGCCTGTCATTCTGAGCATTTTTGGGCTGATGTCGGCGCGGATACATCCTGAGCAGCTATCAAATTTGAACTTGGCTGCGCACCGGGTTCAGACCAGAAAAAATATCAACCGTTCGCGTTGAGCCTGTCGAAACGCTGTCCCGGGCTTCGACAAGCTCAGCCTGAACGGTTCTTGTGGTTTTGAACGCCAATCGGCATTACTCCACCTTCACCCCCGCCGCCTGGATGATGGCGCGCATCGACGCAGCCTCGGTGCCGACGCGCTGGCGCAGGCCTTCGGGCGAGGAGCCGACCGCGTTCCAGCCCTGCACGAACAGGCGCTGGCGCACCTCGGGCGAGCGCACGACCCTCGGCACCTCGGCCGCCAGGCGCTGCTGGGCGGCCTTCGACAGCCCGGCAGGGCCGACCAGGGCCGTCCAGACTTCCAGGTTGAAATCGCGCACCCCGGCCTCGGCCAGCGGCGGCACCTCGGGCGCCAGGGTGCTGCGCCCGCCGGTCAGGCCGATGATGCGCAGCTTGCCGGCCTTGACGTGCTGCAGCACCAGGCCGGGCGGCATCAGCGCCATTTGCACCTGGCCGCCCAGCAGGCCGGTGACCACCGCCGGGTTGCCCTGGAACGGCACGTGCACCGGCTTCAGGCCCGGCACCTTGGACTTGAGCAGCTCCATGCCCAGGTGCGCCACCGAGCCGACGCCGACCGAGCCGTAGTTCCAGCGGTCGCCGGCTTGGCCGGCGGCTTGGAAGAAGGCCGCGCCGGCCGGCAGATCGGCCGGCGCCACCAGGGCCAGCGGCGCGGTGGTGAGCAGGCTGAGCAGGCTGAAATCGCGCGCCGGGTCGTAGGGCAGGGCTGGGTTCAGCATCTTGGCCGAGGTCAGGTTGCCGTTGATGACGACGCCCAGCGTGTGGTCGTCGCCGGCCTTGGCGACCAGGTCGGCGGCGATGTTGCCGGAGGCGCCGGCGCGGTTCTCGACGATCACCGGCTGGCCCAGCGCGCTGGCCAGGCCGTCGGCCAGCGCGCGCGCCGAGTTGTCGGGCGTGGAGCCGGCCGGAAAGCCGACCAGCAGGCGCAACGGGCGCGTCGGCCAACGGGGCGCCGCCGTCTGGGCCCAGGCCAGCGGCGCGCCGCCGGCCAGCACGGCGCTGGCGGCCAGGGCGCGGGTGAAGGTGCTTCGTTTCATGGTCTGTCTTGTCCTGTGAGCGTGGTTGAGGGAAGTATGCCAAGCCGCCGGCTCAGCGATCCTGCCCGAGGTAGGCGCCAGCGTCGGCCAGGCGGCGCTGCAACTCGCCAACAGCGATGTGGCGCGGCAGGCCATCGGCCGCCAGCGCCAGCGCCGCCGCCGTGCCGGCCGCCTGCCCCATCACGAAGCAGGCGCCCGACACGCGCGCCGCCGACTGGCCGCCGTGCGTCATCGAGGCGCAGCGGCCGGCCACCAGCAGGTTGTCCTGCCCGCGCGGCAGCAGCATCCGGTACGGCAGATGGTTGAAGCCGCGCACGTGCGGGATGTCGGGCCAGCGGAACTGCACGTTGCCGGCCACATGGTCCTCGACGATCCAGCCGTTGACGCCGATGCTGTCGTCGAAGCTGGCGCAGCCCAGCACGTCGGCCTCGCTCAGCTGGTAGTCGCCGAGCACGCGGCGCGTTTCGCGCACCCCCACCTGGGGCGCGATCTCCAGCAGGTAGGCCTGCTCGAAACCCGGCGCATAGCCGCGCAGAAACTGCAAGAACTGCGCGATCTGCCGGCGGCCCTCGACTTCGGCGGCGCTCAGCTGCAGGGCGTCGGTGCCGTCCACCGGGCTGCCGTCGGCGTTGGCCAGCTGGGTCACGTTGGCGCGCCATTCGGCCGGGTTCTTCTGCGGCCGGATGATCGGGCTCTTGCGCGCAAAGCGGTGGCCGTCGCGCTCGGCCTGCGCCATCCAGGTGCCGAAATGGTTCCAGGCATCGCCGGCGCGGGCGGCGTCCACGCCGTGAATGCGGAACATGGTGGAGGGGTACATCATGTCCTCCCCCCCGGAGCCCGACCGGCCTTTCTCGAACGGCGCGCCGGCCTGCGCCGCCAGGTCGCCGTCGCCTGAGCAGTCGATGAACACCCGCCCGCGCACCGCCTGCCGGCCGGATTTGGTTTCCAGCAGCAGCGCGTCGATGCGGCCCGGCGCCGCCAGCACCACCCCCACCGCCTGGGCGTGGAACAGTATCCGCGCCCCGCTGGACAGCACCAGCTCGTCGGCCGCCAGCTTGAAAGCGGCGTTGTCGTAGGCCTGCGCGGCGATCTTGCCGCCGAACAGGGCGTGCGGGGCGTTCAGGCCGCCCAGCCGGTCCATGCGCGCCAGCAGCTCGTCGGCCAAGCCATGCACCACCTGCTCAATCTGGCCGAACACGTTGGCGTGCAGGCCACAGAAATTGGTCACCCCGGCGGCCGTGCCCATGCCGCCCAGAAAGCCGTAGCCCTCCACCAGCAGGGTGCGGCAACCGGCGCGCGCGGCCGCCGTGGCCGCCATGATGCCGGCCGGGCCGCCGCCCAGCACCACCACGTCGTACTCGCCCAGCACGGGGGTCTGGCGGCTCGGTTCGGTCAGGCTGGCGGAGGATGTGGTGTGGGTGGCGTTCATGTGCGGATGTGGTGAGTCCAAAGCATGGTGTGCATCCTAGAAAATTCTTGAAAACTGCACAATTGGTCAAAATGAAAGTTGTTTATTCTCTTTTCGAGAACAATCATCGACACCCTGACCAACCTGAAGACCTTTCTGGCCGTGGCCCGCACGGGCAGTTTTGCCGCCGCCGCGCGCGAGCTGAAGGTGGCGCCCTCGGTGGTGACCAAGCGCATTGGCCAGATCGAATGGCGCCTGAAGGCCGCGCTGTTCGAACGCAGCACCCGCCGCGTGGCGCTCACCGCCATCGGGCAGCGCCACCTGCCGGCGGTGCAGCGCGCCGTGGCCGACGTGGAGGGGCTGTTCACCGACCTGATGGCCGACCGTGGCGAGCTGCAAGGCCCGCTGCGCATCAAGTCGCCGGGCACGCTGGCGGTGCACCTGCTGGGGCCGCTGCTGCTCGGCTTTCAGCAGGCGCATCCGCGCATCGACATCGAGCTGCTCACGCTGGACCGCGCCGTCAACCCGGTGGACGAGGGCTTCGATCTGGCGCTGACCCTGATGCCCGACGCCTACCCCGGGGTGGTCACCGAACCCCTGTGCCCGATGCCGCGCGTGCTGTGCGCCGCGCCCGCCTACCTGGCGCGCGCCGGTGTCCCCATGCACCCGCGCGAGCTGGCGGAACACGCCATCCTGAACTTCCTGCCCATGGGCACGCTCTGGGCTTTTGACAGCGCCACCGGCCCGATCCAGGTGCGTGTTCGGCCGCATCTCGGCAGCAACCAGGGCCAGTTGTTGCTCGCCGCGGCCCTGGCCGGCCAGGGGTTGGCGCGCCTGAGCGCCTACCAAAGCCAGGCGCCGTTGGCCGACGGCCGGCTGGTGCGCGTGCTGCCCGAGTTTCCCCTGTCGCCCCTCTGGCTGAAGGCCCTGGTGCCCGAGAGCCGCCTGCCGGTGGCGCGGGTGCAAGCGCTGCTGGAGGCGATGCGCCAGGCGTGGGGCGCGGCTTCGTTTCAGTAAGGCGCCGTCTCAGGGTCTGGGCTCCCAGGCGCCACAGGCCCAGCATTGTTCGAACCCGCCCTCCACCTCTTCGTCGCAGCCCGGGCAACGCCAGCGCCGCTGCGGCGTGCGTTCCAGTTCGGCCAGCAGGGCGCGGGCGGCCGCTTCATGTTCGTCGTGGCGCAGCCACAGCTCCGGCAGGCATTGGTCGGGCGGCAACTCGCCCGCCGCCCCGCTCAGGAACAGCCGCTGCACCGTGGTCGGGTAACCGGCCTGGCACAGCAGATCGGCCCAGATCTGGGCCAGGGCGGCATTGGGGGCACGCAGCAGGCGGCGCATCAGGTATTCAAGAAGATGGGCGCTAAAAAAGCCATATGCCAGCGCAAAATATAGAGAGTATGCTATTAATTTTGATTGTCATCCAAAGTATGACTCAGACATACGGAGACTTTTCTCCGCCAAAGTCAGGTCGCCGGTACGTGGGCGCGCGGCAGCTTCCAGAACGCCAGGGCGCCGGCCAGCAGCATGGCCGACATGGTCAGCAAGGCGGCGGTGAAGGGTTCGACGCCGAAGCCGGGGGCCAGGCTGGCGGCCAGGCCGCTGGCCCACTGCATCAAGGAAATGCCGAGAAACATGGCCATGGTGAACAGCGACAGGGCGCGCCCGCGCATGGCTTCCGGGTAGGCATCGCGCACGTAGCCGTACTGCAGCACGTTGTAGCCCGACAGCAGGCCGTAGGCCACGGCCAGGCTCACGTCCACCCAGGCCAGATGCAGCAAGCCCATGGTGCCCAGCAACAGCACCGCCAGCCCCGACAGGATCAGCAACCACTGGATGCGGCGTGCGCCCCCGGGGTCCAGTCGGCCGAAAATGGCCGGGCTGGCCATGCTCGCCAGGGTCATCACCAGGGCCACGTTGCCGGTTTGCACCAGGGAGAACCCGTGCCGCTCCACCAGCAGCGGGCCCAGCCACAGGCCTCGCAGGGTGATGAAGCCGGCGTAGGCCACGCTCGCGTAGGCCACCAGGCCGGCCGTGTGCGGCAGCACGAACAAGCCCAGCAGCTCGCGCAGCGCGCGCAGGGGCGAGGGATGGCGGTCCGCGGCGGCGTTGGCGTCTGGCACGGCGGCCGGCTCGTGCACCCGCCACCAGATGGCCAGCCAGGCCAGCGTGCTGCACACCGTGAGCACGCCAAACCCCCAGCGCCAGGAGCTGGCTTCGATCAGCCAGGCCAGCGGCGTGGCGGTGGCCAGCACGCCGACGCCGGCCAGGCTCATGATCAGGCCGGAGACGGCGGTGAAGCGATCGCGCGGGAAATAGCGACTGATGAACAGGGTGCAGACCAGAAAGGCCGGGGCGCAGCCGACGCCGATCAGGATTTGCCCCAGCAGCAGTTGGGTGAAGCTGCTGGCGCCGGCCGACAACGCCGCGCCGAACACCGCCATCGGAAAAGCCACCAGGATGGTGCGGCGTATACCCACCAGATCCAGCGACACGCCCATCACCATCTGCATGATGCCGAACGAAAAATGGAACGCACCGGCCCACAGGCCCAGTTGCTGGGGCGACAGGGACAGCTGCGTCGCCAGGGGTGGGCCCATGATGGCCGCGATGGTGCGAAAGGCCTGGCTCAGGGTGAAGCCGCAGGCCAGCGCCATCAGCATCATCCAGGCCTGGCGTGAGCTCAGGGCGTGGGTCGCGGTGGGAAGGGGGGAGGTGGCAGGCGGGGCGGACATGCACGGCGCCGTCGCGGCGCAGAGAAGGGCAAGACCAGAAGGCCACGATGGTAGCGCCCGCAGGGGAATCGCGCTGAATCGGCGCCGCAATCCGTCGTATGACTTATCGTAAGTCGTTGCTTGGCTTCAAGTATGTCGACGGAGGCGGAGTGAGTCCCCGAATGTCTGTCTAAGTCATGCCGACGGTTGCTGAAATGTGCGCCGACGTCGGACAGCGTGATGCGTCAACGCAGCGCAGCCGCCCGGGTTTCGACCTGCAGCCCCTGCGGCAGCACGCGCAGGCCACTCACCTCCAGCCCCAGGCTGCGCGCCCGGGCCAGTTGTTCGGCCGGCACCCGGTACAGCACCATGTCGTTCAGCAGGTGCTCGGCCACCCGGGGGGCGAATTGGGACAGCAGCTTCTGCTGCGCGCGCGGCAGCTGGTCGATGTCCAGCCGGTGCACGCGCACGTCCTGCATGTGCAGGCTGCCGTCCAACGGATCGAAGCGCAGGCCGTAGTCCAGATCCATGGCGCCGCTGTAGCGCGCGCCGGTGACGCGCTCCAGCAAGGCCAGCTCCAGCTGCGTGCCCAGGCGGTTGGTTTCGGGCAGCAGGTGCACGCGCGGCGACAGCAGCGACAGCTCGGCCAGGCCGGCAAAGCCGCGGGTGTAGGGGAAGCGGCGCGCCAGCAGTTCGTTCAGCCGCGCCTCGCTCAAGGTCGGAAACGGCCCGCCCCAGCCGCCCAGGCTGCCGCAGGCGGTGAGCTGGGTCAGGCCCGCCAGCCACAGTGCGCCGGCCAGCCCGGTCAGGACGCGGCGGCGAGCGGGCCGGGGGATGTGGGCAGCGGCAGGCAGGGCATTCATCGGCGGTCGGGCGGGGCGTGGGCGGACGCTTTCGATTGTGGACGCATTCCGCCGTGCGCCCGGGTGTGTGCCGGGCGAGGGACGCAGGCGGTGCCGGTCAACGCCGTAAGATACCCCTGCGGCGGGCTTTGCGGCCCGCGGCAGCGTTCTCAGGGCGGGGTGAAATTCCCCACCGGCGGTGATGGCGGCGCGGCCTTCGGGCGGCGCGGCACAAGCCCGCGAGCGCCCGGCGACGGTCGATTCGGCCGCCGCCGGGGTCAGCAGACCCGGTGCGATCCCGGGGCCGACGGTCACAGTCCGGATGAAAGAGAGCGCGCAGCGTGCGGGGTGGGCACGGGTGCCAGCGGCGTCCGGGCCCGCTCGCCGCTGGCGTGCGCCCTGATTCTGGCAACCCGCTCCTTGGAGTTCTTCCATGAATCAGACCCTTGTTTCCCCCGTTTCCTCCGTTCCCACTCCGGTCGCTGCCGCGCCCGGGGCCCACCCGCCGCGCCTGGCCTTTGTGCAGGCCAGTTGGCACGAAGACATCGTGCAGCAGGCGCACGCCGGATTTGTCGCCGAATGCGCGCGGCTGTGGCCGGGCGCGCCGCCTTTGATCGAGCAGCACCAGGTGCCCGGTGCCTTCGAGATTCCGCTGCTGGCGCAGGCCTTGTTGCGGCGCGGCGGCCTGGATGCCGTCGTGGCCTGCGCCCTGGTGGTCGATGGCGGCATCTACAGCCATGAGTTCGTCGCCAGCGCCGTCGTGGACGCGCTGATGCGGGTGCAGCTGGACAGCGGGGTGCCGGTGTTCTCGGTGGTGCTGACACCCAAGGACTTTCACGAACACGCCACGCACCGCGATTTCTTCCGCCAGCACTTTGTGAGCAAGGGCGCCGAGGCCGCGCGCGCCTGTGCCGAGACGCTGGCCGCGCACGCCGGCTTGTCGCGCAAGAGACCGGTGGCGGGCTGAGGCGCAAGCCTCGCACGGTGCGAGGTTTTTTACAGTCGGCCCATGCGCATTTCGGAACTTGCCCGGCTCAGCGGGCTGTCGCTGCACCGCATCCGCCGCTACGCGGACGCGGGCCTGCTGATTGCCGAGCGTGCCCACGGTGCCTACCGCGAATTTGATGCCCAGGCCGTGCGCGATGCGCGCTTCATCGTCATGGGGCGCGATATCGGCTTTTCGCTGCCAGAGCTGGCCGAGCTGCTGCCGCGTTACCGGGCACGCACGCTGACGATCAACGAGATGGTCGAGCGTTTGCAGGGGCGCATCGTGGCCGTCGATGCGTTGATTGCCGAGCAGCAGACGTTGCGCGCGCGTTTGGTCGAGCACATCCACTGGTTCGAACACCGGCGGGCCCAACCGCGCGCGCCGGAACCGACGACCCCCTTCCAACGCGCACCCAAAAGGAGACCCCGGCCGTGATCCCTCAGCTTGCCGCGACCCCCATGACCGAATACATACAGCGAGCCGTGCTGGCCATGCCGATGGCGCAAACGCTCCAACTGTCGTTTGATGCCATCGGCCCGGGCACCACCACACTGAGTGCCCCGGTGCTGGACGGGTGGTGCTTTGCCCCCGGGCAGCTGCAGGCCACGGCCCTGTTTGCCCTGGCCGATTTCGCCGCCGTCGGCGCCGCCGGCACCTTGCTGCCCGCTGGCTGGGCCAACAGCACCGTGGACGCCACGGTGAAACTCCTGGCGCCTGCGCGGGGGTGCCGCATCGTCGCACGTGGGCGGGTGGTGCAGCCTGGCAAGACGCTCAGCGTCTGCGCCGCAGATGTGTTTTCGGTGGACGCTGCTGGCCAGGAGCTGCTTTGTGCCACTTGGCTGGGCACGGCGCGCAACTTTCTGCTGACCACGCACTGAGGCGGGCGGCAAGCGTTTCACCGGATGGGCGCTGGTGCGGTGCAGTGCGATCATGCGTGCCTGTCCCTTTTCCCCCGCTGCCATTGCCCATGCTGACCGGAGACATGCTGCGCCGCTCCGCCGCGCGCTTTCCTGACAAGCCCGCCATCATTTTTCGCGGCCCCGATCGGCGTGCGGTGCTGAGTTTTCGCGAACTCGACGCGCGCGCCAACCAGCTTGCCCACGCCCTGCTGGCGCTGGGCCTGCCCAAGGGCAGCAAGGTGTCGATACTGTCGCGCAATCTGCCGGAGTACGGCGTGGTGTTCTTCGGCGTGGCGCGCACCGGGCTGGTGCTGAACAACGTCTCCATCCTCTACGCCGACGACGAACTGGCCTGGGTGCTGAACAAGAGCGACACCGAGGTGCTGATCCTCGACGCCCAGTTTGCGGACCGGCTGGCGACGGTGCGGGCGCACTGTCCATGCATAAAAAATACGGTGTTGATCGGCGCCCAGCAATCCGAAGGCGCTATCAATTTTGATGAGCTCTTGCGCGGGCAACTGATCACCCCGCCCGAGCTGACGCTGCACGAATCCGATCCGTTCTGCATGACCTACACCGGCGGCACCACCGGGCGGCCCAAGGGCGTGCTGGTCAGCCACCGGGCGCGCGAGGTCACGGCGCACACCGTGGTGGTCGAGGAGCGCCTGGTGCCCGAGGACGTGGTGGCCATCGTCACGCCGCTGTTTCATGTGGCGGCGCTCAACATCATGTTCCAGCCGGCGGTGCTGATCGGCGCCACCAGCGTGTTCGTCACCCCCTGGTCGCCCGCCGCCTTCATGGACGCCGTCGAGGCCGAGGGCATCACCGCCGGCTTCATGGTGCCCACGCAGGCCAACGGCCTGGTCACCCACCCGCAGTTCGACCCGGCGCGGCTGGGCAGCTGGACCAAGCTGTCGTTTGCCGGCGCGCCCATGCCCGACTGGGTGCAGACCGAGCTGATGCGGCTCCTGCCGCGACTCAAGCTGACGCAGATATACGGCCAGTCGGAGATGGGCGTGATCGCCGCCCTGCCCGCGCACCTGCTGCCGGCCAAGCTGGGCAGCGTCGGGCGCCAGCCGTTCAACGTCGATCTGGCCGTGCTGCGCGCGGATGGCACGCCGGTGGCGGTGGGCGAGATCGGCGAGGTGGCCACGCGCGGTGACAACGTCATGATCGGCTACCACAACGAGCCCGAGCAGACGGCGGCTTTCTTCAAGCACGGCGGCGGTTGGGGCCTGTCGGGCGACGTGGCCACGCTGGACGCCGACGGCTGCATCACCCTGGTGGACCGCGCCAAGGACATGCTGATTTCTGGCGGCGAGAACGTCTACCCCAAGGAGATCGAGGACGCCATTTATGGCCTGGAGCCGGTGGCCGAAGTGGCGGTGTTTGGCATTCCCGACGACAAGTTTGGCGAGGTGCCGGCCGCCTACATCCAGCTCAAACCCGGCGCCAGTTTGAGCGAAGCCGAGGTGCTGGCCCGTTGCGAGGCCCAATTGGCGCGCCTGAAGCGTCCGCGCCTGGTGAAGTTTGTCGAGGGCTTTCCCAAGACCGCCATCGGCAAGATCCAGAAAAACGTGCTCAAGGAGCCGTTCTGGCAGGGGCGCAAGAAAATTTGAACCAGCCCCCGGAATAACCCGAACAGCGTCATCCCCAGCAGTCAAGCCGCCGTTCAGCGTTCATCATTCACCGTTTTTGTTTCGCACCGATCTGCTGTCGAAAGGCCCATACCCATGAACGCACCGTCACGCCCCTTGTCCCGTCGTCTCGCCCTGGTCCGGGGGGCCGCCTGTGTCGGCGCGGCCACCTTGCCCGGTCTGGCGCGGGCCCAGGGTGCGCCCATCAAGATCGGCCTGATGCTGCCCTACACCGGCACTTTCGCCCAGATCGGCGTGTCGATCGAAAACGGATTCCGGCTGGCGCTGGACGAGCAAGGCGGCAAGCTGGGTGGCCGCGCGGTCGAGTTCGTCAAGCTTGACGACGAGTCCGAGCCGTCCAAGGGGGTCGAGAACGCACAAAAACTGGTGCAGCGCGACAAGGTCGACGTGATCGTCGGCACCGTGCACTCCGGCGTGCAGATGGGCATCCAGAAAGTGGCGCGCGACACCGGCGTGCTCAGCATCATCCCCAACGCCGGTGTGCTGGCCGCCACGCGCGCGCTGTGCGCGCCCAACGTGTTCCGAACCTCGTTCTCCAACAGCCAGCCCACTTTGGCGCTGGGCAAGCCGATGATGGACAAGGGCTTGAAGCGGGCAGCATGGATCAGCTGGAAGTACGCCGCCGGCGAGGAAGCCTTTGACGGCTTCAAGGAAAGCTACACCAAGGCCGGTGGGACGATTGTGAAAGACCTGTGGCTGCCCTTCCCCAATGTGGAATTCCAGGCCTTGCTGACCGAGATCGCTGCACTGAAACCCGACGCCGTGGCCTGCATGTTCGCCGGCGCGGCCTCGGCCAAGTTCATCAAGGACTACGCCGCCGCGGGGCTGAAGGACAAGATTCCGCTGTGGGGCTCGGGCTTTCTGACCGAGGGCGTGCTGGACGCCGCCGGTCCCGCCGCCGAGGGCGTGATGACCACCATGCACTACAGCGACTCGCTCGACACCCCGCGCAACCAGCAGTTCCGCACCGTGTACGCCAAGGCCTTCAAGCTGCAACCCGACGTGTATTCCGTACAGGGCTACGACGCCGGCCAGTTGTTGGTGCAGGGCGCCCGCGCCGTCAAGGGCGATCTGTCGGCCAAGGCGGCGCTGTACAAGGCCATGGAAGGCGCCACCATCGACAGCCCGCGCGGCAAATGGACCATGAGCCGCGCCCACAACCCGGTGCAGGACTTTTATTTGCGCCGGGTCGAAAAAGGCGAGAACAAGGTGCTGGGCGTGGCGGTGAAGGCGCTGTCGGATTCCGGCGTCGGGTGCAAGCTGGGATAAAAACCCAGGGCTGCCATGCTCAGTACGGCAGCCGCCGTACCACCTGTTGTCGCCTGGGGGCTTGAAGCGCGTCGATCAAGGTCAAGTGGAAGGTCAACTCTAGCCAGCGCTTTTGAGCGTGTGCGCCCTCTTTGAATTCAGCGTACCCCAAGCCATGCCACGCCTCGGTGGAGATCTCCACAGTCCAACCGCCACCGAGATCGAGAAGCTCATCGCATGCAGCATTGTTATCTTGTGCAAGGCGGACCCTCAGGTCGCTCGGGTGCATATTGAGTGCTGGGTAGGGCGAATAAAGTCCCGGGCTGACCACGGCATAGGCCGTCTTGCGCACTGCGTCATCTTTCTTAAAACAAATGACGGACAGCGCCGCGCAGTGATAGTCCCCTGACAGCAGCAGAATGCTGGAAGCGTTGGATTCGGCCAGCATACGAAGTAACTGGCGGCGCTGGCCGGGCGCAAGTTGCCAATTGTCGGCAGCACGTATGGCATCCAGGCCACTCTTTTCGTCGATGGCGTACCGCAACTCCCCGGGCGCTACGACCGAGCCGGTGGACAACACGTGGAGCCAATACTCGCTTGTATTGAGCCAGCCCTCTACAGCCTTGAACTGAGCCGGTGTACAGATTTCCGGTGACTTCGACGGTTCTGGGCTTCGGGTGCGGTGGCTTCGGGTGTCCAGGCAGAAGAAACCGGCGCCATTGGCCTCGAAGCTGTAATCGAACCCATCGAGTGCGCTCTGGTTACAGGGCGAATGGCTCCATTGGCCGGCAGCAAAAGTGGCCATTGCCGCGTCATAGAGCCGTGCGGCTTGCTGTTTTTGCTCTTCAGTCGCGGCGTCCGAGAAGGTCAATTCGTCCAGGGACCACGAATCATCGACCTCGTGATCGTCCATCAGCATGTACAGCGGCAGTTGGGCAGAAAGTCGTCGGAAACCATCCGACGCCAGTGCCTGTTGCATGGCAAGGGTCACCTTTTCCACCGGAGACGGGCTGTCGGCCAGTTTGCCGGTGGCGTCCGCATAAATCTGGTCACCGAGCATGAGCATGAAACGACCCTGAGTTTCATTGCGTTGGATACGCGCCGCCAGGTCGTTGAGCACAAAACTGGCACGTGCGCGGTCGAAGATCAATCCTGGGTGACGGCAGCTGCCGGTAAAAAAAGCCAAAGGCTCCTGGTCGCTCAGGCGCAAGGCATGAGGAGTGACGCTGAGTGTTCCACTTGGAAGATCGCGCGACTGAGCAGCGCTGCGTCGCATGCGCGAGGTTGTTCCAGGGTTGGCGCTGGACATCAGATGGAAGGCGTCGCGCTCCCGATCACGCATGTTTGCCAGCCACGTGGTCACGGTTTCGGGGGTGGCCGTAAGGCGCTGGCTGTCCATTGGGATGGCGCTGGCGGGGGCCACCACTCGGGCCGCAATTTCGCGTGCCGCGGCGGTTGCAGCATTCGGAGGTACGACGACATCGTGCGCGCTGACCATGGTGAGCGTGATCGGAAGATCCTGCGCGAGGACCGCCTCGGGGACAAACACATCCGCGAGGGCGATGGCAATGCATGGGTTGGGTTGCATCGACAGGTCTGACCACAGAGGGATGCGTTGAACTGGCCAGAGCGCATCTATGTGCTGCTGATTTCCCAAGGTCAATCGTGTCAGCGCCCAGTGCGCGAGAGTGCCTTGTGTGTCGTTGACTTCAATCCATACCCGTAGAAGTACGCCAACGGATTTGTCGGGCTGCGTGTGCGGGCGTGTCCATCCGATGATGGGACCCCCTCGGGGAGGCACGAGACGAGTTGCCGGTGCGACCACAGCCTGGGTGGGCTGAGCCTGCTGGCAATTGAACGTCCATGCGTCATCGAAAAATATTCGTAAGGGATCCAGGATCTGTTGGCGCATTTCCTGCCCGTGCCCAATGGTGCAATCGAAGTGCGCAAAGTCCTCGGCGATCAGAAGTCGAATGATCCGTTTTTGGGCCAACTGCGGATGGATACGTGCCAGTTGGTCGTAAGTCCGTTCCGCCGATTCGGCCCGGAACAGCGGGTTGTGACGCCCATGCAGCAGCGCGACCGGCAAACCCATGTGCCGGTGCACGTTGTCGTCGGTGACGTAGACATTCTGGCCGTCCGCGTTGACCAATCTTTCATGCTCCACGCAACGCGCACCGTGCGCCAAAACCCCGGTGTTCGCCCGACCGAAATACACCGGCAGCTTCTCATGCGTGGCCGGCAGAAGACGATCATGTCGCAGCAGCCGAGAAATGGTGCCACTCATGCGTTTGCAGGTGCACATGGCGGGGTTCGGTGTGAAGCGGCTGTATTCTCCTGGGCACTCTTCGCCGGGGTCAACCGGAAGGCTACCGAACACCCGATCGAGCACGACTTCAAACGCACTGGGCTCACGCTCGGCCGCAGACAACCGGAAGTAGTCGATGTTCAGTAAGTCGCGCGCCAACGCACCGAAACCCAACCGTGTCTGCGCCGTGCTGCTGGCCACCAGGTACGCCTGCATGTTGGAGAGCGTCATGGCGGAAAGTTTCGACGGTGGGTCGCCTGTGTCGAGGGCGGGCACTTTCTGGTGACGCAGGCGTCCGCTCAACAGGGACATCACCAGGGATGCGGCGCCCACGCAATGGGCAAAGCAGCTGATCTGCAGGCGAGCATCCTGGGGTAGCGGGTCTTCTCCGGGCGAGCTGCCATGAACGCGAGCGGTCAACTCATCGCGCAACGTTGCCAGCACCTGGTCTATCGCCATGGGGACATCGTGCTCGGCGATGTCGTCCATGCTGCAGCGCAGCTTGGACGACTCCAGCAACGGGCTGACCCGGTAGTCGAACAGCCAGACGTCGTAGCCCATCTCGTAAAACAAGGTGGCCAAGCCCATGTCGTCCTTGGATCGGTCATGTTCTTGCGGCACGAATCCGAGCGTGGTCTGCGCAAAGCCGTTGAGCATCAGCATGGCCTTGCATTGCCAGGTGTTTGGGTAGCCTGTGTTCCGCGTCGCCTCGACGCGGTGGAGCTGCTTGTAGCGTGTTAAAGCCAGCGTCACTTTGGCGGCGCCGGACGCATGGCCTGACTTGCCTGACGAGGGAACCTGGAATGTGATGCTGGGGTCCGGCTTAATCTTTTCAAGCGTTTGCTCGTCCGTCTTGACCAGTAGCTCGGGAAACTCCGGCCAGGGCCATTGGACGTCGGGATCCGTCAGTCGCGGGACGGGGGCGTCTTTGCGACCCTGGGCCAGCTCTTCGGGAATGCAGGTAGGATAGTCCGGCGCACGAAAATCCCATAAGCGGGTTTTCAGAAGATAGCGCAGGAACCACAGCCCGTAGCCGGCCAAGGAGACCATCGCATCGGGTGAATTGCCGCGTAACCCCAGTTGTGGCGGGTGCATGCGTGTGGTGTCCATCATGTCGAGCTTGAGCGTGCCTCGTCCCAGCAGTTCGCCCGAGGCCGTATGCAATTCGACCTGCAGGCTCATATAGCTGTCCCAGACATTGGCGCGCCATGGGGTGATTCTGTTGCGCAACATGGCCGCGGGAAGTAGGGGGCTCAGCATGCGGAGAAATAAACCAGGCATTTCGCGCCAACGCGCCGGGTAGCCGACCCGCTTGATCCCGGAGAGCACATAAGGTTGCTTACGCAGAGGAGGCTCGTCGTCACGCGCCAATTCAACGCGATAGTGCATGGCGCGCTCTTCACTGGCGTGCTTTGCGAGGATGATTGTGTCGATGACAAGATTGATGTGTCGTCGCAGCCACCCCTGGCGAGTTGACTCGGAGGTCGACTCATCGGCGACGCTTGAGCGCGTGCGGGGTTGTCCATCAGCAAGCCGCCTAAGGCTCTGGACCATGCTCCGCATGACTTCGGCTATTCCTCTCGTCATGGCCCAAGTGACCAGCGTGCGGAGCATCGTGATGCTCAGGCGCAACGCACCGGTGCGTCGCACGGGCAACAGGCTGACGCTACCGCCGATCACCTGGAAGTTGGCCAATTGGGTGATCTGGTTGCTGGACCGAGTGCGTTCCACGTCGATGCGCAAACTGGCAGAGTCTCGGTCATTGGCCAATACCGGGGATGGCAAGGCCGTGGGCACCAGCTGCACAACGTGCCGAGGATCGGCGGCGAACAGGTCGAGACTGGGCATTGGCAAATGTAAGGTCAGACGAGCGTCCGCTCGGATGAATTCATTGCTACCCGGATTCCGCCACTCAAAATACGGGGATTCATCGAGCGGTGTTGTTCGTGCGGTGACCCCGGGGTTGGTGCGCATGACTTCGGAGAGCTGCAGCGGGATGTGGCGCGGCCAGGCGGCTACCGTGCGCTTGTTGACGCTGGCGGTCAACGTGACTTCCGTGGGAGGGGGAGGCCAGTCGAGCGAGGCTTGGCTTGCGTGGGACGGCAAACCCGCCACGATCTGATCGAGCGCGCGTTCCGCGAGTGCGGTGATGGTCAGAGCAGGGTTGACGCCCAGCGAGGTGGGAATGATCGCGCCATCCAGGACGTACAACTCTGGGTAAGTCGAGTGCCCGGACGTTCCTTGAAACACGGCGCCAAATGCATTGACCACGCCATGCTCCGCGGAGTCGGCCATCGCGCAACCGCCCAGGGGGTGCACCGTGATGCTGCTGGGCGACATGGCGGCACCGGTCATGATGGCGCTGATGCGTTCAGGCAGCAGCCCGACCAATGGGTTATCCAGCCGAATACCAGCGGCACCATCGATGCCCTCGAGCAGGCCGGCATGGTGCTTCGCCAGGCGTTTTGTCTCTGTCCTGTCGTAGGAAAGCACGCCGTGGCCTGTCGCGGCGTCCAGCTTCAGCGTACCTGCGCCTCGGTCGTGACCCATGATCAGCAAGGTTTGCAGATGTGCCAGCAGGTTCGGGTGCGGCGCGGCCCAGTCGTACACCCGTGCCAGCTCCGGAATGTCTCCTGGCCGTATCTGCCATCGATCCAGCTGAGTCAACATGGACATGGTGGTGACCAGTTCGTGCGTCAGACCCGCCAGCGCACGCGGAATGGCGGCGTCCTGGATCAGCACATCCAGGAACTCGTCGTTCTTGTGCTTGACCCGTATGGAGGCCGTGATGGTCGGACCCACGCCAGGAAAATCACGCGCCCACCCCGCCGCGCCCTGCCCCACCCCATTCACCGGTTCCTTGACTAAGTGCGCCGCGGCCAATCCGTCGCCATTCGTGGACAAGCCTTGACCAAGCTTTCCGGAAAGCGTCAAGTGCCCCTCTTTCACACTGCGCAACAATATCTCGGTACTGCCCAGGCTGCCCGCGGCCAAGACCAACCTGCGCGTACGCAGCACCGGCTCTGGCACTTTTACCCCGCGTCGCCGACTTCCGACATCCCTGGTCCCCACGAGGTGCAGCTCCCAGAACGGGTCGCCCTTGTGGTCTGTCTGATGCTTGATGTCGAGAACGCTGACACCCGCATAAATCCGAGCGCCGCTCGCCGTTGCTCTTTGCAGATAGGTGTGTGCCAGCGTCTTCTTGGCATTGCGATTGCACCCCGCGACGCATTCGCCACAGCCGACGCAAACGCCCTCTGGCAGCTCGTCCGCCCCTGCCTGCTGAAAATTTTTGACAGTTTCCGAGGTCAACAAGGACACCGTCAATTCTGGTTTGACGGGCTCAAACGCATAGGTCACGTGGCTCGGTGCCAGTGCTTGCAGCCGTCCGGCCAGATCGCGCAGCCGCTGGCGTTTCAAGGGTTCTTGCAGAATCGGCACTCGGCCCAAGCCGGATGCAGCAGTGCCCACCGGGGTTACCGTGAACGGCTCCGCGCCAAGCTCCCGCAGGGCGCGGTCGTAGAACGGCTGCAGGCCGTTCAAGTCGACGTTGGCTGGCCAGGCCCTGCGGCCATTTCGCTGTTGGTCGAACGCAAACGCGTTCGGTCGCAGCATCAAGTTGGCATTGATCTGGCTTCCGCCGCCCACGGCGTTGCCCACCAACGCCACCAAGCCGTCGCCGATACGCAGATCGAACAGTCCGGAAGGAAGACCCGAGAATCTGCCGTTTTGCTCTATTCGCACGCATCCCATGGCCGTACCGAGACCGTCTGGAAACTCCCCGCTGAGCACCTCGTCCCCGCGCTCGAGCACCAACGGTTCAATTCCTGCCTGAGCCAAGCGCAGCGCAGCCACGGCACCACCGTAGCCCGAACCCACCACCACGGCCTCATGAATCCTCTCGGGTTGCCGGGTCAGCTCCTCAAATAGAACGTCGACTTGACGTGACAAACGGCCTTCAAAGGGGTTGGGCTTGGCGTCTTGATCGGCACTGCTCATAAATGTCACCTCCCTCGTTGTGATGTTGCTATTTCATTTCCTTGAACACTTCCAGCAACCGCCTGAGTTCCGTGGCTTGCACCGGCTTGGTCAGCACCGGAAATTCGATGCGTCCGGCTTGATGTTCCAGCGCTGCCATGGCGTCCCCCGTGAGCAGCGCCCCGGGTACTTCTCCCAGGTGCTTGCGCAACGCATGGATCAACTGTTCGCCGTGCATGGACGCGCCCAGCGCGTAATCGCTCAGCACGACGTCAATGTGCGGATGACGCTGTGCGATGCGTTGCGCGGACTCCGGGGAGTCCGCGGTCAGGGGAATGCACTGCCATTCGCGCAGCAAGGCCTGCGTGGCGTTCAGACTGGCCACATCGTCGTCGATGCAGAGCACGGTCATGCCACTCAGGCTGATGGGCTCCTGATGGGCCATCGGGAACGATTCCACGCACGTTTGCGCGACTTGCCAGTTCGGCAGCGAAATTTGAAGTTCAAAGCGGGTGCCATGTGGCTGGTTCTCGTGAATGGAAACCGCGATTCCCAACAGATGTGCCAGCTTTCGGACGATGGCCAAGCCTAGACCAAGACCATCTCCTCGGCGATTTTCGCTATTAATTTGATAGTATTCTTTGAAAACCAGATCACGCAGATGTCTCGGTATGCCGACGCCAGTGTCCGCGACACTCAGTACGCACATGCCAGCCGCGCTTGTCGCCTCGACCTGCACGGTGCCGTGGTTCGTGAATTTGATGGCGTTGTCGACCAGATTGCGTACCAGGCGCTCGAAAAGCTCCGGATCGGTGTGCAGCTCGACGGGCGGTGCGTGCCACTGAAGTTGCAGCTGCTTGGCGTGGGCGGCCGCCCCGCAGTCATCGCACACCCTGCGGAGCAGGGTATTCAGGGAGACCCAGTGCAGATCTGGTGTCAGCTCAGCGGCATCCAGTTTGGACAAATCGAGAATCGACTCGAAAAGACGTGCCAGTGAATCCAGCGAGCTGGACATTTGCAGGGAAATTTCCTGGGTTCTCTCTATGGACTGGGCGCGTTTGAGTACACCGTTGAGCAAGGTGAGCGCATGCAGGGGTTGGCGGAGATCGTGGCTTGCCAAAGCCAGAAAACGCGACTTGGCCAGATTGGCCTCTTCGGCGGCGTCTCGCGCAATACTCAACTCCTGAACTAGGCGGGCGTTGATATCTCGAATGCGTATCCCCTCTCCGATAAGGGTGGAAAAATTTTTAGAAAATCCAATCATTACGATGGCATATAGAATCAGTAATACTGCAGATTCCAGTCGAAATTCATTCTCCGTAAAAATCCATCCTATCGCCAATCCGCCGGCAAATAATGAGGCATACATTTTATAAACACGCGGCTCTGCACCTAGTACTGCCATTGAGCCGGACAACCAACAACAAATCACCAAAGTCAATTGTTGTTGAGCGCTTTCATTGATCGAGGGAAAAATAAAGACGGGACCTGCGGCGACAGTCGCAGCGGGGAAAAAAGTCATCCAAAAAAGACGATTTCGCCAGAGCATTAGATTTTTTTTAATATTTCCCAGTTTTGTTCCGGGCCAGAGAAAATAAACTCGTAGTGAATAAAAAATAATAATTAAAATAATCCAAATGAGTGCGTTCTTTATAAAGTGATGCTTTGTTGCAATCAGCAATAAAAATACGCTGAGCACGCCCACCGACCAACTGTTCTTAACCGATCGATCAATTGTGAAATGCAGCTGTAATTGATCAATTTTTTGGCCAGGAGCTAATTCGCCGACGGATTCAGCGGAGGAGCTTGACGCAAATAAAGGAATTTTCATGAAAACCCTTGCTGCGAGAGCTTCAACTTGGTACGCACCGTGACGTGCCCGGGTCAAGGAACGGTGCCCACATGGACGGCTCGATCGAAGGCCCTGTGCGCCCAACTACAGCGGTGATCCGGACTGCGCCACGGCGTACAGCGCTTCGGTCCGATTGCGTACATCCAGTGATCGAAACGCTGCCGAGAGGTGAGATTTGACGGTGCCTTCGGACAGTCCGAGTTCACGTGCAATGAGTTTGTTGGGGGTGCCTTTCAGCGCTAACTTGAGCACCGTCCGTTGACGCTCCGTCAGCCGGTCAAGCGGCACGGCGGGCGCGGCGGCCAACGCCTGTGCCGGCACGTACACGCCACCCGAGAGCACGATGCGCAAGGCGCCCATCATGGTGTCTGGATTGGCTGCCTTGGGCAGAAAGCCGGCGGCGCCCTTGTCAATGGTGGAGCGGATGATGCTTGGCTGCTCTTCGCCCGACACCACCAGCACCGCGCTGGTCGGGAAATAGTTCTTGATGACGTCAAGTGCGTTCAGGCCAGCCGTACCCGGCATGTTCAGGTCCAACAGCACGAGTTCGAAAGCCATGCTCTCGAATTGCGCCATTCCCTCGCAGGAGTCTGATTCGTACACCTGCGCCTCCGGCATCAGCTCGCCCAGCATCAGTCGCAGGCCGCGGCGAAATAGGGTGTGATCGTCAATCAAGAGGATGCGCACACGAACCTCCAAACACGTTGCTCAGCATACGGCATCCCCGAGCGATCACCAACTCGACCCAGGGCCGAGACCAAGCCAACCAAAGTTCAGGGATGCACAAGACCTCGGCCGAGACCATTAGGTGAAGCCAGCCGTGCGCGATCGCCGGAGACTGCGTAAACCTGGGAGCGAGGACATGCGCTCAGGTCAGTCACCATAACTTTCGAGGGAACACATCATGAAACGCTCACGTTTGCAGCATCTCTTTTCTGCTACCAGCTTGTGCGCAGCCGTCGCCCTGAGCCTGTCGGCCTGCGGCGGCGGAGGCGACGGTGATTCGTCAGCGCCCGCACCTGAGCCCGCCCCCGCACCGGCTCCCGCGCCTGAGCCAGCCCCCGCGCCAACGCCCGCGCCGGCCCCGATGGCGCTCTCCGGCACGGTCTCCATCGACGGCCGCGTCAAGAACGTGGTGGTCTGCCTGGACCTGAACACCAACAACGCTTGCGATGCGGGCGAACCGGCCTCGGCCGCGACCGGTGCCGACGGCGCTTACGCCGTCACCTGGGACGCCAATACCCTGCCGGCCACTCAAACCTCGGTGGCCGCGCTGATTGCGCCGGTCGCCACAGGCACCGTGGACCAGAGCACGACGGCGATCGACATGAGTGCCCCCGATGCCGCCGCCACCACGTCGGCCTACGTGCTCAAGCGCCCGGCCGGCGCCGGTGGCGATATCAACCCCCTGACCACCCTGGTGCAGGCCGGCGTGGCCGCTGGCATGACCGAGGCGGTGGCGCGGGAAAACGCGGCGCTGCAATTGGGCGTGGCGGCCGCCAAGATCGACGGCTACCAGGACGATCCGGCCTTTGATCTGGCCCGCATCGGCGACAACGCCCGCACCGCGGCCCGGATCACCGCCAGTGCGCTGCGCGACGGCGCCACACTCTCGGTGGGCGATCAGAGCGCGGCCTCCCCGGCTGCGGTGGGCAATCTGGTGGCACTCAACTACACCAGCGCCAGCAACAACTACCTGCGCCTGCTCAACCAAGCCGAGCAGGCCGCCGGGGCCGGCGTGGGTCGCCCCGCCATCGACCGACGCTCGGGTACGACCGCCGGCGTGGCGACCGCCCACAGCGTGCTCTACAACCAGGCCTACCTGACGGCCCAGGGCTGGTGGGTCTGCGACGAGCGGCCGTTCCGCTCCATGGCCGGCAACCCCTCGCGCTCGGGGTTCTGCAACGACGGCTTGCCGCAGATCGGCTACAACGGCCCGGACAACGCGCTGGACGGCCAAACGATGGCCAGCGTGCTCACCGAGATGCACGCGTCCCCGTACGGAGCGATCAACACCGGCTTGGCCATGGACGGCTTGCTGAGCGCCGTGGGCACCGCCGCCTTCCCGGTCGGCAGCACCAATTTCCTGCGCCGCAACCTGGTCGTCAGCAACCAGCCGGTGATCTGGATCAACAGTTTGAGCATCGACGCCAGGCCGCAGAGCCAAGCCACCACGCTGGATCAGTTGGTGGCTGGGTATCCGGCCAGCGCCGTGGTCTTGCCCGATCCCCGTGGCACGCTGAGCTTGGGCGTGACCACCACCGTCCTGCGCAATCTGCGCGTGGCGTTCAAGACCGGCAATGCCGTGCAGTTCTACGAATGCGACCTGGATGCCACCGGCGCCAACGTCAGCAATTGCGCGGCCACCGTCAGCGGCACCCAGGCCATCACCACGGTCAACGGCGTGCGAGTGATGCGTTTCATGGGCGGGCCGGCCCAGACCTACCAGAACCACACCCGGCTCTACGCCGAGGTGGACTGGGGTGGCACGAACGGCAAGTGGGTGTTCATGGCGCGTGAGCTGAACACCGACGCCACGTCGCGCGCCAGTGGCAACCTGCGCTTTAACCCCACGGCAGGCAGCGCGCTGAAGACCCAGCTCGGCTTGTGAGCGTGCCTTGCGTCGGCGGCGCCTTGCCCGCTGGCGCCTTCCCCTTGTTCAGGAGCTTCCCATGAAAGTAAAAAAAACATACTTCCCCATTGTCGGACTGTGCGCCGTCGCCTTGCTCGGCGCCTGCGCCACGTCGCCGGTGCTGACCGAGTTTCCCGCCGGGGCTCAAGCCCTGGATGCCCGCGCCATTCAGGCGGCGCTGGCCGGCAAGTCTTTTCAGAGTGGCACCTTCCTGGTCGGCTTTGGCGCGGATCAGAGCTTGAGTGGCGCACTGGGCGGACGCGCCGACTCGGGCACCTGGCGCGCCGAGGACGGGCGCGTGTGCACCCAGTTCAGAATCTTTCCCTCGGGTTGTGGCGAGCTGCGCCAAGCCTCTGATGGCTTGTACGTGAGGCGTATGAACGGTCAGGTCACGAAGCTGGAGCCGAAGTCCTGAGCGTTCCCCAAGCACCCAAAAAAGCCAGCCGGGATCGGCTGGCTTTTCATGGGCTGTCACAGTTGCCCTCCCGGTGGCTTCTCGTGCCTCAGCCACCCCAACCCCGCCGAGGTGGCGCCGGCCGGCCGGTATTCGCAGCCGACCCAGCCGTCCCACCGGCCCTCGGCGCTCAAGGTGTCGATCAGCTCGAACAGGTAGGGGTAGTTCAGCTCCCCCAGGTCGGGTTCGTGGCGCTCGGGCACGCCGGCGATCTGCAGGTGGCCGACGCGGCCGCTGGGCAGGTACTGGCGCAGCTTGGTGGCCAGGTCGCCCTCGACGATCTGGCAGTGGTACAGGTCCATCTGCACCTGCAGGTGCGGCGAGGCGACTTCTTGCACGATGGCGTGCGCTTCGTCCTGGCGGTTCAGAAAAAAGCCCGGCATGTCGCGCGGGTTGATGGGCTCGATCAGCACCGTGCGGCCGGCCTGCGCCGCGCGCGCGGCGGCCCAGCGCAGATTCGCCAGGTAGGTGGCGCGCGCCGTCTCGCGCGCCGTGCCGGGCGCCAGCAGGCCGGCCATGCAGTGGATGCGCGGGCAGTTCAACGCCTGGGCATAGTCCAGCGCCAGCGCGAAGCCGGCGCGAAACTCGTCCTCGCGCCCCGGCACGCAGGCCGTGCCACGCGTGCCGGCGCCCCAGGCGGCGTCGACGCCGGCCGCGTCGGTGCCGCCCGGGGGCGCGTTGAACAGCACCTGGCGCAGCCCGTGCGCGCGCAGGCGCGCGGCCAGCTCGGCCGGGGCGAAGGCGTAGGGAAACAGGTACTCCACCGCCTCGAAACCGTCTTGCGCCGCCGCGCCAAAGCGCTCCAGAAACGGCAGTTCGGTGTACATCAGGCTCAGGTTGGCGGCGAATCTGGGCATGGCGCGGGTCTCCGGGGAAAACCCAAGCTTATCGGGCCACCGGGCGTCGCTGGCCAGTTTTTTTTGGTACGGTGCACCAATGAACGCCTCACCTACCCCCGCCCATCTGGCGCCCACCGACGCCATCGACAGCACCCACGCGGCGGTGCAGGCCTTTGCCCACGAGCATGCGCGCGGCGCCGACCCGCGCGCGCGGGCGGTGGCGCTGACGCACGCGGTGCGCGACGCCATACGCTACGACCCCTACCAGATTGATCTTTCGCCCCAGGGCATGCGCGCCAGCACCGCGCTGGCGCAGGGCTACGGCTGGTGCGTGCCCAAGGCCGTGCTGCTGGCCGCGGTGGCGCGCGCGGCCGACATCCCGGCGCGGCTGGGCTTTGCCGACGTGCGCAACCATCTTTCGACCGAGCGCATGCGCCAGACCATGCAGACCGACCTGTTCATCTGGCACGGCTACACCGAGCTGTGGATCGACGGCGCCTGGCGCAAGGCCACGCCCGCCTTCAACCTGAGTCTGTGCGAGAAATTCGGCCTGCTGCCGCTGGATTTCGACGGCGTGCACGACTCCATCTACCACCCCTTCGATCAGCGCGGCAACCGGCACATGGAGTACGTGCGAGAGCGCGGCAGCTTCGACGACCTGCCGCTGGACCACCTGGTGGCCGAGTTCCGCCGCGTGTACCCCGCCTGGCTGCCCGATCAGGCCCAGCAAAGCCGCCTGCACGAGGCGGATTTCTTGTCCGACGTGGCGCGCGAAACCGGCCGCTAGGCCATCGACCCGCGCACCCGCTCGAACACCTTCCAGAACGCCGCGTCCTGCGTGGTGGCGAAGTTGATGCGCATCAGCGTGCTGGGCCGGCGGTTGGCGTGGAACAGCGCGCCCGGCGCCAGCAGGTAGTCCTCGTCCAGCATGCGCAGGGCCAGCTGGTCGGTGTCCACGCCGGTGTCGATCCAGCCGAACAGCCCGGCCGGCTCGGCGGCGAAGCTGCAGCCGGCGTGGCTGGCCAGGCGCACGCTGCGGCTGCGCGCGGCGTCCAGGCGGGTGCGCACGCGCTCGACGTGGCGGCGCAGCTGGCCCAGCTCGATGCAGTGCGCCAGCGCGCGCTCCAGCAGGCTGGGCGTGGTCAGGGTGGACAGCAGCTTGGTGTCCAGCAGCGGCTCGACCAGATCGGTCGGCGCGGCCAGAAAACCCACCCGCCAGTTGGGCGTGAGGATCTTGGCGAACCCCCCGACATAGATGGTGCGGCGCAGGCCGTCGAGCATGGCCAGGCGCGTGGCGTGCTCGGGCGCCAGGTGGCTGTAGCTGTCGTCCTCGGCCACCCAGAAGCCGTGCTGCTCGGCCAGCTGCAGCACCCGGTGCGCGCTGGCCGGCGCCAGGCAGGCGCTGGTCGGGTTGTGCAGCACGCTGACGCTGACAAACAGGCGCGGCGCGCGCGGCGTGCCGGCGTGGGCCTCGCAGTAGCGGGCCATCACGGCCAGATCGGGCCCCTCGGGGCCGCGCGGCACCGGCAGGATGTGCATGCCCAGCGCGGCCAGGCGGGCGAACTCGACCGCCCAGCCGGGTTCCTCGACCATCACCGTGTCGCCGGGTTTCAGCAGGGTGCGGCTGATGATGTCCAGCGCCTGCGTGGCGCCGACGGTGGTGATGATCTGCTCGGCGCGCGCATCGATGCCCATGGCCGCCAGGCGCCCGGCCAGCACGCGGCGCAGGCGCGCATCGCCGATCGGCTCGCCATAGCGCACGCTGGTCTCGCGCACGGTGGCCGCCACGGTGACCTTGCGCAGGCTGGCGGCCAAGGGTTCGGTCTCGATCCAGTCGGCCGGCAGCACGCCCATGCCCGGCTGCGGCTTGCCGCTGATGGGCTGGAACATGCCGCGCATCAGGGTCGCGGCGCTGATCGGCAGGTTGCGCCGGCGCGCGTCGCCGGCGTCCAGCGGGCGCTCGGGCAAGGCCGGGGCGCTGTCGCCCGTGCGCGGGCGCGCGGCGCCGTCGCGCACAAAAAACCCCCGGTTGCGCCGCGCCTCGACCAGGCCTTGGGCCTGCAGCAGGTCGTAGGCGGCCACCACGGTCGATGGGCTCACCGCCTGCTGCGCCGCGCACTGGCGCACGCTGGGCAGGCGCGAGCCCGGCGCCAGCAGGCGGTCCCGGATGCGGCTGGCGAAGCGCTCGGCCAGTTGTTCGGTCAGGGGTTGGAGGCTGGTGCGCAGCAGCATGGCGGCAAGGGGCGGTTCTGTATTGACTTGCTGAACCATACAGTTGTCCATCTGCGCTCGTCAACTGTGCTGATGGTGTATTGGTTTGGACGCTACAGTGCAAGCTGCCATGACCGCCGCCGAGTTCAGTGCCCTGCTGCTGATGACCACCGCCGTCAGCTTCACGCCGGGACCCAACACCACGTTGTCGGCCGCCATCGCGGCCAACCGCGGCTTGGCGCGCGCCATGCGTTTCGTGCTGGCGGTGCCGGTGGGCTGGTCGCTGCTGTTCGTGCTGTGCGCCGTCGGCGTGGGTTCGCTGGTGATGGCCGTGCCGCTGCTGCGCTGGGGCGTGCTGCTGCTGGGCGTGGGCTACATGCTGTGGCTGGCCTGGCGGCTGGCCGGCAGCGCCGCGCTGGGCCAGGCCGACGCGCGCCAGCTCGATGTCGGCTTCGTCGCCGGCATGGGCCTGCAGTTCGTCAACATCAAGGCCTGGATGCTGGCGCTGTCCATCGTCGCCGGCTGGATCGCCGGGCGGCCCGACTGGCTGGCGCGCAGCCTGCTGGTGATTCCGCTGATGATCTTCTTCGCCTTCGCCAGCAATTTCCTCTATGCCCTGATCGGCTCGCTGCTGCGCCGCTGGCTGGCGCGGGGCCGGCGCTTGCTGGTCTTCAACCGCCTGATGGCGGCGGCGCTGGCGGCCACCGCGCTGTGGATGCTGTGGCACGCCGTGCGCGGCGCCCCGGGGGCCGCCGCATGAAGGCGCCGCAGGGCGAGGCGCGCCTGGTCGCCGGCTTTTGGCTGGGCGCGCTGGGCGTGACCTTTTTCGCCATCACCTTGCCGGCCACGCGCCTGGCCACCGGCTCGGCCGCCGATCCGCAGCTGTCGCCGGCTTTCGTCACGGTGGCGCGCGCGGCGCTGGCCGGCGCGCTGTCGGTGCTGTTTTTGCTGGCCACGCGCACGCCCTGGCCGCGGCGCGAACTGTGGTGGCCGCTGCTG
>Ga0209572_1000841_pt1 | contig 32636 bp, 30 predicted proteins | sample EBPBio232012_DNA_FD_185867 | JGI IMG/M metagenome (GOLD analysis project Ga0209572, IMG submission 185867) | Wastewater treatment Type I Accumulibacter community from EBPR Bioreactor in Madison, WI, USA - Reactor 1_1/23/2012_ DNA (SPAdes)... | ecosystem: Engineered > Bioreactor > EBPR >...
TTCCGAACAGAGTCGTTAAGCCCATCAGCGCTGATGGTACTGAGGTTGATGCCTCGGGAGAGTAAGTCGGTGCCAACTCAAACTATCAGAGCCTTGTTCCTCTCGGAACAGGGCTCTTTTTGTTGGTAGCTGTCAGGCTTCTATATTCGTGTCGTTTTTCAGGGGTGCCCAACATACCTTCAGTATTTTTTCAGACTTTTGGGCCAACAACGCCACTATTGCACATGAAACACATTATGCTGTTCCTTGGAGCGCTACTGCTCGCATCGAACCTCGCGGCACAAGACGACGCCAGCGCCACATACATTCGCGACCATTTTACCAAACGCGAAGTCATGATTCCGATGCGCGATGGCGCGCGGCTTTTTACAGCCATTTACACGCCCAAAGACTTGAGCATGAAGTACCCGGTGCTGATTACGCGCACCCCGTATTCTTGCTCTCCTTATGGCGCCGATGCATTTCCCGAATCGTTTAAAAACATGAACCTCGCTCGCTCCGGATATATTTTCGTTTTTCAGGACGTGCGGGGCGCCTACATGAGCGAAGGCGATTTCGAGGACGTGCGGCCGTTCAATCCTGCTGCTGCTGTCAAGCCAAAGGCGGGCGTCAAAGTCGCTACCGACGAATCTACCGACACCTACGATACGGTGGACTGGCTGCTGAAAAACGCCAACGGCAATAATGGCAAGATCGGCGTGGTGGGCACTTCTTACCCGGGCTTTTATGCTACCATGGCCATCCTGGCGGGGCATCCGGCCATCAAAGCGGTTTCGCCGCAGGCGCCGGTGACGGACTGGTTTGTCGGCGACGACTTCCACCACAACGGCGCATTTATGCTCATGGATGCCTTTTCTTTTTACTCCGGTTTTGGCAAACCGCGCCCCAAACCTACCATGCAGGATGCCAATGGTTTTGAAAACTGGAATACACCGGATAACTACGATTTTTTTCTGCGCGCAGGCGCTTTGCCCAACTACGCGAAGAAATACGGTATGAAGAATATTCCTTTCTGGAACGACCTGATGAGCCACCCCGACTACGATGCCTGGTGGAAAGCACGTACGCCGCGGCCTTATCTGAAAAATACGATGCCGGCAGTGCTCACGGTTGGTGGATTGTTTGATGCGGAAGATTGCTGGGGAGCGTGGAATACGTACAAATCCATTGAAAATCAAAATGTTGCATCCTACTCTAACCGCATCGTGATGGGGCCATGGGTACACGGCGGCTGGCACCGAACCACCGGCGAGAGACTGGGCAATGTAGCCTTCGGCGCCCCAACAAGCGCCTGGTTTCAGCAGGAAATAGAGCAGAAATTTTTCGATTACTATCTGAAAGGTGCGGGCGAAATGAACCTCTCGGAGGCCACCATATTTGAAACGGGCAGCAATCGCTGGAAGACATACAACACCTGGCCTCCGCGAGGCATAGCCCCGCAAAAATGGTATTTTCAGGGAAATGGCGCCTTGACTACACAAGTATCCAACCAGGAAAGCGACATGCCAGCGCGTACCTACACCAGCGACCCCGCCCACCCGGTGCCTTACACCGAGGACGTACATTTGAGACGAACGAGAGAATACATGACCGACGACCAGCGTTTTGCCGCTCGCCGTACCGATGTGCTCGCTTATGAAACCCCGTCGCTCAGCAAGGCCGTTACGGTGGCCGGAACCGTGGTGGCCGACCTGTGGATTTCCATAGACGATGAAGGCGCCGCTCCTGCCAATGCGCTGCTCGATGTAGATATGGTGGTTAAAATTATCGATGTATTTCCGGATACGCTCAGTGCTGTATCCAACAACGTACCGCTGGGCGGATATCAGATGCTTGTGCGGGGTGAAATATTCCGCGGGCGCTACCGCAACAGTTTCGAGCAACCGGAAGGCTTCGAGCGTAACGACGTCAGCCATGTCCGATTTGAATTGCCTGATATTTCACACACTTTTTTGCCGGGTCACAAAATGATGGTGCAGGTGCAAAGCAGTTGGTTTCCGCTGGCCGACCGCAACCCGCAGCAGTTTGTCAATATCTATGAAGCCTCCGATGAGGATTTTATCCCGATAAAAGTAACCGTGTATCAACAGGGAAATACTGCTTCGGGGGTAGTGTTGCCAGTTTTGAATGATGAATGATGAATGATGAATGATGAATGATGAATGATGAATGATGAATGATGAATATTTGGGCCTAAGAGATAAAATCATATCTATTTTCGCCGTTCAAAGCCGGAATTTATCTGTACTGAGCGGATTGTTGAAGTACAAATGCTGTAAAATTCATCATTCATCATTCATCATTCAAAAAATGTACTCCTACGACACACAAATTCGCGTTCGTTACGGCGAAACTGACCAGATGGGCTACCTGTACTATGGCAACTATGCCGAATACTACGAGGTGGGGCGTGTGGAAACAATTCGCTCGCTGGGTTTGTCGTATAAGGAACTAGAAGAAGTGCATGGCATTTGGTTGCCGGTGGTGAGCCTGGAAATGCGGTTTGTGCGTCCTGCCTATTATGATGACTTGCTGACCGTTCACTCGGAGATCCGCAAACTACCTGATGAACACATCACGTTTCATGTGGAGGTTTTTAATGAGAAAAAGAAATTGGTGAACGCCGGTACGGTCAGACTTTGTTTCTTTGATGCCAAAACGCGCAAAGTCGTGCATGCCCCCGAATATCTGCTTGAAAGAATGAGACCTTTCTTCCTGTAAACAGCAGTCCGTGCACGAGTATAAGTACCATGAAAAGAACTGATTACATTGCCCGCATTATCCGCTATTTCAGGTATCATCCGCTCTGGTTGCGGTTGCTGGCGTGGACGAAAGCACATTCTTTACCGGGATTGAATCGTATACCGATTTATAACCTGCTTACTTTTATCGATAAGGAAACCCGGGAAGACGCTATCGTGACACGTGCCAATAGTATGGCGTTCAGTTTTTTTATGGCCATTTTTCCGGCCATTATCGTGTTGTTTACCCTGCTCGCTTATACGCCGCTATATGAAAATTTTGACGATGTGCTGCGCGATTCCATTCACGAGGTGATGCCAGGTAGCGCAGGTAAACTGATTTTTAAAACCGTTGAAGACATTGCCACGATCCCACGCAGCGGATTGTTGTCGTTCGGTTTTTTCCTCTCTATCTGGTTTGCTTCCAATGGTATGCTTTCCATGATGCGGGGGCTGGAAAAAGACTATTCCGCAACTTTCAAACGCCGTACGGGTTTTGAAAAACGCATCATTGCCATTCAACTCACCTTTCTGGTGGCCTTTGTACTCGTGGCATCCGTGGTGCTGGTCATCATGGGCAATACCATCCTGCGCTTTGTTTTTCAATACATCAGGGCCGACGCCTTGACGCGCATGAGCGTGTTTACATTCAGGTGGGTAGTGGTGTTGCTACTGTTTTATACCACATTTTCCACGATTTATCGCTACGGTTCCTCCACCCGCCGCCTGATCCCGTTTTTCAACCCGGGGGCCATGCTGGCTACGCTGTTGTCTATTTTCATTTCCTGGGGTTTCTCCTTTTATGTCGATAATTTCGGCAACTACAACAAGGTGTACGGCTCCATCGGCACCCTGATTGTGCTGATGATCTGGATACAACTCAATTGTATGATTCTGTTGATTGGTTTCGAACTCAACGCAGGTATTGCCGTATTGCACGACCTCCGACAACTGGAAGGGTCGCGGACGCATGTTAAATAGTGCAACACGGATGGCGCAGATGATCCGCGTTATCCGCGTTTCCGGTTCCAATAAAAATAAAAGGGCAAGCCTGACAGCATCAGCACGATGCCGATCGATGCCTCACGCGGGTGGTTGATGCAGGTGATAATGATGAGCGCTACACAAAACAGCACGAACAAGGCTGGCACCACAGGGTACCCCCACACCTTGTAAGGGCGTTCGGCATTGGGTTCGCGCCGACGCAGCACAAACACACCGAAAGCCGTGGCGCCGTAAAAAAAGAACGCCGCAAAAATCAGCATATCAGTCAACTGGTCGAAACTGCCCGACAACACCAGCAGAGAGGCCCATATGCCCTGCATCCACAATGCCGGATTGGGGGTGTGGTACTTGGGGTGAATTTCGGCCGCGCGTGGGAAAAACAAGCCGTCTTTGGCCATGGCGTAGTACACCCGCGGCGGCATCAAAATGGTGCTATTGGTACAACCCAGCGTAGTAATGAGAATGATCACGGAGATCAGCAGCGCACCGAAGTCGCCGGCAAAGTGCCGTACCACAGCCACCGCAGCGATATCGTTGTGTGCCTTGTGCACATCGATAATACTGTCGATAGGCAAAACGTACAGGTAGGTAAAATTCACCAGCAAATACGCCCCCATGATGATCAGCATACCGCTGAAAAGCGCCAGAGGCAGGTTGCGATTCGGATTTTTGATTTCACCGCCGATAAAACCCACTGTATTCCAGCCCTCATACCCCCAAAAAGCAGCCAGCAGTGCCGCAAACATGGCTTTGATGAGCGAAAAATCGGTCCAGTCGCGCGGAACATAATTCACCGATGGCGTGCTGAAATTGGAAAAACTGCCGCCTCCCCATACCATTCCTGACACCACAATACCCAGCAGGCCGACAATGACCAGCCGGGTAATCCAGGTACTGAGCGCTGCCGCATTTTTCAGTCCACGGGTATTTAAAAAAGTGAGTACCAGAATCAACAGAATGGTAAGCCCTTTTACCCCGGCGCTCTCAAAAGGTTTGAACACCCCGATTTCAATGTTTTCAATCGATTCCGGCAAGTGCGGCAAGGGGAAAATGGCATTGAACGACTGCGAAAAAACGTAGGCAATAGACGATACTGCTGCCGTTTTGATCACCGCAAAGGTGCTCCAGCCCCACAAAAAAGCCATAAAACGCCCATAAATACGACGGAAATACACGAATTCCCCACCCGAGTCGGCCATCATACCTGCTATTTCGGCATTGCTCAATGCGCCGAACAGGCTGATGATGCCCGCCAACAACCAGGCCCATAACACGAGAGAAGGTGAAAGCAATTCGGCCGACATGGGCGCTACTTTTTTGTACACGCCCGATCCGATCACAGAACTGACGACCAGCATGACGGCGGCGGCCAGTGTAATACTGCGCACCAGTTGTCCTTGTTGTTTTTCCATGTAGGCAAACGTAGGAAGAATTTCGGGTTTTGATGCTACGATTTATTTTTGCCACTCAAAAACGAAACCTATGCTGCGTACTGCCCTCTTTCTGGTAGCCACCCTGATTGCCCTTACTGTTGCGGTATTTTACACCGATCAGTCACTGTCCCCCGAACACTGGGCCGCTTTAACAACCCTGTTCAAGGCCATGCTTGCTGTGGCACTCACCTGTTTTGTTATCAGCGAAATTACTCGCAATTACAGCCAGGTCGACAAACTCTGGAGCCTGCTGCCCATCGGCTACACCTGGTTTGTAGCCTTCAAAGCAGGGTTCGACGCACGCACGGTGCTCATGGCCAGCCTAGCCACCCTGTGGGGACTGCGCCTGACTTACAACTTTAGCAGGCGCGGCGGTTACCACTGGATTCCCTGGCGCGGCGAGGAGGACTACCGCTGGGCGGAATTGCGCCGTCAGCAGCCCGCTCTGAACAGCCGCCCGGTATGGATGGCTTTCAATCTGTTTTTTATATCCCTGTATCAAAATACGCTGATCCTGCTTTTCACCCTGCCTATCGTGGTGGCGTGGCAAGGCCAGAACCGGCCCTTGAACGCGCTCGATGCAGTGGCAGCCCTGTTGATGCTGGGCTTTATCGTACTGGAAACCGTCGCCGATCAACAACAATGGAATTTCCAGCAGGAAAATACCGCCGTATCCAGGCAGGCGAACCGCTCGATGGAGAATATGCGCAGGGCTTTTGCGCCAGCGGACTTTGGGCGCGTGTTCGGCACCCCAACTACGCTTCCGAACAAGCCATTTGGCTCAGTTTTTACCTGTTTGGCGTAGCCGCCACCGGACATTGGCTCAACTGGTCGCTGGCAGGCGCCATTCTGCTCATGCTGCTGTTTTTGGGCAGTTCGGATTTCAGCGAAAAAATATCGGCCGGGAAATACCCTGGTTATGCGGAGTATCAGCGGAAGGTTCCGAGGTTTTTTTAGTTATTGGTTATCAGTTATCAGGGTGGGTAAGGGGTGATGGGTTTTTCAGGCTGGCCACTCGGGAAGGTTGAGAAGTTGAGGGGATGAGATGTTGAGGGGTTGAGAAGTTGAGGGGTTGAGATGTTGAGAAGGTTGAGAGGTTGAGAGAGCATAGTAATGCATCCAATCCGCCCTCAACATCTCAACCCCTCAACATCTCAACCCCTCAACATCTCAACTTCTCAACATCTCAACCCCTCAACATCTCAACCCCTCAACCTTCTCAACCCCTCAACCCCTCAACTCCTCAACTTCTCATCCCCTCAATCCTTCCACCTTCCCGAGCCGCCCAGCCTGAAATCCAATAATCCCTTACCTACCCTGATAACCAATAACCAATAACCAATAACTACCCCCCCAAAGCCACCGACAATCCATTAAAATACTGCGCGGTGGTTTCTTTCAGGTAAATGCCCAGCCGCAGGGCCAATTTATCGAGCGCATTCAGGTCGAAAAAAGAGTAGTCGAACTGGTGGATTTTGCCGCTGGTGAGTTCGGCGCGATTTTGCTGGAGGAGGTGGAACTCGGCTGCTGACAGGTTGTTGATACTACCTGCATCGATCCATTGTTTCAATCGCTGTTCGGTGGCTTGCAGGGCATCTTCCAGGATGTTCAGGTCGCGGGTGGCTTCGCCCAGGATGCGGCGTTGCATGGTGATCTGATCTACCACGAATTCGATTTCCTTTTTTACCTGGAAGTCCGTTTTTTCAATCGAGTAATACTGTTTGCCGATGTCGTTGTTGAAATGCCGTACGATGTCGAGATGGAGTTGGGCCAGTTCTTTCATCTGGTCCATGATGTTGCGGAATTTCTGTTGCAGCAAATTGTAATGTGCCTTTTCTGCTGCCAGGCTGCTTTTTTCATGGCCGTCATCGGACACCAGAAACAGAGAGAGCAGGGAGTTGGCCGTATGGGCTTCATCGCGATGGTCGACGGCGCGCGTTTTGCTCAAAAAAACAGAAAAAGCCTCCCCTTTGAGCAAGAAAGCATCAATTTTTTGTAAAATACGATCCAGCGGCTCTACGAGATCCTCTGGAGCAGGTGGCTGCGCGTCGAACAGGCCATCAGCCGGGACAGCCGGTTTTTTCGATTCCTGCCGGTCGTCGTCGTCAAAAATATCCGTGTAGGGATTGGGCGTCATATGGGTTGAACAGGCAGCAAAAATAACATTTTCCGGCTGAAACGCATATACAAAACGCCCCGGCGGCATTGCTGCTCACCGGGGCGACCCAATCAAAATGTAGTCCGGGCAGCCGGAGTCGAACCGGCTCGGATAAAAGGGCTTTCCTGCTAGCCCGCCCGATCAATTGCAGCATGTTGTATGTAAATTCTGCAACCTACTCCTTAACTATATGCGAAGCATTCCAGTTCCGGAACAGGCCTGATTTTTCTATTCGCCTTTTTAAGCAGTTCATCCTTTCAAAACAGCAATTCAGCATATTTCCTGTATGGGCATCAGGGTAAGTGGGGCACTTTTGTGTCACTAAATAAAAAATGAAACGCCATGTACGCACGTTCGGGCTCCGCCTACGCACAGTTGACCGATGAAAAACTGATCACACTGGTTACCATGAACCAGCAATTGGCATTTACGACGCTCATGCACCGGTATGAACGCCTCGTGGCATCGGTCGTTCAGCGCTATCTAAGCGATCCGGAAGCCGTAAAAGAGGTGGTGCAAGACACCTTCCTGCGCGCCTACCGCGCACTGCCTGATTTTCAGGGGAAAAGTAAATTCAGCACATGGTTGTATAAAATTGCTATTTCGGCTGCCATCAGCCGTATGCGCACCCGTCGCTACGCCGCCTGGCAACCCATCGAGGAGGCTATGGAATATCATTCGTATGATCAGACCGATCATGCCCTCCATTTCGAAAAACAGGATACCTATTTCCATTTAAAAAATGCCATGCGCCGCCTCGACCAGCACGATGCCATCGCCCTGGAATTGTTTTACCTGCGCGAACAAAGTCTGGAAGAAATCGTGCAACTCACCGGCTGGACCACCAGTAAAACCAAAAGCCGGCTTTGCCGCGCACGGACGAAGTTGAGGGAAGTCCTGTCTGAAGCCTGAATTGAAAGTCCTAAGTCCTGAGTCGTAAGTCCTGAGTCCGTAGAGTACACCTTTGTACGCTTGGCATACACCGGTAGGTGGCCAAGTGTATCTTTGTGTACTCTACAGACTCAGGACTCAGGACTTACGACTCAGGACTCAAATGATTCACTATCTCAATGCCCGCATCTACACTGGCCAGGAAATACTGGGAAAGGCCCATGTAAGCGTCGAAAACGGCCACATACAGGCCATTACTACCGGCCCGGCACCTGCCGAAGGCGAAAAAATTGATTTATCAGGCCGATCGCTGGCGCCTGCTCTCATCGACCTGCAGGTGTATGGAGGGCAGGGCAAATTGTTCAACAACGAGCCCAATGTAGACACCATCCGTGCAACCCGAGCCGCTACCCTGGCTGGTGGCGCCGCATATTTCCAGATTACGCTGTCGTGTTCGCCGTTGGAAACCATGTGGAAAGCCATCGATGCCTGCCGGGAATACCTGCAATCGGGCGGACAGGGTTTGTTAGGCCTGCATCTCGAAGGGCCATATTTCAACCCGGAAAAAAGGGGCGCGCACCCGCTGCAACACATCAGAACGCCCCACCCGGACGAAGTGGCTGAATTGATCGAACGCGGCAAGGGCATCGTGCGCTATATGACCCTTGCACCTGAACGTGTCGACGATGCCTCGCTCGATCTGCTGCTGCAAAGCGGCATTTGCCTTTCCGCAGGGCATTCCAACGCTACATTTGAAGAGGCTATGCACGGTTTCCGTAAGGGTATCAGCCGCACTACCCACCTGTTCAATGCCATGAGTCAGATGCAAAGCCGGGCGCCTGGTCTGGTGGGCGCCACTTACCTGCACAAACCCTGGACGAGTATCATAGCCGATGGTATTCACTGCGATTACAACTGTTTGAATATCAGCAAACAGTTGCTGGGCGAGCGCCTGTTTCTCATTTCCGATGCTGTGACGGACAGCAAAAGCGGCGATTACCGGTTCCATTTTGCAGGAGACCGATACACCGACGATGCGGGCGTGCTGGCGGGATCGTCGCTGACCATGTGGCAGGCAGTGAAAAATGCAGTACAGCATGCTGGTATTCCGCTCGACGAGGCCCTGCGCATGGCTTCTACCTATCCGGCGCATGTAGTGGGTGTAGGCGAAAAACTGGGCAAAATTGCGCCGGGGTACGAGGCGTCCATGATCGTTTGGAGGGAAAATGAAACGCCCGAAGTTATTAGACTTTATACCCAATTAGTTTCGTATGCCGGGAATGGCTAATTTTTCCCAAATCTTCGTTAAATTTTTCGCCGAAAATCTCCCATTTCGACTGCAAAATTTGCCTTGATTTGGAAAAAATTTTCTCATTCCAGCATTACGAAACTAATTCGGTATAAAGTCTATTTCATAAACCGACGTTATTCCTGGAAATATGTTCGATCTGATACTTCAAAACGTGGCGCGGCACATCCAACTCGATGCGGAGGAGCAACGCTGTTTTACCGATATGCTGCTTCCGACAACCTATAAATCCAGGCAAATGGTGTTGCAGGAAGGGGATGTTTGTCGGCATACCATTTTTGTGCGCGAAGGCTGCCTGCGTATGTTCAACACCGATAAAAACGGCTATGAACACGTGCTGCAATTTGCGCCGCCCGGCTGGTGGGTGGCCGATTTATACAGCCTGATCAGTCAACGCCCGGGCACCCTGTACGTGCAGGCGCTGGAAAAAACAGCGGCTTTGTTGCTGCCCAAAACAAGCCAGGAACAGTTGTATCGCGATGTGCCGAAATTCGAACGCTTTTTTCGCATCCTGGCAGAAAACTCCCTGGTCAACAACCAACAACGCCTGCTCGATCGCCTCAGCCTGACAGCAGAAGAACGCTACGACCTGTTTTGCAAAAAATATCCTTCCCTGATTCAGTGTGTGCCGCAAAAACAAATTGCTTCCTACATCGGGGTGACGCCGGAGTTTTTTAGCAAAATGCGGGCACTCAGATCAACTCATGCACATGCGCCTCAATAGAACGCGTCATACGACTGAGCGGCAGGTCGTTCTCATCGGCGCCGAATGGCTCTTCAATTTCTTCGGCGATGACTTCCAGGCTGGCCAGTACATAAAAGATAAACCCGACGATCGGCACTACCCAGTAGCCAAGGGTAAAAACAAACCCGAAAGGCAGCGTTGCCACATAAATCAGCAGAAATTTTTTGATAAAAACGCTGTACGAATAAGGAATCGGCGTGTTTTTGATGCGTTCGCAGGCGCCACAGATGTCGGTAAACGACTGGATTTCATTGTTGATAAACAGCATTTGATAACCATCCAGCACCTGTTCATGGCGCATGTCCTGTACATGCCGAATCATAAATGCTGCGATCTGGTTGGGCAAATGCTTTTCCAGGTCAATTTTTTTGATGACCGTCTCCGGCAGGTTGTCGAACAATTCAATACGCGTTTCTTCGCTGCGCAGATGACTTTTGAGGGCATTGGCGTACAAGGGAATGATTTTCCTGAAAAACGCGCGGTGTCGGCTGTCTTCCGGCAAAGCGGCGGCCAGTTTCATGGCGAGGTTGCGGCTGTTGTTGACCAACTGGCCCCATAATTTGCGGCCTTCCCACCAGCGTTCGTAGGCCGTATTCGTACGGAAAACGAGCAAAAAAGATATAACAAATCCCAACAGCGTGTGCATCACCGTGATGTTGCGCAAGTGGCTGTCGGGGCCGATTTTCCAGTACTCCATTTCCACCCAGGCCACAATGCCGGCGTAACAGCACACCACAGTAATCCACGGAAACAGGCGCCGCAGCGTATCAGAACGATGAAAACGAAAAGGTGGCGAAAGCCAGGATTTAGGATCGTGGGCAATCATGGATGGAGTGTTTTTTGCTGTAGCGTGCAAAAGTACGACCTGCCGCTATTTGCTGCGTGCTTCCCTTACGCTACTTTTGTAGGATGCTGCCAGGTTCTTCTTCCGATTGGGCGCACCTGCAAACAACGGTGCGCCAGTTTGCGCCCCTTACCGAGACGGAATGGGCGGACTTTGCCGACATCTGGCAACCTTTCGAGGCGCCGCGCAAGGCTGTGCTGACGGCCGAAGGCGACGTGGAAAAGTACATTTATTTCGTGCTGGATGGCGTGCAAAGGGCTTATGCTGTGGGAGAGGACGGCCGCGAGTCGACACTCGTTTTCACTTACCCGTACTCCTTTTCGGGCGTAGCCGATTCGCTGTTGTTGCAACAACCCTCGAGGTATTTTTTTGAAACGCTCACGCCCAGCCGTTTTTTGCGCAGCACTTTTCGCCAACTCGATGCCCTGATGCTGCGCCAACACGGCATCGAACGCATGATTCGCCTGGCAGTGAGCCATACGCTGGCAGGTGTGCTGGTTCGTCAAATAGAATTGCAATCGCTGAGTGCAGAACAACGTTTCCGAAAATTGCTCGCCCGCAGTCCGCACTTGCTCCAGTTGGTACCACACAAATACCTGGCGAATTACCTGGGCATGGACCCTACGAATTTCAGCAAGTTGATGGGTACGGTGCGCATTTGAAGAGAATCTTGGTTTTTACCAAGATTTACCTCTTTTGCTGCCCGCACTTTTGTGCCATAAATCAATAAAAAATGGAACTACTCGATCAACTGCACGAACGCACCGAACACATCCTGCAAAAAGCCGTCAGCGAATGGCAAATGCTCCCTTCCGAACAATGGGCCTTTCAACCCGCGCCGAACGCCTGGAGCGCGGCTCAATGCCTCGAACACCTGAATATTTACGGGCGACATTATTTGCCGGCTATTGAAAAAGCGATTCAGACAGGTAAGTCACAGGGCAGCACTCCGGCCAGGGTATTCCGCTCCGGCTGGCTGGGCGCTTATTTTACCCGGCTGATGCAACCCCGCCCGGACGGTTCTTTGCCCGGAAAAATGAATGCCCCGAAAAATGCCATACCCGCCCCACAACCCGACGCGCGGGCCATGCTGGCTGAATTTATCGATCAACAGGAAACCATGCTCCGCCTGCTTCGCCTGGCCGAAGCCGTCAACCTGAATACCTTGCGCGTGCCCATTTCGCTGACGCCCTGGATACGGCTGAAACTCGGCGATACCTTCGGATTTGTGATTGCACACATGGAACGCCACGTGCTGCAGGCCGAACGGGCCATACAACAAGCGTCTGCCGCCCAACAGCATGCCAGGATTTGACGCGGCGAGTCCGCAGCATTGCATACTTTTGCAGGAAAAAAACGCTCTTGAATTTTTCATTTTATATAGCCCGCCGCTATCTCTTTGCCCGGCGCAGCGCCAATGCTATCAATATTATCACAGGCATTTCTGTGCTCGGGGTAGCCATTGGCACCGCTGCACTGATTCTGGTACTGTCGGTTTTTAACGGTTTTGAGGATTTGCTTTCGGGCTTGTTCGGCCATTTCAACCCGCAGGTGAAAGTGACGCCTGCCAAGGGTAAGACTTTTGAAGCCGACAGCCTGCTGCTTACCAAAGTGCGCGCTTTGCCCGGTGTGCTGTATGCCAGTGAAACGTTGGAGGAAATCGCTTTTTTTGAATACGAAGGTTCCCAGAATTTTGGAGTATTGAAGGGTGTCGACAGCCTTTTTGCGCGTGTCAACAACATCGACTCCACTATTCAGGAAGGGGAATACAAATTGAAAATATCGGAACGCAATTGCGTCGTTGCCGGCGCCGGGATGCGCAACAAACTCGGCATAGATGTGCGCAATCCGCTGGCCTTGCTCACGATTTACATGCCCGAACAGCAAAGCAATTTGATGGATCAACCTTTCAAAACCCGCAATGTGTATCCGGTAGGCACCTTTGCCATTCAGCAGGATTTTGACAATCAGTATGTGTTGACCAACCTCGACTTCATGCGCGAAATACTGGAATCCTCTCCGACGACGGTTTCTGCCATCGAAATCAGGGGCAGGCCGGGAATCAGACTTTCGGAACTCAAAAGCCAGGTGGCGCAGGTGTTTGGCAACGACTATTCCATCCGCGACGAATACGAGCAAAACGAGGCATTTTTCAAGGTCATGCGCCTGGAAAAATGGATGGGTTTTGCCATCACCAGCCTGATGCTGATATTGATGGCGTTCAATACTGTTGGCGCTTTGTGGATGATCGTACTCGACAAACAAAAGGACATCAGCATTCTGAAAAGCATGGGCGCCACGGATCGTTTGATTCACCGCATTTTTCTGCTGGAAGGCCTCCTGCTTACCCTTCTGGGTATGGGTATCGGCATTGTGCTGGCTTGCGGGCTCTATCTGATTCAAAAGACCTATGGCATCATTTCCATTCCACAAGGGTTTCTGGTGGAAAGTTATCCGATTTCCATGCGCGCCAGCGATTTTATCCCTGTCGTGCTCACCGTTATTGGCATTGGCTTGCTCGCCTCGCTCGCGCCGGCGCGGAGGGCAGTGCAGGTGCCAACTTTTTTGAGGGAAGAGTGAGGATAGTTGACAGTCAACAGTCTACAGTCATCAGTCGACAGTCCGTAGGATGCGCTTGGGGCTTTGTTAGTTAGGCCCTCAACATTGGCTAAAGGGCGTTGAGCGGAACGGTACACTCTACGAACTCTCACTCTCTCACTCTCTCACTCTCTCACTTCTCTCACCTCTTTTTAAGACATACACGCTTCCACAAACGCCACAAACAACGGATGCGGGCGTTCTACCGTGCTTTTCAGTTCAGGGTGAAATTGTACGCCTACGAACCACTTGTGGCCTTTCAACTCCATGATTTCCACCAGATTGGATTCGGGGTTGATGCCGGTTGCCATCATGCCTGCTTTTTCGAATTGTTCGAGGTAAGCATTGTTGAATTCCCAGCGGTGGCGGTGGCGTTCGCTGATGTCAGTCGATTGATAGGCTGCAAAAGCCAGCGATTTTTTCCGGATTTCACATTGGTACGCCCCCAGGCGCATAGTGCCACCTTTTTGGGTGATGTGTTTCTGTCCGGCCATCATATCTATTACAGGCTGCGGGGTATTCGGGTTCACTTCTGTTGAGGCGGCATCCTTGAGGTGCAGCACATTGCGTGCAAATTCGATACAAGCCGTTTGCATGCCGAGGCAAATGCCGAAAAAAGGAATGTTCGACTCCCGCGCATACCGAATCGCCGTCAGTTTGCCCTCGATACCGCGCTCGCCAAAACCTGGCGCTACGAGGATGCCATTGAGTTGCGACAGCGCCTTGCTCACGTCCTTGTAGTTGCCTTCCAGTTCTTCGGCATGAATGGGCACCACGCGCACCTTGCATTCATTGACGGCGCCTGCGTGTACGAAGGCTTCGTAAATGGACTTATAGGCATCGGGCAGTTCGTTGTATTTTCCGATCAGACCGATTTTGATGTCGTGGAGTGGGTTTTTGAGTTTCCCCAGGAAATTTTTCCAGGAATTCAGGTTGGGCTCCTTGGTGTCTTTCAGGTGGAGTTTGGAAATGACCACCGAGTCGAGGCGTTCCTTGAGCAGCAGCAGGGGCACGTCGTAGATGGTTTCGGCGTCGATCATTTCGATCACCGAACTGGTCTCCACGTTGCAGAACTGCGCCATTTTCCGCCGAATATCGATGTTCAGCGGGTGCTCGGTGCGGCAGGCCAGGATATCGGGCTGCACACCGAGGCTCAACAACTCCTTCACGGAGTGCTGTGTGGGTTTGGTTTTCAATTCCTTGGCAGCATTGAGGTATGGCACCAGGGTGAGGTGGATGACCAGCGAGTGTTCGCGGCCGAGTTCCCAGCGCAACTGGCGTACCGACTCTACGTAGGGCAGCGACTCGATGTCGCCCACTGTGCCACCGAGTTCGGTCAGCACGATGTCGTATTTACCCGACTGGCCCAGCAGCAGCATGCGGCGTTTGATTTCGTCGGTGATGTGCGGAATAACCTGCACCGTTTTACCGAGGTACATGCCTTCGCGTTCCTGGTTGATAACGGTCTGGTAGATACGGCCGGTGGTGACGTTGTTGGCCTGGGATGTGGGGGTGTTGAGAAAACGCTCGTAGTGGCCCAGGTCGAGGTCGGTTTCAGCGCCGTCGTCGGTGACATAGCATTCGCCGTGTTCGTAGGGATTGAGGGTTCCGGGGTCGACGTTGAGATAAGGGTCGAATTTCTGGATTGTTACGGAGAAGCCACGTGCCTGGAGCAGTTTGGCCAGCGAGGCGCACAGAATTCCTTTACCAAGCGAAGAGGTGACGCCGCCCGTAACAAAAATATATTTCGTCATAGTATGGGTTGACATTGTTACGGGATGCAAAGGTAAGATTTACTTCAGCAACCCTTCCTGCTCTGCCGTTTTTTCTTTCGATCTTTGTGGGGAACAAGCCTTCATCATTTCTGTTGTAAGGACATGCAAACGGTACAATTTCAGGATCTGGGCCGAATGGACTATCAGGCAGCATGGGATTTTCAAACATCCCTTCATCGCAGTCTGGTAGATAAAAAACTGAACAACAAACAGTTGCAACCAGGGTCTTACGAGCAGGATCATCGCCTGCTGTTGGTGGAGCACCCTCCTGTGTACACCCTGGGCAAAAGCGGCTCGATAGATCACCTGCTGTTGTCGGAGGCTGAAATGGCCGAACGGGGCATACAATTTTTCCCTATCAACCGCGGCGGCGACATCACTTTTCACGGCCCGGGACAAATCGTGGGCTATCCGATTCTCGATCTGGATTGTTTTTTTACCGATGTGCATCGCTATGTGCGCAGCATCGAGGAAGTAATGATTCGTACCCTCGCGGAATACGGTATCGAAGGCCGGCGTATCAAGGAATATACCGGCGTATGGATTGCCAATGAAGAGGAAACGGCCTTTCGGAAAATTTGCGCCATCGGTGTGCACCTCAGCCGCTGGGTGACGCTGCACGGCTGGGCTTTTAATGCAAATACCCCGCTGGAATACTTCGATTACATTGTACCTTGCGGGATCGACGATGCAGACAAGTCTGTCACCTCGCTGGCCCGCGAACTCGGCCACCCGGTAGACATGCAGGCGGTAAAAGACAAGATGAAACGACATTTCGCCGATATTTTTGAATGCACGCTCCACGACATCGCCTGACCGCCCTCAACTCTTCAACCCTCCACCCTTCAACCCTCATCAACTTTTATCAACCACTCAACCATGATCAAAGACATTCCCATCCAAAAAGTTGAAGACCTTGCCATTGCGATCGTTCCGCGCCTGCCACACGAAGAGGACTGGGAAGATTTTTGGGATGCCTACCTGATCAACCTGAAAATAGAACCTATCCGTTCGGTGCTGGTCAATTCCACCGGTTATGGTGAAATTGATGGCGAAAAGCGCCGTACCAGTACCCTCCGCTATTTCTGGGACAGCATCGGACCGCTGGATATCGTGAAGATAGAGCCTGTGCAAAAACAGGTGTTCGAACTAGCCAGTGAGTATTGGGTCAGTTTTTCCTATAACGACTACCTGTACGACAAAAAATATGTGTTTGTTGCGGGCAGCCTCGATGAGATCAATTTTACGGAAATCCCGTTTCTCGATCGGAAAGGGGTCATGATCAGATAAACCATTTTCCTTTTTCACCGCTCATTTCTTCCGCCATGCGCATCCGCGATTTGTTCGACAAATACATTTTTTTTCCGCCGTTTCAGGCGGCGCTCATTTTTGTTGCAGGGCTGCTGCTTATGCTCATCGGCTGGCTGCTGGCACTGAGCGGTATGAAATCTGTAGACCAATTGTTTGCCTGGTCGGTGGCCTCCGCGTTTGCCTTGTTGTTTGCCATTTTCAACAGCCTCATGAGTCTGCGCGCCACCCATGCCGGAAAATACTGGGGCGCGTCGGTGTACAGTTTTTTGGGCCTCGTGCTGTGTAACAGCACTGCCGCCTGGCTGTTCAGCGGTATCCCGCTCCGTGATGCCGGCACCTACCGCTGGATTTTTATCGTCGTTACCTTCGGCTTCCTGGTGTTTTTGTCGATGGTGAATTTTATGAAAAAAATCGTGCAGTTTGCGGAAAGGGAGGAGTGGAATCAGCCAAGGAAAAAGTCCTGAGTCGTGAGTCCTGAGTCCTAAGTCTGTAGAGTACACCATGTACCCTCGGTATTTGTTATAAATAATGCTAAGGGTACATGGTGTACTCTACAGACTTAGGACTCAGGACTCAGGACTTAACTAATCAAAACTACGCTTTATGAAAATCTCTCAATTTGAAGACATTGTTGCCTGGCAAAAGGCACAAGACCTTGCTGTGGCTATTCATCAGCAATTTGGTAAATCAGGTGATTCGGGTTTCAAAAACCAGATTTGCAGAGCCGCCGTTTCCATATCGAATAACATCGCGGAAGGTTTTGACCGGCAAACGGATAAACAATTTTCCAGTTTTCTTTTCATTGCCCTGGGTTCAAATTCAGAGGTTCAGTCAATGCTTCATCTGGCCGTGAGGCTAAACTGGATTTCAGAATCTGTACACCATGAACTAATTCAACAAACCAAAGAAATCAGTCGAATTATCTTTGGGTTCATTCAGTATCTAAATAAGTCCTGAGTCCTAAGTCCTGAGTCCTAAGTCCGTAGAGTACACATTGTACCCTTAGCATCTTTAATAACAAATCCCGAGGGTATATGGTGTACTCTACGGACTTAGGACTCAGGACTTAGGACTCAGGACTTAGGACTCAGGACTCAGGACTCGGAACTCACGACTTAGGACTCAGGACTACCAATTCCAAAGGTCATGTTCCCGATTAAACATCTCCGCCTCAATCTGCTCGCCATGCATCACCATATCGGCGCCGGAAAACATATCCTGCAAACGTAAATCGTTGACATTGTTTTCTTTAGTGACGCAGGAGGCGAAATGCCGCATTTCAAAAATATCTTCCCAGGTGGTAGTAGCCGCATAATTGCCGCCATGTGTAACGGCTTTGCAGTGTGCCAGCAGTGGGCGAGCGGAAGGGTAGTGTACCCAGAAAAGCGGCATTTCAAATTTGAAATCGCCGTTTTCGTCGGTCACATCCATGAGCGGCGCGATACCGAGAATGCGCACCTGCAAGGTGGCTGTTTTGGAATCGAAATACCAGGCTTCTTTGATGCGGAAACGCTTCACACTCTCCCAGTCGCGCTCGTTTTGCACCACCACCATTTCGTCGATACCCGTGTCGATGTTGACACGGAAAATAGTGTCCGTGCGGAACAGCATGGCACGGACGGATTCTGCGCTGAGGGGTTTGGAAAAATGATCGTCCTGTGTGCTGTACACCTGTAAATCGCCGGACATAGCCGCTTCAGACAGGATTTTAAACAATGGCGACTCGGGAGCGACGAACGGCTGGTTCATTTTTTCGCGCACATCGATGATGCGCCAAAGCCGTTTTTCCCATAAAATATCGGCTTCCCGAACGGGCTGGTGCGCCAGTACCTGATGATCCTGGACCACTTCGCGTTCGGTAAAGTCGTCGAGCGGCGTGGCAGAAGAGAGGGGTGACGGATCTGTTTGAGCGAAAGAAAGTTGGGTGGCGAGCAAGGCTCCGCCAAGGCAGGCCCATACACGGACCGCCTTCATGGACAACAGTTTTGTCATGATGGAAAAAAGTGTTTAGTAACGTAATAAAATGCCTGAAGTGAAACAGCCGGACAGGAAGAACACCCTGTTGCCGAGACGTGCGTCACTGCAAACCATACCCTGATAACCCATCCCCTGGTGCATACAGTGGAATAGGTAATTTAATTATTACCCGAATGTTAATGTAAACGAAAACCGGTAGGGATAAAATAATGTGTGGCACAGCAGGAGTTATCCGATACATGTGCCACACGAAATTGAACACTTTTCGAAAACGGGCAGGAAGGGGATAGATTTTAAAAGTTAAAAATTTTAACACACGGGCAACACAGATGCAACACGGATTACACAGATTAAATACGGATTGCACGGATTATCTACTGCTGTAATCCGTTCAATCCGTATTTAATCTGTGTAATCCGTGTTGCATCCGTGTTGCAAACTCCGCCAGCGAATCAAACCGATAATCCACCGCCATATCTTTCAGCAATTCGGCTTCTTCAACTTTCCCATGAATAAGCACCGTTGTCATGCCCAGCCGCAATCCGAGTTCCATATCGGAAATGGAATCACCCACCATCCACGATTGTGTAAAGTCAATGTCGGGAAACGCTACCTTTGCGCGCAAGGCCATCCCTGTGGCGGGTTTGCGGCAATCGCAGCCTTCATCGCGGCGATGTGGACAGTGGTAAATGGCATCGATGCGGCCGCCGGCAGCATGAATCAGGTCGAGCATTTTCTGGTGCACGGCCTCCAGATCGGCTTCGGTCATAAAGCCTCTGCCGATACCGGCCTGGTTGGTGACGACGATGATATGGCCGAATGCGCCGGAAAGTTGCTGCATCGAAGTCTCAAGCCCGGGCACAGGTATCCATTCATCCGGCGTTTTTACGTAGTCGTCGGGCGTGCGTACATTCAGTACACCGTCCCGGTCTAAAAACAATGTTGGCAAATTTTTCATTTACTGAATTTTTAACTCATCTCACTCTCTCACTCTCTCACCCTCTCACTCTCTCACTCTCTCACCCTCTCACTCTCTCACTCTCTGTTTTATGCGTCGTATCCTTTTCCTCGACCGCGACGGTTGCATCATCGCAGAACCGCAGCCCGATCAGCAGGTAGATTCGCTGGAAAAACTCGAATTCATCCCGGGTGTCATTTATGCATTGGCGCGACTGGTGCGCGAGCAGGATTTCGACCTCGTGATGGTGACCAATCAGGATGGCCTCGGTACCGATTCTTTCCCCGAACCCACGTTCTGGCCGGCGCACAACAAGATGATTAAAACCCTGGAAGGGGAAGGGATTGTGTTTAAAACCATACACATCGACCGTTCGTTCAAACATGAAAACCTGCCGACACGCAAGCCCGGTACGGCCATGTTGAATGCCTATATGAACAGCCATGTCGATATGAAAAACTCTTTCGTCATCGGCGACCGGCTGACCGATATGCAATTGGCCCAAAACCTCGGGGCCAAAGGTATTCTCTTGCGCAACGATTCCGGCATCGAAGCCGAAAATACACCTGGCACAACGCTCCAACACCACAGTGGTGTGGAATACAATCCGGAAGGCCAGGCTGTACCCATCGAACTCGTGGCCGATTCCTGGGAACAAATTTACCAGTACCTCCGGCTGCCGCAACGACGCATCCAACACCGGCGCAGCACCCGCGAAACGGATATTTCCATCGATCTCAACCTCGACGGAAAAGGGAAAAGCGACATTCATACCGGACTGGGCTTTTTCGACCACATGCTCGACCAACTGGCGCGGCATGGCGGCCTCGATCTGACGCTCGAAGCCAAAGGCGACCTGCACATCGACGAACACCATACCATCGAAGACACGGCCCTGGCACTGGGTGAGGCATTTGCCCTGGCGCTGGGCGACAAACGCGGCATCGAACGCTACGGATTTTGCCTGCCTATGGACGACGTGCTGGCACAAGTAGCCCTCGATTTCGGCGGCCGCCCCTGGTTGGTGTGGGATGCCACTTTCACCCGCGAAAAAATTGGCGACATGCCGACCGAGATGTTTTACCATTTTTTTAAGTCCTTTACCGACGCTTCCCGCTGCAACCTGAACATCCGCGTGGAAGGCCAGAACGAACACCACAAGATCGAAGCCATTTTCAAGGCATTTGCCAAAGCCGTCAAAATAGCCGTGCGCCGCGATGCCACAAACATGGAATTACCCTCTACCAAAGGCGTGCTGTAAAACAACCTCCAACACCACCTCGCATGATAGCAGTGCTCAAATACAACGCCGGCAATGTACAATCTGTGCTGTTCGCCCTCGAACGCCTGGGCGTGGAGGCCGTATGGACCGACGACCCCGCGACCCTGCAAGCCGCCGATAAAGTGATTTTTCCGGGACAAGGTGAAGCGTCCTCGGCCATGCGCTACCTGCGCGAACGGGGGCTCGACGAAGTTCTTCGCTCTTTGCAGCAGCCGGTACTTGGAATTTGTATCGGATTGCAGTTGTTTTGCCGGCACTCTGAGGAAAACGACACGCGCTGCCTGGGCATTTTCGATGTGGAAGTGCGCAAATTCAGCGGCGTCGGAGGACTAAAAGTGCCACAAATGGGCTGGAACCAGTTGATTGCACCGCAAGGGCCTTTGTTCGTGGGGGTTCCGGAAGGAAGTTTTGTCTATTTTGTACACAGTTATTTTGCCGAGCAACATCCGGCGGCCACTGCCCTGACGGATTATGGCGAACGGTTCAGCGCCGCCCTGCAACACGACAACTTTCACGCCGTGCAATTTCACCCTGAAAAATCAGGCGCAGTCGGTCAACGAATCTTACAGAATTTTCTAAATATTTGATTTTCAACAACTCACATGGAAATAATCCCTTCCTTCGATCTTCTGGATGGCAAATTAGTAAGGCTACGACAGGGCGATTTTGAGCAAAAAACGGAATACCCTGCCGATCCGCTCGAACTGGCGCTTCGCCTCGAAGCCGCCGGTATTCGCCGCCTGCATATGGTTGATCTCGACGGCGCGCGCTCGGGCCGACCTGCCAATCTGCATATCCTGGCCTCCGTCGCTTCCCGCACCCGACTGAAAATTGATTACGGCGGCGGCCTGCGCTCTATTCCCGCCCTCAAGCAGGTGTGGGATGCCGGCGCTATGCTGTTTTCGGTAGGAAGCGTGGCAGTTCTTGCGCAGGACGAATTCAGCGCCTGGGTAGAAAAATTCGGCCCTGAAAAGTTTCTGATTGGCGCCGATGTGCGCGATCGCCTGATTGCGGTACACGGCTGGAAAGAAACGACAGAAACCTCCTTGTTCGATTTTATCCGGAAAATGGAATCGCTTGGGGTGCACCAGATTTCCGTGACCGATATTGCCCGCGACGGCGAACTATCCGGTCCGGCAGTCGACCTGTACCGTGAAGTGCTCGACACATTCCCGGATATTCAACTTGTGGCCAGCGGCGGCGTCAGCGATGTGTCCGATCTGGAAGAACTCACTGCGATCGGTTGTGCTGGCGCTATCGTCGGCAAGGCCTTTTTTGAAGGGAAAATACCGATTGATTATTTCAGGATTCATTCTAAAACGTAATAAAGTCCTGAGTCGTAAGTCCTGAGTCCTGAGTCCGTAGAGTAGACCATGTACCTTCGGTATTTGTTGTTAAAGACACTAAGGGTATATGGTCTACTCTACGGACTCAGGACTCAGGACTTACGACTCAGGACTCTAAAGCCATGTTATCCAAACGCATCATCCCCTGCCTCGACATCAAAGACGGCCAGACCGTCAAGGGCATACAGTTTGAAAACCTGCGCTCGGCCGGCGACCCGGTCGAACTGGCGCGGGCATATGCCGCACAGGGCGCCGACGAACTGGTGTTTCTGGATATTACCGCTACGCACGAAGGCAGAACCACTTTTGTGGAACTGGTGCGGCGCATTGCGCATGTGCTCGATATTCCTTTTACGGTAGGCGGCGGCATCAGTTCGGTGGAGCAGGTGCGGGCCCTGTTGCAAGCGGGAGCGGATAAAGTGAGCATCAATTCAGCCGCTGTGCGCCGCCCTGAACTCATCAACGAACTGGCGCAAACATTTGGAAGTCAATGCGTTGTAGTGGCGATCGATGCCCGCCTGCACGACGATGGCGTGTGGTATGTGTACCTCAATGGTGGGCGTATCCCTACAGAACTCCGTGCACTGGATTGGGCCAAAGAAGTCGCCCTCCGTGGTGCAGGAGAAATCCTGCTCACTTCCATGAACCACGACGGTATGAAAACAGGTTTTGCGCTGGATATTACCAGAGAAATCTCCACTTCCATACCAATTCCTGTCATTGCTTCCGGTGGCGCTGGCGCAAAAGAACATTTCAAGGAAGTGTTCGACGCCGGAAAAGCCGACGCCGCCCTGGCCGCCAGTATTTTTCACTTCGGTGAAATTCCTGTACCTGAGTTGAAGGGGTATTTGAAGGAAGAGGGAGTAGTTGTTAGAAGTCCTGAGTCGTAAGTCCTGAGTCCTAAGTCCGTAGAGTAGACCATGTACCCTTAGTATCTTTAACAACAAATACCGAAGGTAAATGGTCTACTCTACGGACTTAGGACTCAGGACTTAGGACTCAGGACTTAGGACTCAGGACTTTATACGATGTATTTATATCTCGGCCCAATCAGCATAAACCCTTCCCGCTCATAAAAGCGCAGCGTGCGCTCGTACTCATCGCCGGGTGTAGTCACTTCCAGCCGCACCCAGCCGCGTTCTTCGGCCAGGTTTTTGGCAGCATCCAGCAGGATTTTTCCGACACCTGCCGAGCGATATTCGGGTACAACATACAATTCATTGACCACACCAATATAGCCGCCCGCATACAGAGACAGGGTTTCTGCCAGCGTAATGACACCTACGGCCTCCTCGTCGTCCATTGCCAGCAAAGTGGAATGGCGGTCGTCGGTATCGATGTCGTTAAAAATAGCCGAAATGGCGTCGTAATCGGGCGAATGGCCCACTTCTTCAAACAGGGCAGCCAACATGGACGCTACTTCGTGGTTGTGCGTTTCGTCGGCAACGATGAGGTGTAACATGGATAGGTGGATTTTGGGACAAAAGTAATAAGTAAAGTCCTGAGTCCTATGTCCTGAGTCCTAAGTCCGTAGAGTACACCATGTACGTTCGGTATTTATTGTTAAAGATACTAAGGGTACATGGTGTACTCTACGGACTTAGGACTCAGGACATAGGACTCAGGACTCAAGACTTCACCATCTTCCTCACCCCGCACGCATCCTTCGTCCGAACCTGATAATACAACACCCCTGAAGGGACGCCTGTCAAATCGACGCGCAGGGTTTGCAAGCCCTTTTTCCCTTGCCCCGCAGTGGAATACACAGTTCGGCCGGCAGCATCGAGGAGGGTAAGCGAATATTCCGAATCATATGGCAAAGCGAACGGAATATCCGTAAATCCGCCCGCCGGATTGGGCTGGTTCTGGAACACCTGAAATTCGTCGGAAGCGGGGACAAAGCGCAGGGCTACGCGGGCCGTTTCCATGCCAGCGTCGGCTGACAAATAAGCCTCAGCGTGTGTAATATTGCTGTTGAGATGCAACATGTTTTGTAGCGAACCACTTCGGCGACTTTTTATGCGCAGCGCGAAACTGGAACGACCGCGCGTTTCACAGGCTACTGTGAGGGCATTTTTGGCAGGGAAAAGCGCAAACTGTTCGGTACGCATACCCGCGCCGGGCAGCACTTCCTGAATATCCAGTTCGTCGGATTGTAGGGTAAACTGAAAACCCTCCGCAGGCATATCGGCGCTCAGGGTGGCGATAAATTCCTCGCCTTCCTGCACCTGTTTATCCGGCACTTCAAAAGAAAGTGTACGCAGGTCGCGCTCGTCGATGGTGGTCAGGTTGAGCGGATCGGCCGTGTTGTTCACATCGCCGATTTTGATGCCAATGAGTTCTACAGGCACCAGCAACGGAGTGGAATACGTAGGCAAAGTCAAGGGCCCCTGGAATGGGTTGGAAGGGTTCGGAAAAACAAGGTCGGCGGGAAAAAAGCGCCAGGAGGTGTTGTTGGGGAAAGAATCTACAATTCCCAAAATGAGGCTGCGCAGCGTCACGATGTCGAACGTGGTGATGCTACCGCTGCGATTGGCATCTGCAGCAATCAATTTATATGGCGAGCCCAGGGGTTCGATTCCCAGAATGTGCCTGGAAATGATAATAATATCGGCTGTAGTGACGCCGTTGGCATGTTCATTGTTTTTGATACCGCCCACACTAAAGGTAATACCGTCGTCCAGCGGCCCGAACAGCACTGTTCCGGTTTCATCGGTCGTTTGTGTCAGGTTGAGCGGTATTGCGGGAGCAGACAGGCTTATTTCAGCTTCATCGATAGGCTGGAAAATTTCCGTTCGAGCCAATACCACTGCATTCGAGGTCGTGTTGTCGCAAACGTTGGTGGTATCATTTATATTCAACTGAAAACTACAGGTTCCGCTGTTGCCGCAGGCGTCGGTCACCTGGTACCAAACCGTATTGGCGCCGATGGGGAAAGACAGCAAAGAGTCGAGCGTTATAATGGGCGACATGCCTCCCGAAAGCACATTGGAAGGCGTCAGCAGGCTTGTCGTTACACTATCCGGCCCATCCGTCCAGAATGCCAGGGCCGATGTGATGGCAGAGCAAGGTTGTTCTACTTCAAAATCGGGCAAGGGTACCAACCCGTGACAGGTATTATCGGCAGCCGTTTCGACGGTAACAACAGCAGGGCAATTCAAAACGGAGGCCTGCGGATTGGAAACGCTCACTTGCTGCGTGTGTTCCACAATCAGGTTTTTGCACCAGTCCAGGATGTACCATTTCCGATACAAAAACGATCCGCAACTTTGATCCAGCGAATCGACATGCCAGATGCCCAGGCGCGAACCAAACGCATTTTGCGAAGAAATAACCCTGTTATGCACGACCACATAGGGCAAACCGGTAATGCCAGGCGCCACGCCATTGCCCGGGCAGGAACCCACAGTATCTGTCGGAAAAAATACATCTTCCACCTGCGGATCCAGCAAGTGAATGGTTTGAACGCAGGAAGCCGTATTGCCACTCATGTCGGTTGCACGCCAGGTGCGGGAAATAATTCCTTTGTACAAGGAATCACAAGCCAGCGCTTGATAAAAAGTAGTATTGGTGATATTCACTTGTCCCCCACAAGCATCTATGGCGGTAGCAAACATATTGTTGATGCCCAGGCTGTCGCGCAGAAAAGATGGAGTAGGGAAATCAAACAAACTCGACACGGTTACATCGTCGGCGCAGGTAACCACTGGTGCCAGTCCGTCGCGAATGCGCACCTGCCCGTTACATACCAGTTGGCCTGCGCCATCCAGCACCCTGTAGCCATGCAGGTTGAGCACATCGGAAGGCCCGAAAACAGGCGGCTCCCAGGGGCCGTTCCCGTGCGGAAGTGTTCTGTCTACCTGCACCGTCCAGTCGGCAGGAACGGGCGATTGGGTGAGGAAAGCCGAAATGTCGATGGTGGCGCTGCAATTTTCAGCGAGGCTGACATTCACCAGTGCAATGCAACTGGCAGGAGGATCGATGGCTTTAGCGGGCCCATTGGCAAACGTGTGGCCCGTGCATAAAAGAACTAGAAAGAGCGAAAGAAAGACAACTGGTTTTTTCATAAAATGAGGCAGGCGAAGATGAAAGACTGTGTTTGATTTGGTACAGAGCAACGGCGTGGGCGCAGTGCTGTGGTAAAACGGAGGCGCCAAAATCCTTGCCATGCCGGGCTAATTGCCGTTTATCTGGCAATAATTCATGGGGTGTTTTGTGTTTTGAGGAGGAAGGAACAAATGGGGAGGAGGGTGTTTTTGGGGAGGGCTGCAATCCTGCCTGAATCTGGATGCATTTCTATGACGTAGGGTAGAGACAAGGCATGCCTTGTCTCCAAATGGTAACAGAGACAAGGCACGCCTTGTCTCTACCTACAACGTCGGCAGGGTTTGGGTACCCTGCCGACGTTGTGTTGTATCCTGCGTGGAAATGGATGCGTTTTCCGACAACGAAACGTAGAGACAAGGCATGCCTTGTCTCTACCCTGCGTTTCGCAATCCTACCTGAAAAAGGATGCCTTTTCGACCAAAATGCGTGATCGAAACTCAGCGCATGGTGCGGTCGCAATCCTACCTAAAACTGGATGCCTTTCCGACTGAAATGATTAACACAGAGTGGGGTATCAAACAGTCGCAATCCTACCTAAAACTGGATGCCTTTCCGACAATCTGGTGACTCAGCCTGACCGTGCTGCGGGCTGTCGCAATCCTACCTAAAACTGGATGCCTTTCCGACCCGCCGACCCTATCACCCTAACACCCATGCCACGAGTCGCAATCCTACCTAAAACTGGATGCCTTTCCGACATCAACCCAAGAAACAGTTTGGGGTACCTGTGGTCGCAATCCTACCTAAAACTGGATGCCTTTCCGACTGGCCGTTGCTGTGGATAGCGTTGATTTGCTTCGTCGCAATCCTACCTAAAAATGGATGCCTTTCCGACGAATAAATCTTCGCTCCTCGTGTTCTCATGCGGTCGCAATCCTACCTAAAAATGGATGCCTTTCCGACAACAGGTGCGCGCCGTATCCAATGGGAACGGGAGTCGCAATCCTACCTAAAAATGGATGCCTTTCCGACTTACTGTCACGGCCGTGCCTCCAGTGGATGAAGCAGCCGATAACGGTCGCAATCCTACCTAAAAATGGATGCCTTTCCGACTTCAAATGATAAGTTGGTCAAGAACGAGGTTAGAGTCGCAATCCTACCTAAAAATGGATGCCTTTCCGACTCTTTCCAAGCCTCAGCCCAATATGCCGGATATGTCGCAATCCTACCTAAAAATGGATGCCTTTCCGATCCTAGGGGTTTCCCTCGTCATCACGCTCACCAAGTCGCAATCCTACCTAAAAATGGATGCCTTTCCGACAAGACTGATACCTTCAGGCTTGTTGAGTATAAAGTCGCAATCCTACCTAAAAATGGATGCCTTTCCGACTACATTCACTGTTCCGTCCGCAGGATCGTTTGATTTCGAAAGGTCGCAATCCTACCTAAAAATGGATGCCTTTCCGACAATCTCCAAAAGATGGGTCATAACCATCGTTGGTCGCAATCCTACCTAAAAATGGATGCCTTTCCGACACCCGCCGGTGGCGCAGGTGGACACCGCCATGGTCGCAATCCTACCTAAAAATGGATGCCTTTCCGACGCGGCTTTTATTGCCGCACTTTTCGCCGTTTTGTCGCAATCCTACCTAAAAATGGATGCCTTTCCGACAAAATGTGGACGAAATTTCATGTTCAAATGACTGTCGCAATCCTACCTAAAAATGGATGCCTTTCCGACAAGCAGTCGGGTGCGACAGCATCCTGGCAATCATGGTCGCAATCCTACCTAAAAATGGATGCCTTTCCGACAGGAAGCAATCAATCCTTTCCTCCGCCGCTTCGGTCGCAATCCTACCTAAAAATGGATGCCTTTCCGACCCGAACTTTTTTACCTTGGCACTGGTCGTTTCGTCGCAATCCTACCTAAAAATGGATGCCTTTCCGACCGAATTAAGTTGGATAAAATCAATCCGGAACTGTCGCAATCCTACCTAAAAATGGATGCCTTTCCGACTGGGCAGGAAGGCAGGAGAAAAAGGAAGGGAATGTCGCAATCCTACCTAAAAATGGATGCCTTTCCGACTTTTCAATTCTTGCTGGTTGCTATTTTATCCGGCGCGGTCGCAATCCTACCTAAAAATGGATGCCTTTCCGACGTCTTCTGGCATTAATTTTCGCGGGTTCACATGGTCGCAATCCTACCTAAAAATGGATGCCTTTCCGACCAACTCCAACGGCCGCCTGGCCGCCAAGGGAGCGTCGCAATCCTACCTAAAAATGGATGCCTTTCCGACAGGGCGACGAGCCCGCCGCCGATCAGGACGACGGTCGCAATCCTACCTAAAAATGGATGCCTTTCCGACTTCGCAAACTCACAATCCTGGTCAAACTATTGTTGTCGCAATCCTACCTAAAAATGGATGCCTTTCCGACTTGCCAATCTGATTCCGGCTTGCTGCACAGGAGGTCGCAATCCTACCTAAAAATGGATGCCTTTCCGACATCATCAACACTTTCGGCAGCCCCCACTTCAAGTCGCAATCCTACCTAAAAATGGATGCCTTTCCGACACACGGGGATTTCTGCCCGAGTACCACATTTACCTGTCGCAATCCTACCTAAAAATGGATGCCTTTCCGACCAACCGTATTTTTTATCTTTTTTGCTACCGTATTGTCGCAATCCTACCTAAAAATGGATGCCTTTCCGACCAATCTTGCGTACTCGTTCGTACCGCCTCTACTGTCGCAATCCTACCTAAAAATGGATGCCTTTCCGACCGATGATGCTCATCGCCGCCGCCAACCTGGCCGGTCGCAATCCTACCTAAAAATGGATGCCTTTCCGACCCTTAGCGCTCTTCGCCTGTCACAAAGGCCCCAATTTGTCGCAATCCTACCTAAAAATGGATGCCTTTCCGACCGTTCTGCGGTTGCTTTCCGTTATTACAAAAATGGTCGCAATCCTACCTAAAAATGGATGCCTTTCCGACTGCCCCAAACTGGGGCGAACGACGGTGCCGTTCTTTTGTCGCAATCCTACCTAAAAATGGATGCCTTTCCGACCTGGCCATCAGCCGCGAAAACCGCTTGCTGTCGGTCGCAATCCTACCTAAAAATGGATGCCTTTCCGACGTGCTTTTGTTCGTGCTGCTGTGTGCCGCCGCCGGTCGCAATCCTACCTAAAAATGGATGCCTTTCCGACCACATTCCCAATGAGGCCTTGGTAGTCGTATTTCGTCGCAATCCTACCTAAAAATGGATGCCTTTCCGACCCTTCATTTTTCAACTCCTTGATAATCAATCAATAAAAAGTTAAAATGGGGTGGAGAATTGTCAGAATTGTGCAGCGCACTATTTTTCGACGAAAATTTTAACATATACGGAAAGTGTTTATACAAACAAAGTATTGGGTGGATCCACCAATGCATTCCAGTCATCCGGAGGAGCAGGCAGGAAGGAAAAATTTGCTGCCTGACCGCTGGACAAAGGCAAATATAACAATTTATCGTCGGGTACAAAACGGGGTACTACTTCTTTTTGCATCCATCTTAGCAAAGCCTTCCAGCGGGTGTCGGAAACCGAACCGGCGAAGACCGACAATTGCAGTCGGATGAAGCCGTACTCCAGCATTTTATTCGCTGTCCGGAGTCGCAGGCGGTCGTCGGCGATGTCGTAACTGATCAAGATCGTCATGTTGCCAGAAAAGTTTGAGCCGGTGTGCGAGTGCGCCGGCGTACGTGAACAAATGGTTGCGCAGGGAAGTGCTGCGGCCCTGAAAAACGGTGTCTTCCTTTAGCCAGTCGTTGAACGCCGCAATCAAAATCCGGCGCCCTTCCCGGTTCAGTCCGATGCCCGTTTGCCAGGGTTCGAAATGCCGGGCATCGAGCGCTCCATCATACAGAAGGCGCATCAGCAACGCATCGGCTAAGGGTCTGAACGGCTCGATGAGATCAAACACGAGTGTGGGCGCGCCAAATTCATCGGCATGGATGATGCCAAACATCGGGTCCATCCCCACCCCCAGCACGGCGCTTTCCACCGCATTGTACAGCATGCCGTACAGGTAATTCAGAGCAGCATTGTGCGCATCCTGCGCCGGGCGACGCGATCGTTTGTCGAACTGGAATCCTGCCGGAGCCGCCTTCCCCCAGGCAGGCCAGTAGTGCCTTGCTACAGCGCCTTCCACGCCCATGAGGGCTATAAAGGGCTCCCGGTCGGCGGCTTTTGTATCGAGTTGTTGTATCAGCGCCCTGATGTTGTCGGCGGCTCGTTCGAGTGCGCTGCTTAGTCCCGGCAGGTTGCGTTCTTCCCTGATGCGGAGCAGGTTAGACAACTGCCCTTCCGATTTGAGCCGGAACACCTCGGCCGCCCACAGCGCCGCCTCATCGCTCAGGCTGAAAAGCGCCTGCGCTCGCCGCAGTTCGGCCTGGTTGCCGAAGTGTACGCTCCACAACTGCGCCTCCGGCTCGCCGCTGTGATCAAAAAATATGATGGGTATTTTGTGTTCCACCGCCAGCAGCACGGCCGCAGAAGTGAGCGTGCAGGGGCTGATGACAGCGATGCTGCTGATCTTGTGCGGACTGATCATGCGGCGTTCTTTACCCGCCGAAATGTAAAAACTGCGATTGCGCTGCCGCAATGCCACGTTGTGGGTATCCAGTACCAGTTGCATATCAGAAAAGGGGTTTAATGATAAGGAAAATCGAGCCACGACACCGCGCCGTAGTCTTTGGGCCCGTGTTGGGCTTTACCCAGCGCCTTTTCGGCTTTTACCACCCGGGCGTCGCTTTCTCCCAGCACATGTGCCGCAAAAGAGATCATACCCTGTATCTTTTCGGCGTAGTCGTCTACCCAATCCATGAGGGTAATACCGAGGCGACCTTTTACACCTGCTATTTCGGACAATTTGCCGATTTCGGAATCCAGGTCTTCGAAAAACTCCGGCAGCAAATCCAGCCGGTTTTCCAGTAGTACAATGCCTGTTACGGTGTGTACATCTTTCGGGCCCATGAGTTTGGTTTTCTTTTCATTGGCCTCAAAACTGTGTGCGCGGTAGTAGTCGCGCAGCAGTTGTACATCGTCTTCGGTAATTTCCTGCCTGCTGCTGATCGTCATATCATCGGCATAGCGGGTGTACAGCCACTGCTTTGACCGGGCCAGCAACTCCAGATCGGTGTCGAGCAGCCGGGCGGCAAAGTTGCTCAGAATGGGCGAGGTAGGCGCTCCCATGGGCAAGCGCCCTTTGTAGATACACAGGCGCATGAGGAGGTTGGTCAGTTCGGTGTCGAAGGAAAAAGGCTTGTTGAGAAAAACCCAGGCTACCCGGTCGGCAAGGATGGCGTGAAAAAAATCCTCCACATCCATGTTCAGCATCCAGGGGCGGCCGAGGTGCTGCCGGGCATTGGCCACAATACCCCTATGCGCCCATGGCGGGTCGTCGGAGCAGGCCGAGAGAAAACCGTAGGCCGCCGACGAACGGTGAAAATGATACACTGCCTGCAGGCAATCGTTGAGTTTGCGCTGGATGCGTTTGAGCGGCGGCGAAGGGTTTTCGATCAGGCGCTGCTCGCCGTTTCTCTTTTGCACGAAAAATGCCTCGTAGTTGTCTTCTTTAAGGGCCAATGCCGAGAGTTCCAGCATGTCTTCGGCTAATAAACTGCACAGATCGGCAGGTGTTCGGATGGCTAAAAAGGCGTCTTTCAAGGCGCGCAATTCCAGCCGGGAAGGATGGTTGGCCATTGTATGGCGGGGTTTGGCGCATACTGGCGGATGTATGCTTTTTGAGGATGATCGGTGAATATGACTGAAGCGGGGAAATGGATGATGAAAAAGATGTGGTACTTCTCTGTTTTTTGCACCTCAATGAAGAGGGTTTAGGCCTCTTCCCGGCATTGGAGACCTCACCCCCCGGCCCCCTCTCCAACGGAGAGGGGGAGCGGATACCCTCGGCATTTCCTGTAAAATATCGGGAATGTGTGTTTCGAAAAGTGTGGCAATTTGATATATCTGTGTGGCAATAAAAACGAATATTTTGACTCGCTAACTAGCAAATGCCGAGGGTATCCGCTCCCCCTCTCCGTTGGAGGTGAGGTTAACCCATAAGTCAGGGGGATTTGAAAAAAGTTATAGTTCTTTGACAGACTGAAACCATCTAAAGTTGTTAAGCAATGATTTTAGAACCAATCATACGCGAACAGATGTCGCATTATCG
>Ga0209572_1000843_pt1 | contig 32618 bp, 26 predicted proteins | sample EBPBio232012_DNA_FD_185867 | JGI IMG/M metagenome (GOLD analysis project Ga0209572, IMG submission 185867) | Wastewater treatment Type I Accumulibacter community from EBPR Bioreactor in Madison, WI, USA - Reactor 1_1/23/2012_ DNA (SPAdes)... | ecosystem: Engineered > Bioreactor > EBPR >...
TCCATTGCATCGTCGACAACTACGCCACGCACAGCCATCCGAAGATCAAGGCCTGGCTTGCAGCGCGCCCGCGCTGGCACATGCACTTCATCCCCACATACAGCTCCTGGCTCAATCAAGTTGAGCGCTTCTTCGCGATGATCACCGACAAGGCCATTCGCCGCGGCTCGTTCACCAGCGTCAAGCAGCTCGTGCAGCGCATCGACCACTTCGTCGCGGCCCACAACCAGAACTGCCAGCCCTTCAAGTGGACTGCCACCGCCGATTCGATCCTTGAAAAGCTGCATCGACTTTGCTCACCTATTACCGGGACAGCACACTAGCACCCTTAAGAGGAGCGCACCACGACTCGCCTTGGCAAGCGGCAACCCTGATCATTGCATCCAAAGGGTGCCTAAAATCATGATTTGTTCGCCCGAAGCTTCGATTATCCTGCCTACCACCGATGACCAGCACTGCCCCCCCACCCGCCGAACAAGACGAAAACAAACTGATCGCCGAGCGCCGCGAAAAGCTCAAACACCTGCGCCAGGCGCAGGCCGACACCGGCGCCATCGCCTTTCCCAACGATTTCAAGCCCAAAGACCGAGCGGCCGGCTTGCACCAAGCGCATGACGCTACAGAAAAAGTAGCTTTTGATACCGACATCGCCGCCGGCAAGACCATTGCCGCCAGCGTGGCGGGCCGCATGATGCTCAAGCGGGTGATGGGCAAGGCCAGCTTTGCCACGCTGCAGGACGCCACCGGCCGCATCCAGATCTACGTGGCCCGGGACGACGTGGGCGAAGCCGACTACGACGCCTTCAAACACTGGGACCTGGGCGACATTGTGGCCGCCGAGGGCCATTTGTTCAAAACCAAGACCGGCGAGCTGTCGATCCACGCCACACGCATCCGCCTGCTGACCAAAAGCCTGCGCCCGCTACCCGACAAGTTCCACGGCATGCAGGATCAGGAGCTGAAGTACCGCCAGCGCTACGTCGATCTGATCATGGACGAGGCCGCGCGCCAGCGCTTTGCGGCGCGCAGCCGCACGCTGTCGGCGGTGCGTGAGTTCATGACCGAGGCCAGCTTCATGGAGGTTGAAACCCCCATGCTGCACCCGATTCCGGGCGGTGCCAACGCCAAGCCCTTTGTCACGCACCACAACGCGCTCGATCAGCAGATGTTTTTGCGCATCGCGCCCGAGCTGTATCTGAAACGCCTGATCGTCGGCGGCTTCGAGCGCGTGTTCGAGATCAACCGGAGTTTCCGCAACGAAGGCATCAGCGTGCGGCACAACCCCGAATTCACCATGATGGAGTTCTACGCCGCGTACTGGAACTACCAGGACCTGATGGACTTCACCGAAGCGCTGCTGCGCGACACGGCGATGAAAGCCGCCGGCACCCTGCAACTGAGCTACCAGGGGCGTGCCGTCGACCTGAGCCAGCCCTTTGCCCGCCTGACCATCCGCGAGGCCATCACCGCGCACACCGACATCGGCGCCGGGGTGGACGACGTGGCCGAACTGACCCAGCGCCTGAAAAAGCTCGGCCTGAACGAGGAAAAGAACCGCCTGTCCAGCCGCAGCCTGGCCAGCCTGCAGGTGCTGTACTTTGAAGAAGTGGTGGAAGAAAAGCTGTGGGCGCCCACCTTCATCATGGAACACCCGACCGAGATCAGCCCGCTGGCGCGCGCCAACGACGAGCGGCCCGAAGTCACCGAGCGCTTTGAGCTCTACATCACCGGCCGCGAGATGGCCAACGGTTTCAGCGAGTTGAACGACGCCGAGGACCAGGCCGCGCGCTTTGCCGCCCAGGCCACCGCCAAGGACGCGGGCGACGACGAAGCCATGTTCTACGACGCCGACTTCGTGCGCGCGCTGGAATACGGCATGCCCCCCACCGGCGGCTGCGGCGTCGGCCTGGACCGGCTGATGATGCTGCTCACCGACAGCCCCAGCATCCGCGACGTGATTCTGTTCCCGGCGCTGCGGCGTGAGGCTTAATTTCTGAATTTCGTTCAGTAATATAGAAATCACCCCTCCCATCCCTGCCATCGACCAGATTGGCTGAGGATCCACTTCCAGCGCAAGCGGCCAAATTCCACGCGGCCGGCCGCGTGCGAGAAGCGGCGTAGGTCGCGATGCGCACCATGCCGGCGCCCCTCGCCCCCCATTTTTCTTGACCGGATAAGCCTTTTTTTCATCTCCCGTGCCAGGCCCTGGTGTACAACGCCACCCATGGCACCCCACCCCGGCGACACCTCCGCGCTGGCCGCTTTCGAGCAGGCCGTCCACCGCTTTGACCCCGAGGCATCGGCCGCCCGGCAAGCGGCGCTGGATCAACTTGCCGCCCTGCCCATGCCAGACGGCGAGGCCCTGGTGCTCCACCACGAAGCCCTGCTGTTCGCCGCCGCCCACCCCACGGACACCGCCAGCGCGCGGGCGGTCGAGGCCCGATTCCGACACCTCGCCCGTCACCTGAAAAGCCAGCGTGGCCAGCCCGACGAGGCCCTGACCGGGCACGGTCTGCCCTGGGTCGACACCGTCACACGCTTCACCCACGACTGCGTGCGCTGGCTGCTGACACACCCGCATTGCCAGGTGGCCCCCGACGGCTACCGTCAGCCGCAGCTGGACCTGAGTGCCGTGCTGCGCCTGACCCTACTCGGGTTGGAACGAGGCGTCACCAGCGCCGGCCTGCCCAACGAGGAACTGCTGGCGGCGCTCCGGGTCAAGCCAGCCCAGACGCTGGCCTTTCTGGTCGACCAATTCGCCCGTTTCGACGCCCAGCCGCTGCTCAAGGACCAACTGTTCGACGCACTCGACCTGTTCGTGCGCGTACGCCCCACGCACGCCGCCTTCTCCAAGGCCGGCAACCGGCTCGACATGGGCGGCCGGGTGTTTCACCAGACCGAACTGCTGCGCCAGTTCGACCCCCTCGCCCTGATGAACCAGCGCTTGCCGGCCCCGCGCAGGCTGAACGCGGCCCAGCGCGAGGAGGTGATCCGCGTGCTGAAGAACACCATGACCCTGACGGTGCGCGAGACCGATCCGGCCACCTACCTGGACCCGGTGGCGCTGCGCGTGTACGACCTGGAACGAGGCCTCAGCGTGGGCTTGTTCGGCATGACGCCGGACCGGCAGCTGCCGCTGGAGTCCTATGTCGGCTTCACGCTGTTCAAGAACGGCTTTCCCGTGGCCTATGGCGGCGCCTGGGTGTTCGGCGAGCGCGCCGAGTTCGGCATGAACATCTTCGAGCCCTACCGCGGCGGCGAATCCGGCTACATGATGTGTCAGCTGCTGCGCGCCTACCGCCAGTCCTTCGGGCTGCGCTACATCGAGGTGGATGCGCACCAGTTCGGCCTGGACAACCCGGACGGCATCGCCAGCGGCGCCTACTGGTTTTACTGGCGGCACGGTTTTCGCTCCCTGGCGCCCGAGTTGCGCGCCCTGGCCGAGCGCGAACGCGAACGCATGCGCGCCCAGCCCAGCCACCGCAGCACGCGCCGCACCCTGCTGCGCTTCACCGAAAGCAATGTGGCGCTGCACTTTAGCGGCCCGGTGCCGCCGCGACTGGACGCACTGACCGCCCGGGTCACGACCATGATCGCGCGCGACTACGCGGGCGATCGCCAGCGAGCCGAGCGCGACTGCGTGGCCCGCTTCGAACGGGCCGCACCACCCGCCCACCCCTTGAAAATGGCCGAACGCGCGGTGCAGACCGAAGCGGCCCTGCTCTGGCGCGCCGGCCAGAGGCAAAGCACCCGGACCGCCCCACACCTCGCCGCCATGGTCCATGCCAAACCGCGCGACCCGTGGACCTACCAGCATCGCCTGCTGGATTGGCTCCGAGCCAGCCCGGAAAGCCGACCGACAGGCACGTAACAGCCACGTACCAGACGATCTTCCGGTTGATGTCGGTATCGTCGGGAATCACCTGAAGGGAGCCTGGCGCGGCGGAAATCTAGGCTATGTTACGGCGCATGACCACCACGCCCGACACCACAACGCCACCGGCTAACGAGGGCATGCCGCCCCGCCAGCCGATCTACCTAATCGCCGCCCACCCCGACTGGCGCAGCTCGCGCGTCACGCGCCGCCTGCTCACGGCGGCCGAGCAGCAGGACGGGGTGCGGGCGAACGACCTGTACTCCAGTTATCCGGACTACGCCATCGATGTCGGTGCCGAACAGAGCCGCTTGGCGCAGGCCGAGCTGGTGGTGTTGATGTTCCCGCTGCATTGGTATTCGATGCCGGCACTGCTCAAGCTGTGGCTGGACGAGGTGCTGGCCTACGGCTGGGCCTACGGGCCGACGCGCGCGGCGCTGCACGGCAAACACCTGTGGCTGGTGACCAGCACCGGCGGCCCGGAAAAAGCCTACCAACCGGGCGGTTACAACCGCCACCACATCGACGCCTACCTGCTGCCCTGGCGCCAGACCGCCCACCTGTGTGGCATGAAGTATCTGCCCCCGCTGGTACTCATGGGCGCTGGCCACGTCACCGATTCAACGCTGGACCAACACGCCGCACGCCTGGCCGAGCGACTGCAAAGCTGGCCACGCTGGGCTCATCTGGCACTGGATGGCGATGCGCTGGCAACCCCTGTGCCCGTCACCGACCGGCCCGAGCCGCACATCCTGTAAGCCCGCACACCAACGCCTCTCGACATGGAACATCTCCCCACCTGGTTGCTGGGCAGCCTGATTTTTCTGGGTGCCGCCGTGCTCGCGGTACCGATTTCCAAGGCCCTGGGCCTGGGCGCCATCATCGGCTACCTGGCCGCCGGCATTCTGATCGGCCCCTGGGGGCTGGGGCTGGTGACCAATGTCGAGACCATCCTGCACTTCGCCGAATTCGGCGTGGTGCTGATGCTGTTCCTGGTCGGGCTGGAGCTGGAGCCGAAACGGCTGTGGACACTGCGCGGCCCAATCTTCGGCTGGGGCAGCGCCCAGATGCTGCTTTGCGCCGGCCTGATCCTGGGCGCGGCGCTGCTGGCGGGTGTGCCGTGGCGCATCGCGCTGGTGGCGGGGCTGGGCCTGGCCTTGTCGTCCACCGCCATCGCCCTGCAGGTCATGGCCGAACGCAACGTGCAGCGCACCACCAGCGGCCAGGCGGCCTTTGGCATGCTGTTGTTTCAAGACGTGGCGGCCATCCCCATCCTGGCGCTGTTGCCTTTGCTGGCCCAGGGCGAGGCTCATGCCAGCGCGGCGGGTGCTGATCAGTGGCTGCAGGCGCTGAAGATCGTCGGCGTGGTGGGCGGCATCATCGTGGGCGGCCGCCTGCTGATCCGCCCCACCCTGCGCTGGATCGCGCGCAGCGACACGCCCGAAATCTTCACCGCCGCCTCGCTGCTGCTGGTGGTGGCCATCGCCGCGCTGATGCAGGTGGTGGGCCTGTCGATGGCGCTGGGTGCGTTCCTGGCCGGCGTGCTGCTGTCGGAAAGCGAGTACCGGCGCGAGCTGGAAACCGACATCGAGCCCTTCAAGGGCTTGCTGCTGGGTCTGTTCTTCATCGCCGTGGGCATGAGTGTCGACTTCGGCGTGCTGCTGGCGCACCCGGTACAGATTCTGGCCATCGTCGCCGGCTTCTGGCTGCTGAAGGCGCTGGCGCTGCTGACGCTGGGACGCGTCATGGGTCTGCCAGCGGCCGAACGCCCGGTGTTCGTGGTGCTGATGGCCCAGGGGGGTGAATTCGCCTTCGTGGTGTTCCAGACCGCGGCGGGCCACGCCGTGTTCGCGCCCGAGACCGCTTCCATGCTGATCGGCGCGGTGGCGCTGTCCATGCTGCTGAGCCCCCTGTTGCTGGTGCTGGTGGACCGCTGGGTGATGCCACGCTATCAGCGCCTGAACCCACCCAAGGCAGGCGAGGAGATCTCCGAGCCGCAAGACGCCCCGGTCATCATCGCTGGCTTTGGCCGCTTCGGACAAATGGTGGCGCGCGTGCTGGCCGCCCAGGGCGAGCGGGCCACCATCCTCGACCACGACGTGGAAATGCTGGAGGCCGCGCGCACCATCGGTGCCCAGGTGTTCTACGGCGACGCCACCCGGCTCGACCTGCTGCGCGTGGCCGGCGCCGCCAAGGCGCGCGTGCTGGTGGTGGCGGTGGACGACGTGGCGCAATCGCTGGCCATCGTCGATCTGGCGCGTGAGCACTTTCCGCAGCTCGAACTGGTGGTCCGCGCGCGCGACGTACAGCACTGGAACCAGTTGGCCGAGCGCGGCGTGCAGCGCGTGGACCGCGAGCTGTTCGAGTCCAGCCTGGTCAGTGCGCGCCGGGTGCTGGAGGTGCTGGGTTACCCCGCGCATGAAGCGCGCCAGGCGGCGATGACCTTTCGCCGCCACAACCTGGCCCTGGTCCAGCGCCTGCGCCCCTTGCTGCAAGACCGCACCAAATTGGTCGCCACCATCAAGGCCAGTCGGGCCGAGCTCGAGCAGCAGATGGCGCATGAGCGCGCCGACCGCAACGCGCGCCGCACGCTCTCGCAACGTCCGTTCGAGGAAATTCTCAGTGGTGTGCGGCCGGAGGGCAGTGACCACGCCACCACGCGCCCCCCGCCCGCATGACCTCGTCACCGCGCCAGGGCAACCGACTCTCCCGTGAAACTGGCCGACAGCCGAGGCGAAACCAGGCCAGGCGAGCAGAAGCGCCTGCCGTCATTCCACGCTGATCCCGCCACTCTTGATCACCTTGGCCCATTTGGTCACTTGGTCGTCGACAAAGCGGCGCGCTTGCTCGGGCGTGGTCTTCTGCACCTCGCCACCCAACTGCACGATGCGCTGGCTCACCTCGGGCGACTGCAAGGCCTTTTGCAAGGCGTCGGCCAGCTTGGCGACAATGGGCACGGGGGTGCCGGCGGGCGCGTAGAGTGCGTTCCACTCGTACACCTCGGCGCCCTTCACCCCGGCTTCCTCCAGCGTCGGCACGTCGGGCAACAAGGCCGAGCGCTTGGCCGAGGTGACGGCCAGCGGGCGCAGCTTGCCCGATTGCACGTGCGCCTGCGTGGACGCCAGGTTGCCAAAGAACAGCGGCACCTGCCCGCCAATCACGTCGTTCAGCGCCGGACCGCCGCCCTTGTAAGGCACGTGCACCATGTCCACCTTGGCGGCCTGCTCGAACAACGCGCCGGCCAGATGCTGGGCCGAGCCGTTGCCCGACGAGGCATAGGCCACCGCGCCCTTCTTCGCCTTGGCCGCTGCAACCAACTCGCCGATGTTCTTGGCCGGAAACTGCGGGTTGACCAACACCACGTTGGGAAACATCGCCGTCACGCCGATAGGCACGAAAGCCTTGGCGCCGTCGTAAGGCAGCTTGGGGTAGAGCGAGGGGTTCACCGCGAACGACGACGCGTCGAACATCAGCGTGTAACCATCGGGCTTGGACTTGGCCACGAAGGCGCCGCCGATCTGCCCGCCCGCGCCGGGCCGGTTGTCGATGATCACGTTCTGACCCAACGCCTCACCCAGCTTGGGCGCCAGCAGCCGCGCCATGATGTCGGCGCCACCGCCGGGCGGATAGGTCACGACCACGGTGATGGGCCGATTCGGCCAGGCATCGCCCTGAGCCAGCGCGGGTTGCGTCAGGCCAGCGCCAAGGGTGACGGCGGCAAGGCCCGCGCGCAACACGGTGCGGCGGCGGGTAGGGTCAGCGTGGAATGGCATGGAAGTCTCCTTGAAGTGAAGGGGTGTGTCGGGAAAGTGGATGCGGGACAGGTCAGCGCACCTGCGCCGTGTACTCGAAGGCAAAGGCATCGCCCCAGGTGCTGCGCAGCTCCACGCAGCGCCCCGTGAGATCAAACGCGCGGCGCTGCACGCGCAGGGCCGGATGACCGGCCGCCAAGCCCAGCGTGCGCGCTTGCTGCGCGCTGAAGCGGTCCATGCTCAGGTGGTCCTGGGCGTGGTGCACCACCAGACCACAGACGCGCTGGTACATGGGGTAGAGCAAGCGGTCCCAGTGCGCGCTGTCGGATGTGGCCAGTGCCTCAAAGGCGGGCAGCGGCAGCACGATTTCTTCCAGCAGACGGGGCTGCTCGTCCACGGTACGCAAACGCCGCAGCGCCAGCACCGACGCGCCTGCCGGCAATCCGAATGCCTCGGCCTCGTCATCGCTGGCCAGGCGCGTGCGCCGCTGCACGATGCGCGAACCCGGCACCGCCTGCGCATCGGTCGCACTGCGAAAACGGAAAAAACGCAGCATGGACGCCCCGCCCAGCCCTTCGCGCACAAACGTGCCGCGCCCGTGGCGGCGCTCCAGCAAGCCGTCGGCCACCAGCAAGGCCAGCGCCTGGCGCATGGTGCCCAGCGCCATGCCGTAAGACTTGGCCAGTTGCGCCTCGGGCGCAATCGCCTCGCCCGGCGCCCATTCACCCTGGTAAATGCGGGCACGCAGCAGCGACGCCAGCCAACCGTAGCGGTTCTGACCCGGTGGCACGCTGGCGGCCAATTCGGCCGCGTCCGTCGCACCGGCGGCCGCCCCGTCGATGGGCGCAGACAGGTCAGGAAATTTTGGGGCAGTCGACACGATTGATTTAGTCCTCTAGATGACTAAAATATAGACCATGGATTCAATTTCGTCAAAACCCGCTTCGTCCACCTTGTTCGGCCCGGCAGCGGTGGACTGCCATTTCCACGTTTTCAGCGCAGGCGTCGGCCAGGCCGGCGCGCGCTACGTGCCCGGCTACGAAGCCCCTTATTCAGACTGGTGGTCGGCGGCCAGTGCCTGCGGCGTTGAACGTGGCGTGTTGGTGCAAACCAGCTTTCTCGGCACCGACAACCGCCGCCTCGTGCAGGAGCTCACCGCACACCCGGAGCGCCTGCGTGGCGTGGCCGTGGTGTCGCCCGATGTCGCCCCGGCCGAATTGCAGGCCTTGCACAAAGCCGGCGTGCGCGGCCTGCGCCTGAACCTGTCGGGCGTGAGCCACGATGTCAGCGCCTGGGCATCCGCTGGCAGCTTGTGGGACACGCTGCTCGGTTTGGACTGGCATCTGGAGTTGCACACCGACCTGGGCACCCTGCCCCCCGTGCTGGCGGCCCTGCCCGCCGCCCTGCCGCTGGTGATCGACCATATGGGCAAGCCGGAACGCGTGGCGGCAGACGACCCCACGGTGCGCGCCCTGGCGCGCCGCGCGGCGCAAGCGTCGGTGCATGTCAAGCTGAGCGGCGCCTACCGCCTGGGCGGGCGCGATGCCAGCGCACTGGCACGCCTGTGGCTGGCCGAACTGGGCCCGCAGCGCCTGCTGTGGGGCAGCGACTGGCCGCACACCAATCACGAACAAGAGGCCAATTACCCGCAGTTGATGCTCAAGCTGGAGCACTGGCTGAACGACGACGCGGCCATGGGGGCGGCGCTGCGCGCCAATCCGCAGGCGCTGTATTGGGCCGATGACGAAGTCGCATGCTGACGGCACTGCCGCGGGCGCAGCAGATGAGTTTTTAAAAGTCGTTTGATATTCGTCAAATTCGAAATTGATAGCAATATCTCGTTTATTCACGCTGGCATACAGCCAATTTCTCTGGCGATTTTCACTTTTCCAACTGAATCAGGCAATCGCTTTACTTGCGCTTTGCACGCGTTCAACTCCGATTCATGTTGCGCTGCAACAATGAATCCACTGACCCAAATATGAGTTGAGGAGTTGTCATGAAAAACATCAAGATCACGTGGTGGCTGGCGCTGCTGGCGCCGGCAGGGCTATGGCTGTTGGCCGATTCGCTGTGGCCGCAGCCCTGGACCTATTTCGGATTTCGCACCGTTGCGGTGCAATTCAGTGGCGTCATCGCCATGACGGCCATGAGCATTGCGATGGTGCTGGCCACCCGCCCGCGCTGGCTGGAGCCACATTTGGCGGGCATGGACAAGATGTACCGCCTGCACAAATGGCTGGGCATCACCGCGCTGGTGTCCGGCCTGGCCCACTGGTGGCTGGCCCAGGGCACCAAGTGGATGGTCGGCTGGGGCTGGATCACGCGCCCGGCGCGCGGCCCGCGCCAGCCCATCGCCGACCCGCTGCAGAACTGGCTGCAAGGCCAGCGGCACCTGGCCGAGCAACTGGGCGAATGGGCGTTCTATGGTGCCGCGCTGCTCATCGCCATTGCCCTGCTCAAGCGCGTGCCCTACCGCTGGTTTGCCAAGACCCACCAGTTGCTGGCCGTGGCCTACGGCGTGTTGGTGCTGCACGCGCTGGTGCTGCTCGAATTCAAATACTGGAACCAGCCCCTGGGCGTGTGGATGGCGCTGATGTTGGCCGCTGGCGCCGCCAGCGCCGTGTGGGTGCTGGCCGGCCGCGTCGGCGCGCGGCGCAAGGTGGCCGGCACGGTGGAAAGCGTGCGCTATTTCGAGCCGCTCGGGGTCACCCGCACCGAAATCGCCCTGCCCACCGGCTGGCCCGGCCACACGCCGGGGCAATTTGCCTTTGTCACCAGCGTGCCGAGCGAAGGCCCCCACCCTTTCACCATCGCCTCGGCCTGGGACGCCACCCAGCGCCGCATCCGCTTCGTCACCAAGGCCTTGGGGGACCACACCGCGACCACCCACACCCGCCTGTGCCCGGGTGTGCCGGTGACGGTGGAGGGCCCTTACGGCTGCTTTACCTTTGAAGACGACGCACCGCGCCAGATCTGGATCGGCGGCGGCATCGGCATCACGCCCTTCATCGGCCGCATGGAGCAACTGGCGCAGGAGCGCGCTGCCGGCCGCGCCGGACCTCAGCCGATCGTGGATCTGTTTCACACCACGCGCGACGAAGACCCCGCCGCGCTCGAGCTGATGCGCACCGACGCCGAGGCGGCAGGCATCACCTTGCACGTGCTGGTGGACGCGCGCGACGGCCGACTGAACGCCGCACGCATCTGCGCCGCCGTGCCCGACTGGCGCCAGGCCAGCTTCTGGTTCTGCGGACCGGCGGGCTTTGGCCAGGCCTTGCGGCGTGACCTGGAGTCACAAGGCCTGCCAAAGGGGCGCTTTCATCAGGAATTGTTCGAGATGCGCTGACATGGAGCGCCTGCGCGGTGCTCAGGCGCTCACGGTTCAGTTCAATTTAAAAACGATAGCAAACTGTTGTTTGTCTGCGCCGACATCTGGCGGTTTTTCTTGAGATATCTGGCACACCCCGCGGGGCCTCAGAAAACGGGGCTTGGCGCAATGTGCCATGCTTATGGCTCACCGTCGGTGCCGCATGAAACGCCTGCGCATCGGCGCTCGTCGGCCCGCCGTCTCTCGGCGTGCCGGACACCGCCACACACGAAAGGACTCTGCCATGACACATCTGCCGACCACTCCTCAGGCTTCTCGGCCATGACCGCCCGCATCGTGCGCGGTCAGTGGCTTGCCGTTGCCGCAGCCGGTGTTCTGGCGCTCAGCGCCTGCACCACCCCGCCCACAGCTGGCGGCAGCCATTCGTCCTGGAACGCCAGAACCGATCCGCCCATGACCAATGCCCAGTTGGACAGCAGCATCAACAACGAAACGCTGGCCAAGGTGACCGGCACCGCCATGGTGCGTGGCTCGGTCAAGCTGCCGGCAGACACCCGGTTCGAGGCCGTGCTGATCGACCCATCGCGTCCCGAGCTTTTTTGCCAGCATCTTGCGGCGCCACAACGGCGTCATGGGGCGCGATATCGTCGATTCGGCCGACGGCCCCATCGCCGCCTTCATGATCCCCTACGACACCTCCACCATCGATCCCAACCAGCTCTACATCGTGCGCGCCACCTTCAGCTCCGGTGGCCGGGTGCTGTACCGCGGCGAACGCAACACCAAGGTACTGCCGCGCGCCACCGGCACGGCGCTGGACAACGCCATCGTCATGCAGCCCGAGCCGGCGCCGCGCTGAGCCTGGCCCACCCACAAGGCTCGCCAGACCGAGGGGCGGCGAGCCTGGATTTTACTTTGAATTTACTAAAAACAATAGCGAACTATTGTTTGTTTTCGCCGGCCTCCGGGCAAAAATCCATGCTTTTGTCCACCATCAGGGCGGCGCTGAAGCTGGGTGATGCACAGGCCAATTCGCCCCACCTCGCATCAACTCCCGCGCTGCCATCGGCGCCTCAGGCCCGTTCCACGCGCACCGGCAAGCCTTGCCGGACCGCGGCGCCCGAGATCGTGTCGATCCAGCCGTTGACGTGGCCGCCGCGCGTGTCGTCGACGATGCCGATGTCGTTCATGTTGACGCCCGCGCCCAGCGCCGCATTGGCGGCCATCTGCTGGCCGTCGATGCGGTGCGGCCGGGCACCCAGCTCCTGGTGGCCGTAGCCGTACTCCACGGCGACGGTTCCAGGCATGACGCCGTCGCGCACGATGGCCACACCCGTGATGCTGCCGCCCGGGCTGGTGATGCGCACCGGCTGGCCGTTGGCGATGCCCAGGCGTTCGGCGTCCTGGCGGTGGATCGACACCGGGTTGTCCGGATGCACCTGGCGCAGGCGCGCCACGCCGATCGAGATGGAGCTCATCAGGTTCGACTTGTAGGAGGTCATCAGCATCGGCCATTCCTGCTCGCCGTACTTCTCGCGCATGGGCTGGCCACTGGCCAGCAAGGCCGGCTGCCAGGTCGGGCATCCGCTGTAGCGCTCGCCGGTCATGCTGTGGCGCATGTTGCCCAGCGTTTCGTCCCACAGCGGCAGCACCGGCTTGTGGCGCGCCTTGATGTGGTCGCCCTCCCAGGCCTGGTCCAGCTTGTCAAAGCGCCCACCACGGGTCAGCACCATCGCCACCTGGCGCCATTCGTCGGCTTTGAGTTTGCCCTGCAGCAGCCCGGTGTAGCGCTTCATTCCGGTCACTTCCAGGTCGTCGTCGCTGGCTTCGCCCACCGGCTTGCCGCCCGAGAAGGCGATGTTGGCCACGGCGCGCAGATAAAAGTCGCTGGCGTTGTCCAGGTCGTAGCGGTTGCCGTCCTTGTCGGTCACGGCGCCAGCGCCAAAGCCCGGCATGTCCAGCGTTCGGGCGCAGGCGAACAGGAACGATTCCAGACTGACCGGCTCGCCACCGGCCGTCTTGGCCACGCGCGGCGTCACCACCGGCGCGCGCACCGTGGACGACTTGGCCACCACATCGGCCCAGGGCACCGAGATGCCCCAGCTCTCGTAGGTGACCGTGTCCGGCACGATGTAATCGGCGTAGGCGTTGGTCTCGTTGATGAACGGGTTGATCGACACCGACAGCGGCAGCAGCTTCGGGTCCTTCAGCTTGTCGACCAGCGCCTTGCGGAAGCCCGCAATGGCGTAGACCGGGTTGGCCATGTGGTTGAACCACACCTTGGCGTGGTACGGATAGCCGTTCAGCGCCGAGGCGATCAGCTCGGTGCTCAGGTTGCCGGTGGCCGGGTACCAGGGCGCCTGGGCGGGATAGGGGTTGGCGCCGCTTTCTTTCTTGCGCTTGAACTCGCTCGACTTTTCGTAGGGCATGCGGTTGCGCGACAAGGCCAGCCCGGCCGGCTTGGCGCGCCCCTCGAACGCCGCGAAGTTGTAGCGCGGCCCAGGGCCGAAGGGGCCGAACTGCCCCGCATCCAGCACCAGCCCGCCCTTGACGTTGAGGTTGCCGATCAGCGTGTTCAGCATGGCAATGGCGTAGGCGGTGTGGAATCCCGAACCGCTCATCGTGCCGCCGTGCGCATCGGCGGCGGCGCGCTTGCCATGGCTGGTGAACTCGCGCGCCAGATTTTCGATCTCGGCACGGGGCACGCCGCACAACTCGCTGTACTCGTCAAGCGTCTTGCGCTGGGCTTCGCGGCGCAGCATCACGAACGGGGTGGCCAGCGCCACCGCCTGGCCTTGCTCGCCCCAGGCGGGAATGTCGCGCGTCAGCTCCACCTTCAGCTGGGCCGGCTGCGCCCGCGTGTGCGGCACCAGGCTGCCGTCCATTGATTGCACGACGTAGACGTCGGGCACTTCCTCGGCCGCCTGCGGTTTGGCAGCGCCCGCGCCGGCCGGTGCGGCGGCGTCTTTGGCCTCCGGCTTGGGCCAGCCCAGATCGGCACCGCGCACAAAGCTGCCGTAGCGCGGGTGCTGCGGGTCGGCCACCATCAGGTGCGTGGCGTTGGTCCAGGTGGCCTCACCCGCGGCCTCCATGGCCGCGGGGCTGGGTTGGCTCAGGTTGGCGGCGTCGTAGCGTTCGTTGTCGATGATCCAGCGGATCAGGCCCATCGCCAGCGCCAGGTCGGTGGCCGGCTTGATGGCCACCCAGCGGTTGCCGCTGCCAGCCGCCAGACTGGACGAGGTCGGCAGGATCGGCGACACCACGACGTAGCGGAAGGTGTTTTCCGGGCGTGAGCGCGCCTCGGCCAGTTGGCGGCCCTGGCGCTGGAACGGGTTGCCAGACTGTGCCGGCGCCGTGCCGATGAACAAACCGAACTCGGCGCTGGGCCAATCCGGCTTGCCGTGTGGCATGCCGCGCAGATTGCCCAGGGCCGCGCCGGCGCCCACGCGAAAGCTCTGCCCGCAGTACGAGCCGTGGTTGGCAAAGTTGATACTGCCGAACGACTGCTCCGTGAAACGGCGAATCAGCGCCGTGCGGCCTTCGTTCGACGCGTCGGTAAAGACGAACTGGTTGACCTTGGCGCCGTACTCCGGGTTCTGCGGGTCGATCAGCGTCTTCTGGTCAAAGATGGCGCGCAGCCCATCCACATGGCCTTCGCCAAACAGGTCGCCGCCTTCGCAGACCTCCTTGACCAGTTGCTCGAACGGGATGGTCTTCCATTCACCCGAGCCACGCGGGCCCACGCGCTTGAGCGGTTGCAGCACGCGGTGCGGGTTGAACTGCTGCTCCTGCATGGCCGAGCCGCGGGCGCACGAGGTGGCACGCCCCTCCAGGCCGCGCTCGCCGCCCAGGCTGGCGTAGGCATCGCGGATCGGCACCTCCATCGGTATCGGCGTCGACGTGGCCAGCGGGTGGTAGGGATTGCCGGCCACACGCAGGATGGTGTTGCTGGCCGTATCCACGCGCACGCGCACGCCACACTGCGTCCAGCAACCCAGGCAGGTCGACATCGCCACGGTCTGGCCGGGCTGGGGTGTGAGCACGCCGGTCTTGGCGTCGATGCGGAATTCCGGCGTGAGCGAGTTGCCGCGCGTGGCGTGCGGCGGCGCATCACCCGCGCTGCCGGTGACCAGGCCCTTGCCGGCTTTGAACAGGGTTTCGCCATAGCCCGCGGCAAAGGCCGCCAGCCCTCCGGCCGCGATGCCGCCATGGGTGATGAGCTTGCGCTTGCTCAGATCGGGTTGGTCGCGCTCGGGGCGGGGCGGGTTTTTCACGCTGTCGTTCATGTCAATCTCCATCCAGTCAGGGCGCCGGGTTCAGGCGGCCGCCGCAGCACGCGGCGGGTAGCGGTACAGCACGTAGGTCACGACGGCCAGCAGCGCCGCCACCAGGCCGAACACGCCCACCATGCCGAGCACGCCGTCGCCGCCCCAGGAAATGCCTTGCAAGTACAGCCCGGCGCCAAACTTGGGCACCGCCTGCACCGCCATGAAGACGATCCAGCGGAACACCCAGGTCGCGGCCAGCATGGCCAGGGCCAGCAGCAGCCCCTGGCTGGCGCCGGCGTCCGCGGGCAGCGGCCGCCAGATCAGGGCCAGCAGCAGCGCGCCGCCCAACACCGAGCCCAGCAGCGCCAGCTTCCAGGCGCCGAAATCGTTGAACAGCTGGACGGCCTCACCGAACGACGGCGAATGCCCCAGCGCGCCCAGCACCGCCCACACCAGGGCCACCGCGACCAAGGCCAGCGACACCCATTGCGCGACACGGCGCAGCAGCGGCAGCGGAAAATCGGCCAACCCCGCCGGCAGCCAGCGCGCCACCAGCAGCGCAGCCCCCAGGGCGCCCAGCATGCCGGTCAAAGCCAGGTTGATCGGCAGGAACACCGTCGCCCACAGCGGCCGGGCGCGCACCACCATCAACTCGGCCCCGGTGTAGACCAGGATGCTCAGGGCGCTGATCGCCAGCAGCACCGCCGCTGCGCGCAGCAAGGCGGGCTTGCGCAGCCACCACAGGCCGCCAAAGGCCAGCGCCAGCGTCACGAACACCGGCAACAGAAAAGCGCCCAACGACATCCACGACCACGGCGTCGGGTGGGCATAAAAGTGCCAGAAGCGGCCAGGCTGGTGCAAGTCGGCCAGCAGCGACACCGGCGCGGCCACGCTGGTCACCACCAGCACGGTGACCATGGCCGGCAGCAGGCGCGCGCGGTCCGAGCCGGGCGCGCCAAAGGCCAGCCACGCGGCCAGCAGCGCCGACGTGGCGGCGATGCCGATCAAGAAGAAATACTGCACGGCCCACGGCAGCCAGGCGGCCTCGTAGGCGGGGGTGAGCAGCTCGATGATTTCCATGGTGTTTCCTCCGTGGCCTTCAGATCAATGTCCGGGCACGACGCGCACGCCGGCCTGGCCGTCGATGCCGTCGACAAACTCATCCGGCAGACCGATGTAGAAGACGTGGGGCCGGGTGCCGAGATCGGGCTTGAGGGTCTTGATCTCGTCCTTGTGCTCGCGCAGCAGCGTGGCGATCTCGCTGCCGGCGTCGTTCAGGTCACCGATCTTGCGTGCGCCGCCGACACAGCTTTCCACGCAGGCCGGCAACAGGCCGGCCTCCAGACGGTGCTCGCAAAAGGTGCACTTGTCGGCGGTCTGCGTCTCGTGGTTGATGAAGCGCGCGTCGTAAGGACAGGCCTGCACGCAGTAGCCGCAGCCCACGCAGCGCTCGTTGTCCACCAGCACCACCCCGTCGGTGCGCTGAAAAGTAGCCTGCACCGGGCACACCGGCACGCAGGGAGGGTTGTCGCAGTGGTTGCACAGGCGGGGCAGGCTCACCATCGCTGGCGGGGTGCCCGGCACCTTGGTATCGACTTCGTACTGCAGCACCGTGGTGCGGAACTGCCCGATGGGCGGCAGGTTCTCCATGGAGCAACTCACCGTGCAGGCCTGGCAGCCGATGCAGCGGCGGATATCGACCAGCATGCCGTAGCGCTTACCCGGTGTGCCGGTGCGCCGGGGTGGCTGGCTGTCCATGGCGGCCTCGGCCGGGTCGGCCGCGACCACCACGCCGGTGGCGGTCACCCCGAAACCCAGCAATGCGCGCAGCAGTCCGCGCTTGCTGGTCGATGGGGCCGTGGTGGAAAGTGTTTTGGCAGTCGTGGTCATGTGGTCTTGATCGAGCCTGGAAGGCGCTTCTCAGCGCATGCTTCAATGTAAAAATCCAAGACCCCACTGCCAATCGGGGATATGAATGAGCCCGCTAGACGCTTTTCCCTATTGCCGATCGGATCACTCGGGAATGAAATACCCCCGGTCATGACTTGCATTCATCAGATGTGGCTGGGCGTGCGCGTGGCCACGCTGATCGCTTTGCTGTGCGGGGTTGGTCTGCCTGCCTGGGGCCAGGACAAGCCCGCCGTGCGCATTGGCGTGCTGGCCTACCTGGGGGCCGACGCCGCGGTCGAGGAATGGACCCCCGTGGCCACGCAGCTGCGCCGCGCCTTGCCGGACCGCAGCGTCGAGCTGCTTTCGCTGGACCACGCCGCGCTCAACAAGGCCGCCCAGTCGGGACAGGTGGACTTTGTCATCACCAACCCCGGCCATTACGTCGAGCTGGAAGCCCGTGTCCGCGCCTCCCGCATCCTCACGCTGCAAACCGGCGCCGCGCTGCCCACCTCAGCCTGGCAGGCCGTCGGTGCGGCCGTGATCACGCTGGCCGGCAACCCGCAGGTCCAGCACCTGGCCGATCTGCGCGGGCAGCGTGTGGCCATCGTCGGCAAGGAGGCTTTCTCGGGTTACCAGGCAGTCTGGCGCGAACTGGCGGCCGAAGGCATCGACCCCGAGCGCGACCTGCGCGCCTTGCACCTCGTGGGCTTGCCCATGGACCGCGTGCTGGAGGCGGTGGCCAGTGGCGCCGCGGACGCCGGCTTCGTGCGCGCCTGCATGGTCGAAAGCCGGCCCGAGTGGCGCGCCCGCTTTCGAGTGGTGGCCCCGCGCGCCGAGCCCGACTTTGCCTGCGCCACCTCGACCCGCGTCTACCCCAACTGGCCGATTGCCACCCTGCCCCACACCGACTCGGCGCTGGCCCGCGCCGTCACCATCGCGCTGCTGGAGATGCGCGCCGACAGCAGCCCCATCACCTGGACCGTGCCGGCCGATTACCAGTCCGTTCACGACCTGCAGCGCGAGCTGATGATCGGCCCCTACGCCAACCTGCGCGTACCCACGCTGACGGCCCTGGTGCAGCGCTACTGGCCCTGGCTGGCTGGCCTGCTGGGCCTGATCGTGCTGGGTGGCTTCTACACCCTGCACGTCGAGCGTCAGGTGCAGGCGCGCACCGCCGCCCTGCGCCAGGCCGCGCGCGAGCGCGAAGAGCTGCAGGCCCGGCTGCGCCAGAGCCGCGAGCAGGCCGAGCACATGGCACGCCTGTCGGTGCTGGGCGAGCTGTCCGGCACCCTGGCGCACGAGCTGAACCAACCGCTGGCGGCCATCGGCAACTACGCGCAAAGCCTGCTGCGCCGCATCGACAACCAGCGCCTGACGCCCGAGGCCGCGCGCGAAGCCGCCAGCGAGATGGCGGGCCAGGCCGAGCGTGCTGCGGGCGTGCTCGGGCGCATCCGCGCGTTTGCCAAGAAGCGTGTCGCGCAACGCCGGCCCACCGATCCGGTGGCGCTGGTGCAGGAATCCGTGGCGCTGTTTCGTGGCATGCAGGTGCACGCGCCTGCGGTGGACGTGGTGGACGAACTGCGTGCCGGCACCATGCTCACCGTGGACGCCCTGCAAATCCAGCAGGTGCTGCTGAACCTGCTCAAGAACGGCTGGGACGCCACCCGCCACCTGCCGCCCGAGCGGCAACTGCTCACCGTCCGGCTGCACCAGGACGCCGGCGGCGTGCACATTGCCGTGCGCGATCGCGGCGACGCGCTTTCGTCAGAGCAGCAACTGCACCTGTTCGAACCCTTCTTCACCACCAAGACCGACGGCCTGGGCCTGGGCCTGTCCATCTGCCGCAGCATTGCCGAAGCGCATGGCGGCCGTCTCGACGCCGCCACCGCCCAGGATGGCCCCGGCCTGCAACTTACCCTGACCCTGCCCCACGATGACCGAAGCACTACCGGCCTCTCCTGAATGGCACATCCATGTCGTCGACGACGACGCCGCGTTTCGCCGCTCGCTGGTGTTTCTGCTCGAATCCATGGGCTGGGCCGTGCAAGCCCACGCCTCGGCAGCCGATTACCTGGCGCACGGCCTACCTGCCCTCGATGAAACCGGCTGCCTGTTGCTCGACGTGCGCATGCCAGGCATGAGCGGGCTCGAACTACAGCAAACCCTGATCGCGCGCGGCTGCCGCCTGCCCATCGTGTTTTTGACCGGCCACGGCGACGTCGAGCTGGCCGTGCAGGCGATGAAGCACGGTGCCTTCGACTTTCTGGAAAAGCCGTTCAAGGACCAGCGCCTGCTCGACATCGTCTCGGCCGCGCTGCGCCAGCGCGAGGTGGAGCTGGCCTCGCGCGAGCGCGCCGACCAGGCCAGCGCTCGGCTGGCGCGCCTGTCCCCGCGCGAGACCGAGGTGGCCCGGCTGGTCGCCCAGGGCCTGCCCAACAAGCTGGTGGCGCGCGCTCTCGACATCAGCGAGAAAACCGTGCACATCCACCGCCAGCACGTCATGGAAAAGGCCGACGTGGGCAGCGCGGCCGAGTTGGCGCGCCTGATGCTGCAGGCGGACCCTGCGGCCTTGGACTAAGGCTCGGGGTCGGCCTGAGTGTATTTTGATATCAAAACAATAGCTACTCACCATTTATTGACGACGACATCCGCCTATTTCTTCAGTTGATCATGGCAGCAAGGAAATCTTCCCCTGACCCCAGTTTTCCTCAGTTCCCAGATCAGGTGCACCCGCACGTCCCACATCAGCCCAAGCAACCAGCCAGGGCAGTTCTGCCGGGCTGTGGGCCATGGTTACCGCATTTCAGCTCAGCGTGCCTGCGCCATTCAGCGCCGAGACTGCGTTTGGCACCGCTTGCGCCTTCAGCTTCTCCAGCACCCACTGCGCGCCGTCCGTACAGGCCATGCCCTCGGGGCGGTTCTTCACGCTGTCGATGGCCACCAGGAGTTGCGCCTTCGTCTGCGCCAGGCGCGCCTGCATGGCGTCAATGTCGGCCAACTTGCGCTCCAGGCTGGCCAGCAACTCATCGTGTTCCCAACGGGCCTGGCTGTTTGGCAAAAGGCTGCGGATGTCGTCCAGCGCAAAGCCGGCGCTTTGTGCGCTGGTGATGATTTCCAGCGTCCACAAGGCCTCCGGCCCGTACTCCCGGTAGCCGTTGGTCTTGCGCGCTACACCCTGGATCAGGCCGCTCGCCTCATAAAACCGGATGCGGGAAGGCGCCAGACCGCTTCGCCTGGCCAACTCACCAATTTTCATGGGAACCCCATATTTCTCTTGACTATGAAGTTAACTTTAATCTTAGAGTTCACGCTTCGTCAAGTAAAAACACCGTCAAGAAGAATTTTTGACCGCCCCTGCGCCCATTGAATCGACGGAACTCCTATGAAGACCTTCTGGAAACATGTCATGGCATTGATCGCGGTATCCCACCTGGCCCTGGCCGGGCCTGCGCTGTCGCAAGCCTTGTCGCCCGCGCCGGCCACTGCAACACGCGTGCTGGTGGTGGTGACCAACCACGCCGACTACCCCAGCCGTGCGGACAAGACGGGTTTGTGGCTGACCGAGCTGACCCACTTCTGGGACGCAATGCAGGCCGCAGGCATCGACATGGACATCGCCAGCCCCGCCGGCGGCATGAGCCCGCTGGACGAGCGCAGCCTGGGCTGGCTCTACCTTGACGATGCGGCAAGGGCGCACCTGCGCGACCCGGTGTTCATGGAGCGCCTGGCCCACACCCGCCGCGCTGCCGACGTCGAGCCCTCAGCCTACGCGGCGATCTATTTCACCGGCGGCCACGGCACGATGTGGGACTTTCGCGATGCGCCCGCGCTCAAGCGGCTGGCGCAGGCCATTTATCACCAAGGCGGCGTGGTGTCTGCCGTCTGCCACGGCAATGCCGCGCTGCTGCAATTGCAAGACACCGATGGGCGGCCACTGATCGCTGGCCGCCGGGTGACGGGGTTCTCCAACCTGGAGGAGCACTTGTCTGGCGTGATGAGCCAGGTGCCCTTCTTGCTGCAGGACGCCATGGAGGCGGCGGGCGCCCGGTACGAGAAAGCCTGGCTGCCCTTTACCGCCTTTGCGGTCACCGACGGGCGGCTTGTCACCGGGCAGAACCCGCAATCGGGCAAAGCAGTTGCCGAGCAGGTGCTGGCGCTGTTGCGCGCACAGCCTGCGGCAGCGTTGAACTAGTCCACCCGCCCCCACTTGGAGCACCTCGGCATGAACCACGGCACACCCCTGGCAACCTTCGACCGGGCATCAGGCCCGGCCCGCCACCCCGCCGGCGCAGCCCACCCGCCCGAGCCCACCGAGCCGGGGCTAACCACGATCCACATGGCGGGCCAGCAGGTGCCGGTGGTCAAGGGCGGCTTGTACGACCGGTTTCGCTCCAACCCGCCGCTGGCGGTCATCGCTGCCGAGGCGCCCGAGCTGGACTTGAGCTGGTTCAAGCAGCTCAAAAAAGAGAAGGTGGACATCGGCTTCGAATCCTTCTCGCCCAACTTCTACTACCAAAACAGCCGAGTCACGGCCATCTTCACGGCCGACCTGGGGCGGCTCAGGTCGCTAATGCCGGCCAGGGTTCTGGAGACTGTTCAGCCGCTGCAGGTCTGGCCGGGCCGTGGCCTGGTGGCACTGACTGCGTACACCTACCGTTACTGCGACAACGACAGCTACAACGAGATCGGTTTGTCCGTCATCACCAACCGTCCTGGATCGACCAGCTTCGGGCCCTTCACGCTGCTGTGCCAATCGATGTCAAACGACTTCTGGGGCTATGTGCTCAAGCTGCCGGTGGATACCGAGCTGGCGCGTGTGCGGGGCGTGGTCGGCTACAACCTGCCCAAGTGGCTGACTGAAATCAACTACAGGGAGACCGCCCAGTCGGTCGTGGTGGAGGTGTTCGACAGCGTGACCCGAGAGCTCGACTTCACCCTCGAAACTCAAAAACTGAGCAACCTGTCCGGCAAGCAAACCCTGGTGGCGAACAGCTTCACCAACGTCGACCAGCAGGGGCAGCTGACCTCGGGCTACTCGGTGTCCCGCCAGCTCAGTCACGCCAGCAGTTCGAGCGCCAAGTCCGTCCGGCTGACGCTGACCGACGGCAGCATGTCCAGCTACATCAAGGCGCTGGACCTGGGCAAGCTGGTGAAGTACGAGTACGTGCCCAAGTTCCAGGGTGCCTTGTACGCCCCCAAACCGCTTTGAGCGCCCCCCGCAACCTTGGTGCAGAAAGGACAGTCATGCAAACGATTTTGGGCGCCACCGGCCAGATCGCCGTCGAGTTGGCCCGTGAGCTGCAGCGCAGCCAATCCCGCACGCTGAGGCTGGTAAGCCGCAACCCGCGCCAGGTCAACGGCACCGATGAGCTGGTGTCCGCCAATCTGCTCGACGCCGAGCAAACGGCCCTGGCCGTGCGGGGCAGCGATGTCGTGTACTTCACCGCCGGCCTGCCGCCGGACTCGGCGCTGTGGGAGTCCCAGTTCCCCACGATGCTGCGCAACGCCCTCGATGGGTGCCGCGCGGCGGGCGCCAGCTTTGTCTACTTCGACAACACCTACATGTACCCGCAGGACGATCGCCTGCTGACGGAGGACGCGCCTTTCGAGCCCCATGGCCGCAAAGCCAAGGTCAGGGCCGCGATGGCCTCGATGGTGCTGGCCGAAATGGCGCGTGGCGACATCCCCGTGCTCATCGGGCGAGCGCCCGAGTTTTACGGACCGGGCAAGACACAGAGCTTCACGAACACGCTGGTGATCGAGCCGATCAAGCTCGGCCACAAGCCTCGCGTGCCTGTGCGTGACGATACCCGCCGAACCCTGATCTGGACGCCGGATGCCAGCCGAGCCCTGGCGGCGCTGGGCAACGCGCCAGACGCCTTCGGCCAGACCTGGCATCTGCCCTGCGACGACGACCGGCTGACCTACAAGCAGTTTGTCGCTCTGGCCGCCGAGGTGTTTGGCCGCGCGCCGGAGTACAGCGTCATCAGCAGCCTGGCCATGACGGTGGCGGGGCTCTTCAAGAAGGAAGCCCGGGAGATCAAGGAGTTGCTGCCGCGATACCGGCAGGACAACCTGCTCGACTCGACCAAGTTCAAACAGCGTTTCCCGGACTTCGTGGTGACCACCTACAAGGACGGGCTGCGGCAGATCCAGGCGCAGGCAAAGATCGCCTAGCGCTTGGGTGCAGCGCTTTCAGCGGGCTTGGCACCAGCCCCTCACGTCACCGGCGCCGGATTGAACAGCACCAGCGCGTTGTGCAGCTTCCAGTGCTCGGCCCAGGTTTTGCGGCCGCTGGCGACGTCGAGCAGCAGGCGGAACAGCTCCATCCCGGCTTCTTCAATGCTCTGCTCGCCATCGGCGATGCGGCCGGCGTTGACGTCCATCAGGTCGTGCCAGCGGCGGGCCAGGTCGCTGCGGGTGGCGACTTTGACCACGGGCACCGCCGCCAAACCGTAAGGCGTGCCACGGCCGGTGGTGAAGACGTGCACGTTCATGCCGGCGGCCAGTTGCAGCGTGCCGCAAATGAAGTCGCTGGCGGGGGTGGCGGCAAAGACCAGGCCTTTTTGATCGGCCTTGAGCTTTTCACCGGGCGGCAGCACGCTGCTGATGGCGGCGGTTCCGCTTTTGATGACGCTGCCCATGGCTTTTTCGGCGATGTTCGACAGGCCGCCCGCCTTGTTGCCGGGGGTGGTGTTGGCGGCCCGGTCGACGCGCGCGCGCTCCAGGTAGTCGTCGTACCAGCCCAGCTCGCGCACCACGTCTTTCGCCACCTGGGGGGTGGCGGCGCGGGAGGTGAGTTGCTCCACGGCGTCGCGCACCTCGGTGTTTTCGCTGAACATGATGGTGCCGCCAGCGCGCACCACCAAGTCGGCCATGCTGCCCACGGTCGGGTTGGCGGTGACGCCTGAAAACGCGTCGCTGCCGCCGCATTGCACGCCCACCACCAGGTGGCTGGCGGGCACGGTCTGGCGGCGGCGGGCGTTCAGGCGCGCCAGAATGGGTTTGGCGCGTGCCACGATGTCGTCGACCATCGACATGAAGCCGATGTGCGATTCGTGCTGCAGGGTGACGGTGTCGGGTCCGGCGTCGGGCTGGCGCGCATCGCGCACGGGGATGGTGCCGGGGGGCAACAGGCGGTCGGGCTGCAGCTTTTCGCAGCCCAGGCTGACAACCAGCACCTCGCCGCCAAAATTGGGGTTCAGGCTGATGTGGCGCAGGGTGCGGATGGGAATCTCGGCGCCCGGCGCGTCAATGGCCACGCCGCAGCCGTAGGTGTGCTCCAGTGCCACCACGCCATCGACCCGGGGGAACTGCGGCAGCAGCTCGGTGCGGATGCGCTCGGCGGCCACATCGACCACACCCGCCACGCACTGCACGGTGGTGGTGATGGCCAGCAGGTTGCGCGTGCCGACCGAACCGTCGGCGTTGACATAGCCCTCAAACGTGTAGCCGGTGAGCGGCGCCCACTCGGGCGCGGATACGGTGGCCATGGGCAGGCCCTGCAGCTCGCGCGCGGCGGGCATGTCGGTGATGCGCTCGTGCACCCAGCTGCCTGCGGGGACCGGCTGGCGCGCATAGCCCACCGGCACGTTGTAGCGGCGCACCACCCCACCCTGCTCAATGTCGACCAGCGCCACCTTGTGGCCCTGGGGCACCTTCTCGCGCAGCACCAGACCGCCCGGCAACTCGGTGCCCGCAGGCAGGCCGCCGTCGTTGGCGACGATGGCCACGTTGTCGGCCGGGTGCATGCGGATGGTGATGGGGGGGCGGGTGGTGGTGGTCATGACGGTGGCTGGTGACGCCGGGCGGAGCCGAATTCAGCCCGAACGGCGATAAAGGTGGGATGGCTGCAACGCCGCTCAGGTTCCCACTGCACTGGGCAGCGGTTGGCCGGCAAAAAAGGCGTTCAGGTTGTCCAGCACCCGCTGGGCCATGGCCTGGCGGGTTTGCTCGGTGGCGCTGGCGATGTGGGGGGCCAGCACCACGTTGTCGAGCTGGCGCAGGGCTTCGGACACTTGGGGCTCTTGGGCATAAACGTCCAAGCCAGCGCCAGCGATACCGCCACTTTGCAAGGCGGCAATCAGCGCGTCTTCGTCGATCACGCTGCCGCGCGCCACGTTGACCAGATAGCCCTTCGGCCCCAACGCCGCCAGCACCTCGGCGTTGATCAGGTGGCGCGTTTCAGCACCGCCGGCGGTGATGACGACCAGAAAGTCGGCCCAGCGCGCCAGCTCGGTCAGGCGGGGTTCGTGCGCCCAGGACGCATCGGCCACGGGGCGACGGCTGTGGTAACGCACGGCCATGTCAAAACCCGCAGAGCGCTGCGCAATGGTGCGGCCGATACGCCCCAAACCCACAATGCCCAGCCGCGCACCACTGACCTTGAAGCCCAGCGGAAACGGCTGCGGCGGCTGCGCCACCCAGTGGCCAGCGCGCACGTAGCGGTCGGCCTGGGCGATGCGGCGCCCAGCGCCCAACAGCAGCGCAAAGGCCATGTCGGCCACGCAGTCGTTCAGCACGTCGGGCGTGTACCCCACGGCGATGCCGCGCGCGGCGGTGTGGGTGGTATCGAACTTGTCCAGTCCGACGCCGAAGCTGGAAATCACGCGCAAACTCGGCATCGCGTCGATCACGGCGTTGGTCACGCCGTGAGCAGCCGAGCTGAGCAGCCCCACAAACTCGCCCCCACGCACGGCCAGCAACGCATCGCGCTCGGGTCCTGCCGGTGGCGCCAGCGTGATGTCGTACGCAGCCTGAAGGCGCTCGTTCAGCCAGGGGGTGAGAGGCAGCAGTTGCAGGACTTGGGGGCGTGGGGACTGGGTCATCGGTGCAATCAAGGAATCAAATGGAGGACTGGTAACGGCAATAGTTTGGACCGTCGTGGGTTGGGAGTTTTTCCTTAACGCGCCAACCCTTTCGTTCAAATGGCCGCGGAGCAGGCCGTGCCAGCTGACGCCGCGGGCGGGGTCTCCCTGGCGGCTGGCGTCGCCCCTTGAGGGGGAGGCGAAGCGGAACGAAGTCCGCGCAGCCTGGGGTGGGCTGTGTTCATTCCACCGTGATCCGCCGCGACTTGATGATTTCGGCGTACTTCGCGCGATCGTCCGCAATGGTTTTGGCAAACGCCACAGGCGTGCTGCCGCCGGGCACAGCACCCAGGCCAGCCAGCTTGGCGTTGACGTCGGGTTTGGCGATGGTCTCGCGCACGTCGGCCGAGATGCGCTCGACCAGTTCGGGCGGCGCGCCGGCCGGTGCCAGCAGGCCGATCCAAGACACGCTGTTGAAGCCTTTCAAACCCGATTCGGCCAGCGTGGGCACATCCGGCAAGGCGGCCACGCGCTTGCCGCTGGTCACGGCCAGGGCGCGCAGCTTGCCGGCCTTGATATGGGCGCTGGCCTCCAGCACCGTCATGAACGAGGCCTGCACGTGGCCGGCCAGCAGGTCGGCCACGGCCGGGCCGCCACCGCGATACGGCACGTGCAGGATAAAGGTACCCGAGGCGTCCTTGAACAACTCGGCCGCCAGGTGCGGCGCGCCGCCCGCGCCCGAGCTGCTGTAGTTCAGCTTGCCGGGCTGCGACTTGGCCAGGGCAATGAACTCCTGCACCGTCTTGGCCGGCACCTTGGGGTTGACCATCATGGCCAGGGGCAGCTCGGCGATCATCGAGATCGGCGCAAACGCCTTGTCCGGGTCGAACGGCATGCGCGGGTACAGCGACGGGTTGATGGCCTGCGTGCCGATGTTGCCCACCAACAAGGTGTAGCCATCGGGTTTGGCCTTGGCCACAAAGTCGGCCCCGACCTGGCCGGCCGCGCCGCCCTTGTTGTCGACGACCACCGGTTGACCCCATTTGCGCGACAGCTGCTCGGCCATGATGCGCGCACCGGTATCGGTGCCGCCGCCGGGCGGGAACGGCACCACCAGGGTGACGGCCCGGTCGGGCCAGTGGGCTTGCGCTGCGGCGACCGTGGCAACAGCAACAAGGGCCAACGCGGTGAGGGACTGCTTCAGCATGGAACTTGGTTCCTGGGGGATTGTTCGGTGAGTAAATTGCGTCTCTTGACCAGCTGGGCCTGGCGGATGAGGTGCACGACCACGGAGGCCTCAGGCTTTCGCCTCGAAGCTGGCCGTGGTCCAGCGACGCGCCTGTTCGCTGATCGACACGCCCAGGCCCGGGCGCGTGGGCACCCGCATGCGGCCATCGCCGATTTCGATGTGTTCGTTGAACAGCGGCTCCAGCCATTCAAAGTGTTCGACCCAAGGCTCGGTCTTGTAGGTGGCGGCCAAATGAATATGCAACTCCATCGCGAAATGCGGCGCCAGCATGACGCCAGCATGCTCGGCCAGTTGCGCGATCTTCAGGAAAGGCGTCACCCCGCCCACGCGCGGTCCATCGGGCATCAGGTAGTCGGCAGCATGGTGACGGATCAGGTCCCAGTGCTCCTGCACGCTGGTCAGCATCTCGCCGGTGGCGATCGGGGTGTCGAACTGAGCGGCCAGCGCGGCATGGCCTTCGTGATCGTAGGCGTCCAGCGGCTCCTCGATCCAGACCAGGTTCATGGGCTCGAGTCGGCGGCACATGCGTTGCGCGGTCGAGCGGTCCCACTGCTGGTTGGCATCGACCATGATCGGAAAACGCTCGCCCAGGTGCTGGCGCACGGCGGTCACGCGCTCGATGTCCTTGTCGCCGTCAGGCTGGCCCACCTTGAGCTTGATGCCACCAATGCCCTTGTCGACCGAGGCCGTGGCATTGCGCAACAGTTGATCCAGCGGGGTGTGCAAGAACCCGCCCGAGGTGTTGTAGCAGCGCACGCTGTCTCGGTGCGCGCCGATCAGCTTGGCCAGCGGCAATCGGGCGCGCTTGGCCTTCATGTCCCACAGCGCCAGGTCAAAGGCGCCGATGGCTTGCACGCTCAGGCCGCTGCGCCCGACCGAGGCACCGGCCCAGCACAGTTTGTCCCACAGTTTTCCGATGTCGTTGGGGTCCTCGCCAAGCAGAACCGGGGCAATCTCCCTGGCATGCGCAAACTGGCCTGGGCCGCCCGCGCGCTTGGAGTAGCTGAAGCCCACGCCTTCGGCACCGTCCTGAGACTTGATCTCGACAAACAGGATGGCGATTTCAGTCATCGGCTTCTGGCGACCGGTCAACACCTTGGCGTCGCTGATGGCCTGCGCCAATGGCAGCGTGCAAGCGCTGACCCGGAGCCAGGAAATCTTGTCGTGCATGGCGCAGCTCTCGCCCAAGGCTTATTGAGCCTTCAGGCCCGCAGTCTTGATGACCTTGGTCCAGCGGTCCAGTTCCTTGCCGACGAACTCGGTGTAGTGCTTGGCGCCCTGCGGCGGCACCACGAAACCTTGTGAATCCATGCGCTGCTTGATGGCGGACGACGCCATGACTTCACGCAACGCAGCCTCCAGCTTGGCGACCACCGGCGCGGGCGTGCCCTTGGGCACCGACAGGCCCGACCAGGACAGCGCCTCAAAGCCCGGGTAGCCCGACTCGTTGAGGGTGGGCACGTCGGGGTACAAAGCGTTGCGTTCCAGGCTGCTCACCGCCAGCGGGCGCAGTTTGCCCGATTTGATATGGGGCAAGGCAACGTCCTGGTTGATGAACATGACCGGGATCTCGTTGCCGATGATGGCGTTCAGCATGGGACCGCCGCCCCGATAGGGAATGCCGGTCATGAAAATGCCGGCCGTCTGCTTGAACAGCTCCATCGCCATGTGACCCGACGCCGCATGGACGTAGCCATAGTCCAGCTTGCCGGGGTTGGCCTTGGCAAAGGTCACCAGCTCCTTCACATTCTTGAAAGGCCGCTGGGTGTTGACCACCAGCACGTTGGGCCCCGAATGCACCTGCGTCAGGTGGATGAAATCGGTCTTCGAGTCGTATTTGAGGTTGGCGTCCAGACCGTGCGCCACGGCGCTCTGACCGACACCGGTCTGGATGATGGTGTAGCCATCGGGCGCGGCCTTGGCACCCCGCTCGGTGCCCACCACACCGCCAGCGCCCCCGACGTTCTCGATCACCACGGGCTGTCCAAGCGCCCTGCCCAGCGGCTCGGCCACCATGCGCGCCATCACGTCGCTGGTGCCCCCAGGTGGAAAAGGCACGAGGATCTTGACCGGCTTGTTGGGATAGTCTGTCTGTGCCCAGGCGCTGCTGAGGCCACCGACGGCCAGAACGGCACATGCCAGGGCTTGGATGACAGAACGTTGGATGCTCATGCGGGTCTCCTGGTGAAAAGTCGATGGGGTCTCTGTGGTGCGGCGCGGTTAAACCGGCACGCCCGCCCGCTGGGCCAGCCACGCGGGCGGGTCTTGCAGGGCGACGGGGCGCAGAAAGCGGTCCAGCGCGGCGTAGCCGACCGACGTGCTGGCGGGCGCGGTCGACGACGGGTACGGCCCGCCATGCTGCTGGCCCTGCGTCACGGCCACGCCGGTGGGCACGCCGGCAAACAGCACGCGGCCGGCGATCTGGGTGGCGTTGCGCACCAGTTCCACCTCGGCTGCGCCGGGTTCGGTGGCGCCTTCAAATCCCCACAGCGTGACGGTGAGCGAGCCGCCAATGGCTTGCAGCACTTGCGCTGCCTGGGCCAAATCGCGTGTGCGCACCACCAGGGCGGCGGGGCCAAAGACTTCTTCGTGCAGGTGCTCGTCGGCGATGAAGTCTGCCGCCGACACCTGGGCCAGGAACGGGCGTGGCGGCGCATCGGCCGCGGCGCGTTCGGTCAGCAGGGGTTGCAGTTTGGCGTGCTGTCCCCAGGCTTGCACGCCGCGCTCAAAGCCGGCGCGGATGGGGGCGTTCAGCATGGCATGCGGCGTTTGCGCGGCCAGCGCTTGGCTCAGCGTGGCGACAAAAGCATCGCCCTCGGCGCCGGTGGGCAGCACCACCACACCGGGGCTGGTGCAGAACTGGCCGCAGCCCATGGCAATCGACGCCGCCAGGCCCTGGGCCAGCGCGGTGCCGTTGGCCTTGAGGGCGCCCGGCAGCGGCACCACCGGGTTGATGGAGCCCAGCTCGCCAAAGAACGGAATCGGGCGCGGACGCTGCAGCGCCACCTGCTCCAGCGCGCGGCCACCACGGAACGAGCCGGTGAAGGCCACAGCGGCCACCGCGGGTTGCTGCACCAGACCTACGCCGACCTCGATGCCGGCGCCCTCGACCATGCCCAGCACACCCGCAGGTGCGCCCTGCTCAGCCACCACCTTCTGCGCCAGCGCCATCACGGCGCGCGACAGCTCGGCGTGCCCCGGATGCGCCTTGACGACGACCGGGCAGCCCGCGGCCAGGGCCGAGGCGGTGTCGCCGCCCAGCACCGAGAAGGCGAACGGAAAGTTGCTGGCGCTGAACATGGCCACCGGCCCCAGCGGCACGCGCACGCGTTGCAGGTACGGGTGACCGACCGGCGGTGCGCCGGCCACGGCGGCATCGTCGGTATGCGCAAAGGCGGCGCCGCCTTCCACCAGATCGGCAAAGCCGCGCAGTTGAAAAGCCGTGCGATCGATCTCCCCGCTCAGGCGGGCCGCACCCAGGCCGGTTTCCCGGTCGGCGAGCGGCACCAGGATGTCGCGCGCGCCCCCCAAGGCTGTGGCCAAGCCACGCAACAGGCGGGCGCGCTCGGCGCCGCTGCTGCGCGCCCAGGTGGGGGCGGCGCTTTCGGCGGCCTGCACGGCGGCGGCAATTTGGGTGGGGGTGGAATCGGCAAGTGTCATAGCTCTGTTTTTGATAGCTGCCTGCGCAATATTGACGCCGACATAGATACAAATAAATACAAAAAACCGTTTGGGATCAACGCACCATGCACGGCCGTTTGGGGTCGAACTTCCAGCCCGGGATGAGGTACTGCATGCCCATGGCGTCGTCGCGCGCGCCCAAACCGTGCTGCATGTAGAGCTGATTCGCCTTTTCCACCTCGGCCATGTCGATCTCGATGCCCAGGCCCGGCTTTTGGGGCACCTGCACGTAGCCGCCCTGGATCTGCAGCGGCTCCTTGGTCAGGCGCTGGCCGTCCTGCCAGATCCAGTGCGTGTCGATGGCGGTGACCTTCCCGGGCGCGGCGGCGCCGACGTGGGTGAACATGGCCAGCGACACGTCGAAATGGTTGTTGGAGTGGCTGCCCCATGTCAGGCCCCAGTCGCGGCAGGTTTGCGCCACGCGCACGCTGCCGGCCAGGGTCCAGAAATGCGGGTCGGCCAGCGGAATGTCGACCGCCTGCAGCGACAGCGCGTGCGTCAGCTGCCGCCAGTCGGTGGCGACCATGTTGGTGGCGGTAGGCAGGCCGGTGGCGCGGCGGAACTCGGCCATCACCTCGCGGCCGCTGAAGCCATCTTCGGCGCCGCAGGGGTCTTCGGCGTAGGCGACCACGCCGCGCATCTTTTGTCCCAGGCGGATCGCGTCTTTCAGCAACCAGCCGCCGTTGGGGTCGAGCGTGACGCGCGCCTCAGGAAAGCGCTCGTGCAGGGCGGTGACCGCCTCAACCTCTTCGTCGCCGCGCAGCACGCCGCCCTTGAGTTTGAAGTCCTGAAAGCCGTAGCGCTTTTGCGCCGCCTCGGCCAGGCGCACCACTGCATCGGGTGTCATGGCTTTTTCGTGGCGCAGGCGCAGCCAGTCGTCGGCGGCGTCCGGCTCGCTGACGTAAGGCAGATCGGTTTTGCTGCGGTCGCCCACAAAGAACAGGTAACCCAGCATCTGCACCGCATCGCGCTGCTGCCCCTCGCCCAGCAGCGCCGCGACGGGCACACCCAGGTGCTGGCCTTGCAGATCGAGCAGGGCCGATTCGACGGCGGCCACGGCGTGGATGGTGGTGCGCAAATCAAAGGTCTGCAGCCCGCGCCCGCCCGCATCGCGGTCGGCAAACTGCGTGCGCATGCGGTTCAGGATGGCCTGCAAGTGGCCGATGCCCTGCCCTTCGACCAGTGGCCGCGCGTCTTCCAGCGTCTGGCGGATCTTCTCGCCGCCCGGCACCTCGCCCAGGCCGGTGTGGCCGGCGCTGTCTTCAATGATGACGATGTTGCGGGTGAAAAACGGCGCGTGCGCGCCCGACAGATTGAGCAACATGCCGTCGCGCCCGGCAACCGGGATGACGCGCATGCGGCGGACGACAGGGGAAGTCATGGCGGATTCCGTTCAGTGATCGGCGGGAGAGCGACGTACGCCAGGCAACAAGCGCCGAGATTCAGATGGCCGCGGAGCAGGCCAAGCCAGTGAGGGCCGCGGCCGGGGTCTCCCCGGCCGCTGGCGCTGCCCCCTTGAGCCGCCGCCCGGCCGTCCGTAGGCGGCGCGGGCCCCCTCGGGGGGCAGCGGACCTCGCGCAGCGGGGCAGCATGGGGGCAGGTTGACGGGGTGGGAGTAACAGCGCGAAGCGCGTGAAGCCTGGGGGTGGACTTAATTCGCTGTGATCTTGCGTTCGCTGATCAACTTGCCCCAGCGCGCGTACTCGGCCGCCTGGAACTTGGCAAACTCGTCCGGCGTGTTCAGCACCATCTCAAAGCCCAGGTCG
>Ga0209572_1000845_pt1 | contig 32519 bp, 30 predicted proteins | sample EBPBio232012_DNA_FD_185867 | JGI IMG/M metagenome (GOLD analysis project Ga0209572, IMG submission 185867) | Wastewater treatment Type I Accumulibacter community from EBPR Bioreactor in Madison, WI, USA - Reactor 1_1/23/2012_ DNA (SPAdes)... | ecosystem: Engineered > Bioreactor > EBPR >...
CTGCTTGCCAAGGCGCTTACCGTAGTAGATTCCTTTTGTATGTGAACAGTGGGGGCATTTTTTTACTCATCATGCTAAGACTACAGATAAACCTTGGTTTTACCAAGCAAAAGCGCTATGGATTGGGACAAAAAACAACCAAAATTTTGGATTAAGCCCAAAAACGTTACTTTTTTGCGATAAAAGTAACACAAAAGACCGCCCGAAGGATAAATCTTACCTTATTCACTCCAGTTCTACCACACTCGGCTCCCTTTCGGTCAAAAAAGAACTCCCGCTGGTCGGCCCACAACAATATCTCTATTGTTGGTTGTGGGCATGCTTTTTTGAATGATTCCGAAAGGGAGGGATACTTACTATGCAGTGCTGCAAGCAGTTAATTCGACACTCGAAATGCACCAAATCCTAAAGCCGTCTAGTGAATGTACTTGTAGTAGCCAGAGGTCGCCTCACCCCATGAGATATCACCACGGCCTACGCGGGCAAAACCGCCACCAAATCGGTAGCCATTCATTTCACTGATAGTAATAGATACTCCAGGATTTACAGACTCCACAATTGCTACGTGTCCATAACCGCCACCATTTTGCATAATCGCCCCAGCCGCTGGTGTACCGTTTACAGTAAAGCCCGAACGCTGCGCGTTATAAGCCCACGTAGAAGCATTGCCCCAGAAGCTACCAATTGGGCGGCCCAGTTGCATGCGACGCTCATATACATACCAGGTACAGTTACCCCAGGCATACTTGTTACCTGCAGAAATACCGCCGTTGTAAGCACTGCCATAGCCGCCACTGTAGTTACCATAGTTCACTCCAGCATTAACACGCGGGGCTACGTATCCAGGGCGCTCGGTAGTAGGTAACGAGCCACCAGGTAGAATAAGCTGCGCCCCTTCAGCAGGATTACTTGCTAACTCTAAGTCATTGTAGGCAATAATACTTGCTGCATCAGTACTGTAGCGCGATGCAATCGATGCAATCGTATCGCCAGCCTTAACAGTGTAGCGCACCCCAGAAATTGGCAAGATAGTCAGCTCCTTACCCGGCTCTAACGCATCAGAAGTCAGGTTATTCGCCCATTTAATGGTATCGGCAGATACGCCGTATTTTTCTGCCAGGGCAGGTACGGTGTCGCCAGATACAGTAACATATTTCTGCGACTCACGACTACCACTAGTAAGCTGTAGGATTTGTGGCTTAGAAATCACGTTGGCGTCATTTTGAGCTAAAGTACTTTCAACCGCCATAGATTGCGACAAGTTCGCCACGTTGTTGCTGATTGGCATATCGGTACTTTCGGCAAGCGAAGAGGCAAACTTGGTTGCCATCAATTGGTCTACTGAGGCAGCGGGTGCTACCGTGGTATTAGATGGCGCAGCAGCTACCGCGCTTGAAGCGTCAGCTAACGGCTGTTGCTTTGCTGGCGGATGATAGCCTAACGCAATTAATGACACCACAAGAAGAAAGACACCTAAATAGGTGGCTACTGTGGTACCAGAAATAGAGCCACGACCCTTGCGCGAGCGCTTTATAGGTTCGTGAGGGGCATCAGGGGATTCAAGTTTACGGGCTTGGCGAATCGCCAAGTCAATTGATTGATTACGAATAATCACTCCTTGGTTAATTGGCACGATTGCTCTTTGTTTTTCCACCTAAAGATCATACTAGAGAACTATCCTTTTCGTATTGATCGTTTGGCAATGTGCTTTTTTGATTATACCAAAAAGCCGCCCCATTTGTCAATAAGTTAGCGTAGCCGAATTGACTATTAACAGAGGTGAACTACAGATCACCGCAGAGGGTCTGGCAGTGATTTTTTATGTTAGAATTGTGCCCAGCCTCAGTGGTGGCGAAGTAAATGAGTCCGTCGTCACCCGCCAAAAAGTAGAGTTCGTCGCCTACGGCAGGATTTGCCACCGCCAACAGCGCCAATTTGCCAGGGGTGGCAATCGGTCCTGGCGGCATACCAGCGTATTTGCGGGTATTATAGGGTGAATCAACGTCAACCGATGAAGCCACCCCTAGCTTGTCAGATGCGTAAATGGAAGTAACATCTGAGCCTAATGACATACCAATTTTAATACGATTATAAAATACTCGCGCAATCTGTTGTTGATAGCTATAACAACGGTTTTTGCGCTCCTCGGTAGGCTTACCTTCACAATCAAGCTCTCTTTCCACCACTGAGGCAAGCGTAATGCCGTGATATAAATCCAGTCCTTGAGCCTTAAACCTTGCCACTAAATCATTAGAAGTTACGATCTCATACATATGATCAAAGGCTATTTGCAGCACCTCTTTGGCGCTGGCATTCGTATCTACATAGTAGGTCTCGCCAAAAATATACCCTTCATACCCTTCACTAGCAGGCTTTCCAGCAAAGAGCGGGCTATCATAGCTGGCGGCAAATGCCGCAGTAATCTCGCTATCATCATACCCTGCCGCACGCAAACTGGCACGGATAGACGGATCTTTGAAGTCTTTGCCTGCCTCTTTAGCTTTAGTGCGAGCATAGAGCGATGGCTCTAGGGCAGCACCGGGATAAAAAGTAATCGACTTGAAGTCATTGCACCCTTTAGTAATCTTGCCTAGGACTTCCCTCGCCGGTTCGGCGGGAGTAAGGTTGCATGTACCAGCCTTAATGCTATCTCGCTTGCCCTCTAGACTAGCAAGTATATTGAATGCCGCGCTACTACGAATAATTCCACGCTCCTCAAGCTTGTCTGCGATATAGCCAAACGAAGAACCATCTTTTATTTCTACACGTTGGACACTAGTATCGCTTTTATTTGCCGGCTGTAGCTGCGCTGTGTACCATAAGTAACCGCCAACTATCGTTAGAATGATAACTAGTAGTATACCTAGAATAATAAATGGCCATCTTTTACGCTTTTTGGCAACAGCAAGTGGCGCCGGTTGTGTTGGCTGGGGAACGACAACTGGAGGCAGCACTGGCGACGGACCAGCCGGTGTCACTTCTGGCTGCTGGACAATTGGCATAGCGTGTCGTGGCAACTCCTCAGCAGGCGATGCAGGCACTACAGGGCGAGTTGGGCGCTTAAAACCGTCCATTTACACCGTCTCCAAGTAATCTTGCAATATCAAACTAGCTGCTAAAGCATCAATGTCGCCTTTGTTATAGGGTTTTTTCTGGCGTTTTAACAACTCTTCGGCTTTTACACTAGTCAGCGACTCATCTTGGAACACTATCTCGGGTGCGATATCTTGCAGCTTTTCAACAAATGCTTCGACAAATGCAGTTTGTGCGGTTAGCTCACCCTGCTGGTTACGCGGATAGCCAACAACTACCGTGTCAATGTTGTCGGCAACTACTAGCCGCGCAATCTGTTCAACTTCGCTACCATCTACATCTAGAGTGTCATATGCAATCGCAATCCGCACCGAACTATCAGCAAGCGCTACACCAATACGTTTCTCGCCCACATCCAGCGCTAGCAGGTTACTCATTTACCTTAAATTCTACGCTGATCTTTTTAGCGTCACCCGGCACACTTGTCACCCAGAACGGAGATAGTTTCACCTCGACATTTTCGACGCCGTTAATATTCCGTGCATAATCCTGTATTTCACCAGTCTTTTTACCTTTGGCAAATTCTTTCAGAGCAGCTTCATCAATTTTTGGACCCACCTTGCCATTTGTCGTAATATTAGCCGTAAAGCCACCGTCAACACCATTAACATTTGTGAACGATACGCCCTTTAAGCCGTTATCGTACACCTTTTGGTTTGTTTGACCATCAATTGTTTGGGCAAAATAGGCCTTTAGAAATATATTCAATTCTGACTTGGCTACTGCTGCCATACTGTAAGTAATGCTGCCTGCAAGTGTACCCTTGCCGTCAGGAGACTCTGCACCAACTGCTGGACTCGGCTTTACTTCACCCTTATCGGTCTTGAATGAGCTCTCAAGGACAATGTAATCGCCCCCTAATTGCTTTTCGAGTGCTTTTTTGGCCGCGTCAGTATCTGAGCTGCTAGCCACTTGACTGCTCACTTCATCGATATCGCTTTGTTGTACAACGGTAATGGTTTTATCAGTGCCACCACTCGTTGAGCCAGTAAACGTGGTAGCAAACCCGCTTGGCCCACTAGCCGTCCCACTAGCACCATTGTACGAAGCTCCGCTTGCACTAGCCGTTACGCCCACGGTTTTACCTGCCGCTAGTACACTTCCCGGCTCGTCCGAATCAAACACTACCGCATTGTTAGTAACAAATGTCGAGCCGCCAGAAGAAGTTATTGTTGTACCTGCCGGTATAGTAGCCCCGGTGGCAAAAATAGCAGGATTGGTTGGCTTAAAGCGCACCGTACCAGTTGCTTTCTCGCCCACATCCTTTTTGCCGGTGGCGGTAAATGGCACCGACACGTCTTTTTTACTAGTTTTGGTAACCATTTTCACTACCCCGTCTTGCAGACTTGTTGTGGCGTTTTCGACCAGTTTTACCTGTGTATTCAGGGCTATATCCGAGGTACGTGCGGTCACAATAATCGTAGCCCTAGGCGCAAACGCAAATGCCCACACCAAACCGCTAATGAGCAGTATGGCAGCAAGTGCAATGAGTACAAATTTCTTGCGGAATTTATTAAAATCAGGAATTTTTGCCTTGTTTTTAGCTGCACTCCGGGTAGGAGCGTCCGGTTTAGAGGTAGCTACACTCGCCGGAGCTATCTCTTCAGCGCCTTCAATAGCGGTAGCCGCTTCAGATACCGTATCTGCCGCAGGTGCTGGCTGCAAGGCGTCACCATCAATTACGTCTTCGCCTTCGTCTACCTCAAGTGCCGGGATCTCGGCTAACTCTGGTTTTGACTGTAAGTTTTTTGCCACTGGAATACCGGCACTACCAGCAAGCGCCATAAGCGCCGCGTTATTACTAATAAGCACCAGACGCTTGTCGGCATTCTCGGCGGCCCGGTGTACCAATTTTAAGTTAACTGCACTCTGGATAGCACCAATACGCTTAGGGGGTACAAGCGCCACAATTTTTGCCTTAGCACCCTTAACCTTACCAATAATGGCGGTGATGTCGTCTTCGGTATCAATGTAGATGACGTCTTTTTGCATTCTACCCTTAGATGCGCAGCATCCTGTTCAGTTTATCTTTTAGCGAATCGCTATCGCTTGTGCCTATCATTGTATCATAGCCCACCCTTAAGAGCCCCATGGCGGTAATGAAGGTGTGGTCGCTTGCTTCGCCTGTTTTATCGGTAATTCCTACGATATCCGCAGCCTTGATATGCTGCACGGTAAGTTTCTTAGTAAACGGTAAGTCTTTATGCCATTCGGGCTTTTCTAGTGCCTCTACCAGCTGTTGCAAGCTGGCGCCACCGCCACAAAGCAGTATCTTGGATGGCAAATGATCTACAGAATCAAACTCGCCAAGCGCCAGTTCGACACCTGCCAGCCATACTTCCAAGGTTTTATCCACGGCTTTAGCGACATCTTTTTTGACCGATTCCTTTACCTTTTCGTCGCCAATATTCACCTTTAGCTTTTCGGCTTGGTTGTAGCTAATATCTAGCTCGCTGGCAATAGTATTAGTAAAGCTGCGCCCGCCAATACCAAACATCTTTGTACCCTCAACGCCGCCATCGTTCACCACCGCAATATCGGTAGTACCGCCGCCAACATCGGCCAAAATTGCCGTGAATGAGCTATTTGTATCGGTGCCAAGCACACTGCGACTGACCGCAAACGGCTCGGCCGCTACCGCGATCAGCTCAAGATCTAGCTCGTCTGCCACACGCTCTAGCGCACCGATATGCACCATAGGCGCAAATGCCGTATATATTTGCACTGCGACGTCTTTGCCCTGAAACCCAATAGGGTTACTGACCTTGTAGCCATCAATATGGATGCTGACGAGGGCCGAGTTGACTAGCTTTACTTCTACATCATCGTTGCCGGTTTCAAGCGCAATTTGCTTTTGTGCTTTAGTGGCAGCCCTATCTTGCACCTTTTCGATAATAAATTCCATTTCGGCTTCGTCGAGCGGACGGTCCGGCTGAGGACGGCGGTAACGAATGGTATTAGTAACGCCTTTTACTAGCTCGCCGGCAATACCAATCACACAGCGTTTCGCCTGCAAGCCGGCCTGCTCTTCGGCGCCTGCCAACGCGTCTTCACAGTTGCGCACTACGCCCGCAATGTCAGCGATTGCTCCGGCATGCATATCGCCCAGCTCTTGGTGTGCTCGGCCAACGCCAATCACTTCCAGCTGATCATCTTTTACATGCGCGATAAGCGCTTTTACATATTCCGTACCAATATCGAGCCCTACTAAGTAATCGGCATCTGGAGCTTTTGTCTTCGACAAGAATTTATCTAGAACCATATGTAGTAATTATACAACAATAGTGCTTGTGTTTGCCAATTTTAGGCAAGACATTGACATAACAACGATAATTTGCTATAATATAAGTAGCTGCGCTAACCGGTGTAGCTCTGTGTAGTTCTCCAACCCGAGGAGATATCGTGTGGATCTATCGGCCATTCACTGCCGATGAGGCCGAGACTGTGGCGAACGCGCTTGATGCGCTGTACGCCGCAAGTTCTCAGATGGTTCTTAGTACCTGCCCAATCCGGGCAGCCTGCAAGAACCACCCCGACCCCCGTCTGGGACAGATTGACGACATGCTTGCCGCCATCACGGTTGCTGGCGGTGGTGTCTACCTGAGGGCAGTAGCCATCGGGTGGATGCGGTGTTGGCTCTATCCCACCGCATACATCAGGCTCGTGGTAGGCTGGGCTCGTGAGTCTCAGTGAGACAGCTCCGACCAACCACGCCCCAACCCCCGCATCCAGCAACTGGGTGCGGGGGCGCTTTACTATTATGTGACTTTTATTAAATCAAGATTGCTTTGATGCGGCGGATGCCGGCAGAACTGGCTTCTTCTTTGGTGATCTTGAACTTTTTGCCGCCTTCGGCGAGTTGGCCGGTGTGATTAACATGCGGGCCACCGCAGATTTCTAGGCTGGCGCATTGTTCGCCTTCGCCCATTTGATATACCTTTACTTGGTCGTCGTAGCGTTCGCCGAATGGGCCAATCGCGCCCATATCGAGTGCTTGCTGGGTTGGATACATCTTGTAGCTAACCGGCAAATCTTCGGCAATCCAGCCGTTTACTAATTCCTCGGCCCTTGCGATATCTTCAGCAGGCATTTTGCCATCGTGATTAAAGTCAAAACGCAGGCGCTCGGTGGTGATATTGCTACCGTGCTGGCGCAGTTCTGGGCCATACAGCTCACGAAGTGCCGACTGCAGCAAGTGTGTTGCAGTGTGGTATTTTAGGTGGATGTCATCGTGACCTTCTAGACCGCCCTTGAACGTGCCTTTGGCGGCTGTTTGGCTGCGAGCACGCTGCTCTTGCATCTTGGCATCGAATTGCTCGCGCCAATCACTTGGCAAGTCGATGCCTTGCTTGTACGCCTCTTCTACCGATAATTCTACTGGGAAGCCGTAGGTGTCGTACAACGTAAATAGCTCGGCGCCGGTAATGCCGCTACTGGCAAACTTCGCCATTTGCTTGATACCGTTACGGAGTGTTTGGCGGAAGGCCTTTTCTTCCTTCACGAGCACCGCAACTATAGTATCGCGGTTTCCTTTTACTTCTGGGAAATCATTAATATACAAGTCGGCGATCACTGGCACTACTTCTTGCAAAAAGTTCTGCTCGATGCCAAGGTCGAAACTGTAGCGGATAGCGCGGCGCAGCAAGCGGCGCATTACATAGCCCTGCTCTTTGTTGCTTGGCACGCAGCCATCAACGGCGAGGAACGTTGCAGCGCGTAGGTGATCAGCGATTACACGCATGCTTTCGGTGTGACTTTCGTAGTTTTTGCCACTCAACACCTGGATTTTCTCGATAATCGGCCACATAACGCTGATTTTAAATACATCTGGGTCGTTTAGTTTGGCGGCAGCAATGCGCTCGAGACCGGAGCCATGGTCAACGTTCTTTTGCTCCAGCTCTTCGAACTGGCCTTCGGCAACTTTTTTGTACGCCATAAACACATTATTGCCGATTTCCATAAAGCGGCCGCAGTCGCAGTTGGGGTGGCAGTATTCACCGAATTCAGGATTGTGCGCAATGCCAAAATCGTAAAACATCTCGGTATCGGGGCCGCACGGATCACCCACTGGCGTGGTATCGGGGCCGGTTTTGCCACGGTTCCACCAGTTTTTGCTGCCATCATAATAGAATATGCGCTCGCCTTCTTTAATGCCTCGCGCGTAGCCTGCTTCTTCGCTGCCAATATCAGCGATACCACTAGTGAGGCCCTTGCCCGCAAACAATTTCGCCCATGTTTCGGCGGCTTCGGTGTCGCGCGGGATATCATACCGCTCGTCACCAATATAGCAAGTTGTGTACACGCGGTTCATATCAAGCTGCACCACATCGCTCAAAAACTCAAACATCCACTCGATTTGCTGCTGTTTAAAGTAGTCACCAAAGCTCCAGTTGCCAAGCATCTCAAAGAACGTGGTATGGCGGTTATCACCCACATCTTCGATGTCCTGCGCACGCAAACACGTCTGACTATCGGCAATACGCACACCCTTAGGATGTGGCTCGCCAAGCAAGTAAGGGATAATCGGCTGCATGCCGCTACCGGTGAACAGTGTCGTCGGGTCGCCGTGCAGCACAAGCGGCGCACGCGGAATGATTTCGTGCCCTCGTTCACGATAAAAATCTAAGTAAGCATTACGGATGTCTTGTGCGTTCATATACAAGTAATTATACCACAGCCTTCTCTGTTGTATTGACATATTAGTAGTAAAACACTATAATCACTCTCACTTATGGACAGACAACTCACTCCTCGACAAGTTGATAGACGCTTTATTGTAAGACAGCTAGCCGAACAGCAGCAAGTGGCCAAAAGTATCGAACAACAGAGAGCAAGCTTGCGCGAGCTGCCGCTCCCACAGAAACTGAGCCTAGGCTACGTAGGGTGCCACCTTAACCTGCTAATTGAGGCTGCCCGCCAAAGAAGCCTAATCGCGGAGCTAGACAGGCAAAAACAGGGCTAAACTAGACTTAGCTTACAATCCCACCACCAACACACTCTTCGCCGCGGTATAGCACGGCAGATTGGCCAGGAGTTACAGCGCGCTGCGCCTCTTTAAGCTGTAGTGTGGCACCTTGCAACACAGCAGGTACAAGTTCGCCACGATGCCGCATGCGCACCATATAGTCCCCGTCTATTACCGGCTCACTAATCGCATGGAGCGATTGCAAATCAATGGTCTCTCGCCACATTTCGCTCGTGTTCAAATTAGTACTAACGTAGACTTCGTTTTTATCCATATCTTTACCGACCACATAGTAGGGCAACCCGCCGCCAACATCTAGGCCGTGGCGCTGGCCTAGGGTGTAGAATATTGCGCCGTCGTGCCGGCCGAGCACTTTGCCCGATTGCTTATCGATGATATCACCGGGATGTGTAGTGACGTACTGGCTTAAGAACTCGCGCATACCCACGCTACCCACAAAGCAGACACCCATCGATTCTTTTTTACTGGCCGTCCATAGGCCACGAACTTTCGCCATCTCACGTACTTCCGCCTTGGTACAATTACCCAGTGGAAACAGTGTTTTGCGGAGCGCTTCGCCCGTAACGCGGTATAAAAAGTACGTCTGGTCTTTGTTTTCATCCACCGCGCGTAGCAACTTACCATCGTGCGTTCTGGCATAGTGGCCCGTAGCTATCATATCGGCACCATCGGCTACGCTTGCTTCCAAAAATAGTTTAAACTTTACTTCTTGGTTGCACATAATATCAGGGTTGGGAGTGCGGCCAAGGCTATACTCTTCAATCATGTAATCTACGACGTTTTGTTTGTACTCTTTTTCAAAATCAAATACCTTAAAATCAATTCCCAGCTGCACGGCAACCCGCTTGGCATCAGCCAAATCTTCTGCCCACGGGCATTTCATGCCGGGTAAATCTTGGCTCCAGTTTTTCATATATACGCCCGTCACCTGATAGCCTTGCTCAACTAAAAGTGCGGCAGTGACGCTGCTATCAACCCCACCGCTCATACCTACATAAACTTTGGTCATGTTCGCTCTGCTCCGCCCACCGAAAGAATAAGCGATTGCACAACCTCAGGCACAGCGAGCGCCCAGCCGGTTGGCGTTAGCCACCACAAGGGACCCCAATGCTTGTCGCGTGCCACTGGGTGACCGCGCAACGTAACACCTGGTGACTTACGATCAAACTCAAGCAGCGCACGACGCTCGTGGTAGGCACTTGTCACAATAATTGCCGATGTGATGTTGTACTCATCAAAAATGGTAGAAGTTTCTTCGGCGTTTTCTTTTGTGGTTTCGCTTACTTCATCGATAACTACATCGTTAGGATCGACGCCAGCATCAATTGCACGCTGCTTCATAACTTGGGCGTTACTGGGGCCGGACTTATCGGCGGCGGCACCTGAAAAAATCAGTAATGGTGCCCAGCCGTTTTTATACAGCGTAATCGCCTCATCAGCACGCGCTGACGTATCACCACCACTTACCGCCACTATAGCGTCAGCACGGTGACATTCCGCCGTATTAGAAGGCCCATCGCCGCAGTGCCGTAAGTCATCTACCCCTAAGTAACTGCTAATCCCCCATACAAACAGGAAGAAAATAGCTAGTATAACGGCGACGATTTTTACTGCTTTCATTTGCCCACTCGCTCTCGTTCAGCACTAATAACTGCTACTAGTATAGCAGCTGCGCGCCTAGTATTCTCCATAGTAGAGAGTCGGCCTAGCGTTATACGCAAACTACCGTCCGCAACTTCGGGGGCAAGGCCAATCGCAGTAAGCACATGACTGCGCGTTCCTTTGTTAGCAGCACATGCGCTGCCAGTGGCAACAAGTACCCCTTTTGCTTCAAGTATAAAAAGTAAGCGCTCTGCATCAAGCCCCGGGAATGAAATATGCAAATGCCCGGCCAGACGCTTTTTCCCAGCCCCCGACACGATAGCCGTAGGAAACGCCGCAGTAAGATGCGCTTCTAAATAATCGCGTAGCTCCTTGAGGCGTTTAGCTTCGCTATTAGTATGCCGTACCACCAGCTGGACTGCCGTAGCAAACCCCACAGTGCCCGCCACGTTTTCGGTACCACTACGAAGGCCGCGCTCTTGCCCACCGCCCCGCACAAGCGGGCGTAAGTGCACAGCACTATCCGCCCACAAAGCTGCCACTTGCTTAGGGCCGTATATCTTGCCAGCGTTAATCGTTAAGGCATCCACACCAAGGCGTGACACATGCACGTCGACTTGCCCTAGGCCCTGACTGGCATCGCTATGGAAGTAAATTGGACGCTGCTCGCCCGCCTCAGCCCTGGCCTGACGTTCAGCACGCACAACTTCGGCAATTTCACGCAGTGGCTGAATAGTACCAAGCTCATTGTTAGCAAGCTGCACACTTACCAGCTCGGTATCGGGACGGATTGCCGCTTTAATATCACTCGCGCTCACCATGCCTTTTGCGTTTGGCGCCACTACTGTATAATCATGCAACTTTGCTGCTTCAAGCACAGCATGATGTTCAATATTCGTTGTTACCACATGTCCATTGACGCTTGCAAAAATAATGTTAACCGATTCGGTAGCACCAGCCGTTATAGTGACGTCGTTTCCCTTACCACCAATTGCCTGAGCGATAGCATCTTTTGCCGCCTCATACTCACGTCGTACATACACGGCTGGTGCGTACGGGCTAGATGGGTTATAAAACTGCTCACTAAAATACGGCTGCATTGCCGCTAGCACTCGTTCGTCTAGCGGTGTTGCCGCCGCGTGGTCGAGGTATATGATATCGCTCATGATTATTCTATTGTACCAGGCTCTGGCCGGTAGCTGGGTCGCGGTGATATACCTGGCGCACCACTTGTTCATAGTACATACGGATAGCAATGCCGAAGTTTTGCAGCTCTTCACCCTCTAGATAGCTGTAGCGAGCACCCTCTTGCACTTTCAGCACCCCGTGATCACTCACTTCGTACCGCACGGTGCTGGTGATTAGCTTTTTGCCTGCATCCAGCCATTCTTCGTGCCATATCCAGGTGTGCTCGTCTAGGCAAAAGAATTCACGGCGATGGCCAGACAGTACTGGGCCGAATAATTTTGCGCCAATTTCACTTTCTAGCGTAATGAGTTCACGCTCGGTAAGCGTTTTTAGTGCCCGCTTTTTGGGCATTTTTAGCCAGTCGGTAGAAACGTCATCTCCGACGAGAAGTTTGAGTGCTTTTTGAATAATCGTAGCCATGAAGAATCCTCCGCAGGTTAGTCTTCCGCTGACAGGTTTAGTGTTGCGATATGTTGGCGACGAACACACACCATGGCTGGTGCAACTAAGTTTAGCTGGGCAAAATCACTATAGTTAAAAAATTCTTCTTTAGGCTTGGCAGTGGGCTGAGCTACTTCGGTCACAGCTGCTGTTTGAGCACTAGAGCTTTCAATGTGAAGACGGTCGGCGCTGACAGCATCAACTTCAGGCCCAACCTCATATGCGTTTGCTGCTGCCTCCAGCGCCTCATTATAATGCCGCTGTCGGTCATAAGAATCTACCTCTGTCAAGGCAGGTGCAATGTAGGTGTTGTTACGTGATGGTTGCATAGTGTTATATCCCAAAAATACTCTTGGCGTTTGCGGTAGTTATGCGCGTTACATCAGTAGGCGAGACGTTTTTTAGCATCGCCTGATGCTCCGCGACTCTACCTACATACGCTGGTATATTCATTTTACCACGAAAGGGCTTTGGAGTCAAGAAGGGAGCATCAGTTTCTAGCACTATTTTTTCTAGTGGCAATTCAGCGAATAACACTTGTTGATCCTCATTCTTTGTAAAAGTGCTGATACCGTTAATGCCGATGTAAAATCCGCGTTTTATGGCCTCATCTGCATTTTCTTTAGTATCGGTAAAACTGTGCATTACCCCTGTTACGCCCGGAAATTCATTTAGGATCGGCCAAAAATCATCAAACGCCTCGCGTACATGGAAACTCACTGGCAAATTATATTCGACTGCAAGTTGCAATTGCTCCCGCAAGCGTTCCATTTGCACCGCGCGTGGACTATGGTCATAAAAATAGTCTAGGCCAATTTCGCCAACCCCAACAATTATGTCTTTGTTTGCCTCTATGAGCGTTCGAATATCCTCCGCTTTATTGTCCTTTGTATCATGCGGATGAATGCCAACTACTGGATAGCAGGCTTCGTGAGCACGGGAAAATTCTATCGCTTCAGCCGAACTCTGCACATTTGTACCCACGCAAACCATAGCTACCCCAGCCTGGCGGGATAACATATAGGCTTCTTCTCTATTCTCTAGGAAGAACTCACTATCGTGGATATGGCAATGCGTATCGATAAGTTGCATAGGTTACGCCTTTGGTGCGCGCGGGTCTTCGGTATGCAAGTAAATCTTCGGGAATAGCGGGGTGAGTTCACTTGGCACAACACCAGTATCAAACATACTATGAATTGCTTCGGCTGTTTTTGGCATAAAGGGTTGCAACAGGTCAGCAACTTGTATAAGCGTACTGGATGCGTGCGCCAACACTTCAGCTAAATGATCGGCGGCCTCGGGATCTTTCTCTCTGTTTTTAGCAATTTCCCATGGCTTTACATTCTCGAGATATTGATTCAACGAACGCACCGTGTTCCACACGATATCGAGTGCACGGTTGAACTCGTAGGCATCCATTGCATCGCGATATGGTCCCATATCGTGTTCGGCTTGCGGCGCATCGCCAATTACGCCTGCTTGGTAGCGGGTAACCATAGCAGCAACACGCTGTACCAAATTGCCTAGATCGTTACCTAGCTCATTGTTATAAGCATTTTCAAACTTTTCGTAGGTAAAGTCACCATCTTCTTGAGTAGGTATGTGTCGTGCAAAGTAGTAGCGGAAAGCATCGGCACCATACTGCTCTATTAGCTCCATTGGGTCAACAACATTACCTACGGTTTTACTCATTTTTGCACCGCCAACATTTACAAAGCCATGCACTAACTGAACCTTTGGCAGCGGTAAACCTAGCCCTAATAGTACGGCTGGCCAAATACCTGCATGGAAGCGAAGGATATCCTTGCCTACCACCTGTACATTAGCTGGCCAGTATTCTTTCCACTCTTCGCGGTCAGGGTAGCCAATGACTGTAATGTAATTTGAAAGCGCATCAAGCCACACATACATTACTTGGTTGTCGTCATCCGGTACGCTAATCCCCCAGCTGAGATTTTTGCGCGGGCGACTAATTGATACGTCTTTTACGCCATCCTTAATAAGCTCCAAAAACTCGTTTTTACGGAACTCAGGCACAATACGCAGCTTATTGGTTTCTATAGCTTCGCGGATTTGCTGGCTAAATTGGCTGGCTTTTAGGTAATAGTTATCCTCGCTTAGACGCTCGTAGGCTTTTTGGTGATCGGGACATACGCCGTTATTTGCCGCTGCTTCTTTGTCGGTCACAAAGTTTTCACAACCCTGACAGTACCAGCCTTCGTAGGTGCTTTTGTAAATTAATCCGGCTTTAGCTAACTGCTGCCAAATATATTGCACGGCACCACGGTGATGGGAATCTGTCGTACGGATAAAATCGGTAAATTCAGCGCCAACCGCACGCATCAGCACTTCAAAGTTACCATACATGCTATCCACATAGGCCTGAGGTTCCATGTTTGCTTCGGCAGCTTTAGCAGCTATCTTGTTGCCATGCTCATCGGTTCCCACCTGGAACCGCACTTCATTACCATTTTGCCGCCAGTAGCGCGCCCAGATATCCGCCAACAAATAGTCCATAGCATTGCCAATATGTGGCTTGGCGTTGGCGTAGGGGATAGCGGTAGTAATGTAGGCTTTTTTCGTCATTACTTACTAGTGTAGCACAAGGGGTGGCGAAATAACACTTGGCCTGGCTAGGCAAGCGTTTTGCGTACCGTTCGGCTATTCAAAAAATGTTCAAATCCGCCATCCCAGTATTTATCACAGAAGGCTTTATCGTCAATAAGGCCTTTAAAATACCAAGGAGTCTGGTAAAGCAACGTATCCCTAAAGCCAGCATCGTCACCATCGGCTACATTTTGAAATACTCTAGTAAATAAATTTGTTGCACATACCTCGCGTTCGACGAGGAGTGGATTATCCATAAGCTCACTAGTAATGCACTGTATGTCGTACGGAAATGCGTCAGCAATAATCCGCCCGGCTATCGTACGCGTTCGCGGCAGTAGTAATTCGGAGGTAAGAATAATGACATTATCGGGGTTTAATGCTGTAAGTAGGGGCTTAGAGAATGCAAAGTTACCGATAAGCTGAACACTGATATCCTCGGTAGCTATCGTCGCATTTGGCAGTCGCTCTTTTATCCAGCGCTTACCCACTTCTGCCTCGGTGATGTCAAAATCATCAGTGACGTTTGTCCATCTGCCCGATACGAAAAAGATGATATCTTGCTCGCTAGAGTGCTGCTCGTAATAATCAACTGCAGCCTGCAAGCGCAACAAAAAATGTGCAATTGGTGCCCGGCCCTCAACTTTTCCACCGTGAACGAACAAAATGGTTTTCATATACTTAGCTTAATTTCCTATGGCATCTTTGGCAAGGCGCAGCCAATCTTTGATAGATAGATCTTCGGCGCGTAATTCAGGGTTAATACTGGCATGACGCAACAATTCTTCGGCAGCAGGTTTGCTAATGCTAAGGCCGGCCGCTATGGAGCTACGTAACTTCTTGCGCTTGGCGGCAAACCCAGCTTTTACTACCCTAAAGAACGCTCTTTCATCCTCGGGTGCGACAAGCGGCTCTACCAGGGTCTCTAGCACTACCACCTGGCTATCTACTTTGGGTGGTGGCGTAAAATAATCGCGCGGCACTAGCACCCCCAAGCGGGCATTCGCGAACACTTGGGCACTTACCGCTAGTATGCTCATGTCGCCAGGGCCAGCCGCTACCCGCTCGGCCACTTCTTTTTGCACCAATATCACTACCGTGCTTGGCTTATTCTTTGCTGTCATCAGCTTTTCGATGATTTTGCTGGTAATGTAGTAGGGCACATTCGCTACCACTTTGTAGCCGGCAGGTAAGCTATCTAGGTCAAACTGTAAAATGTCTTCATGCACCACCTGCAAGTTTTTACCAGGGAATTGCCCAGGCAGTTTGCGCGCTAAATCAGGGTCAAATTCTACCGCTATCACCTGCCCCGCCCTACGTAATAATTCACTTGTTAGCGTACCCAACCCCGGCCCAATCTCAAGTACTGTGTCATCCGAATCGAGCTCGGCATCGTCAGCAATTGCCGCCAGTATGCCACGGTCTTTTAACCAGTGCTGGCCAAGTTCTTTTTTAGGCATTATCGATAAGTATCCGGTAGACCTGCCCCGCAGTGTGGCCACGGCTGCCAGCCACGACGCTGATATGTTTCCCAAGCCTTTTGATCTTGCACGGCCGGTGGGGCGTCCGCTGGGTCATAGTAGCCCTGATAGTTTGCCCAAGTAGAGTAGTCGTATTGATAGGCACCGCGGTATTTTGGATTCCTCGTGTTTGCATAATTACCACCCGATTCACACTTACGCAGTTGCGCGAGTGCGGCTGCAAAGTCACCAGTGAAGACTGGTTTCGCACCTACAGTCTCAACTTGCTGCACAGGCTGCTTGGTTGTAACACTGTTAATTTCTTTACGCGATACTTCTACGCCATTTTGCATATTCACTTCATAGGTAACCGTTCGCTTACCGTTCACACCGGTAGTCGTTACCTTTTTATAACCAACGGGCTGATCAGCATCTTCAACCTTTTTGGTATCAAACTTCACATCTTCTTCCTGCGTAAGCGTTTGCACGCCATTACGCCACAGCTTAACGGTCATTGTAGCCGTAATAGGCGTATCTACACTAGGGCTAATACCGTCAATGGGCTCCATCTTGATACCTTTTTCTTTCAGCATATCACCAACCGTGTGAGCCATGGTGCGTGCAGTCTGTTCCTTGCCGTAAAAATTAAAGGCAAACGGTGTTGAGCGCGAAATTGTTAGCACTTCGGCAACGCCATCAGCAATAGGATCGCGCGATGGCTCTACCTTCGCAATATCTTCATCGTATAGAGTAATATGCGCCTGCGCAGCAATCTGTTTTGCCGTACGATACGAAGTAATAACCTTGACTTCGCTGCCACCATCGCGAATAACTACTGGCCGAGCACGGTATACATTCACTTGGTACGAGTTTGCCACCAGCTTTTCGTCGAGCCCAGGCTCGGTGCGATCAAGCGGGTCGAGGCGAATTTTTCGTTCCTTTAGAGCTTCACGCAAGGTTGATTTTTTGGTTTTAAACCCAATATCTTCGCCATTATCGTGCAAAGTAATGATATGTCCTGTGGCAGCGCGGGTTTCGCTAGCCGCGAACGCCACCTGGCTGCTCGTAGCAAAAATAACCTCAAGGAAAGCCAGGGCAATCAGCACTGATATAAAGATTCGACGGTGGTGGGCAATACTCGCTATTTTGCTATCCATACCTATCGATACCCTAGGCACTAGTAACTCCATGGGTACGTAGGAGCTATTATAGCAAATAGCCTACAATTTCTCTAGTCTAGCGTATTCTACGTTCAGCTTTTTCTGTGCTCCGCTCGCAAATTCTACCGTCACCGCTAAGCCGTCGATATCAATAATTTCACCCTCGCCAAACTGCGCCGACCGCACATGGTCGCCAATATCGTAATCCATAATAAACTCTTCAAACTCGTTATACTGTGACCGTGCAGCCGCCGGGGCTTGCTGTCGCATAGCAAGGCCATACCCCATATCGTCCAAAAAGCGTGATGGCGAGCTGTAGCTGCGACTACCAAATTGGTAACGGCACTGCGTATACGTAAGGTGCAGCTCTTCACGAGCGCGTGTCATTCCCACGTAGCACAGTCGACGCTCTTCTTCTAGCTGACGCGGCCCCTCCTCAAGCGCTCGACTACTTGGAAATAGGCCGTCTTCCATCCCCACCATAAATACCACAGGGAACTCCAGCCCTTTAGCGGCGTGCAAAGTCATAAGCGTCACCTTCTGCTCGTCGCTCGCCGTATCGGCGCTGCTCATAAGAGCAACTTCTTCTAGAAAATCGGGTAGCCCGGCAAACGACTTGGCGTCATTCATTAGCACATTCAGGTTGGCTTCGCGGTCTTCGGCCTGCGGAGTACCGTCTAAAATATGTTCACGGTACTGTACCGATTCAACTAGCCGTTCAATAATCTCATTAGGGCCCGCGCCTGATTCTACCATCGCCTGTAAACCCCGTAGCTTTTCGCCAAGCGTGGCCAGTGATGTCTTAGCACGAGAGGTCAATGTGCTTGTTTGCTCGGTATTTATAAGCGCCGATACAATGTCCATACCGCTACTCGCTTGCCAGGCAATAAACTTTTCAAAGCTCGCCGCGCCCACTCCCCGAGCAGGTACATTAACAATACGGCTAAAACTTATACGGTCATTCGGTTGGTAAAGCAGACGCAGATAGGCTACTATGTCTTTTATTTCGGCACGATCATAAAAACGCACGCCACCCACAATTTGGTATGGAATGCGGTGTTGCAAAAATGCACGCTCAAACGCAAAGCTCTGCGCGTTTGTACGGTACAGCACAGCAAAGTCACCATATGCCCGCGCACCAATTGAGGTTTGTGCGCTAATCCTTGCGGCCACCACCAGAGCCTCTTCGGCCTCGTCGTAAACCGATTGCACCTCTATGGGCGCACCCTTTCCGGCGTCAGTCCACAATGTTTTATCGGTGCGCTCAATATTCTTCGTGATGACATTGTGGGCTGCCTCAAGTATCGATTCGGTAGAACGGTAGTTTTGCTCTAGTTTCACCACTACGGCACCCGGAAAATCCCGCTCAAAGTTCAAAATATTTTTGAAGTCCGCTCCGCGCCAGCTATAAATCGACTGCCAGTCATCCCCTACCACGCAAATATTCTTAGCCGGGTTCACCAATGACTTTACGATTGCATACTGTGCTGCGTTCGTGTCTTGGTACTCATCAATCAGAATATGCTTAAACTGCTGCTGGTAGCGGTTACGCACTTCCGGTGCATCGCGGAACAAGCGAACCGTTTCGATAAGTAAATCGTCAAAATCTAGCGCACTAGCCTCCCGGCGCATCTGCTCATACCGTTCGTAAATACGTGCAATGGACTGCTGGTTAGGATAGTGCGCCGATGCCATATACTGTTCCGGATCTACCAATTCGTTTTTAGCACTACTAATTGCCGCGCTTACGCTACGCGGCTTTATTTGGTCGGCGCCAATTGAGAGCTCTTTCATAGCCTGCTTGATAAGCCCCTGGCGGTCGCTTTCGTCGTAGATAACAAAGTTGCTTTGAACACCAATGGCACTTCCATCTTGGCGCAGCAAGCGAACACAAATACCATGAAATGTACCCATCCATGGCAGAAAATCTCGAGGAGGGGCCAGCCCCTCCGCTTGTACTTTGGGAATAAATCCCAAAGTACGCTCCTCCCCCTGAAGCCGGTGCGACGCACCGTTGCCTACGGCAGGCTTCATAAGTCTCCACAGGCGTTCGCGCATTTCCTTGGCCGCTTTATTGGTAAAAGTCACTGCTAAAATTTCGTTTGGCCAAACTGCCTCGTTAGCAATTAAGTGCGCAATACGGTGCGTGAGTGTTTTGGTTTTGCCACTGCCAGCGCCTGCCAAAATAAGCAGTGGCCCTTCGCCATGAAGGACCGCTATTTTTTGCGCATCATTAAGCCCCGCTACACTATCCATTAAAAGCCATTATACCATTAGCGAGTGAGGAAGAAGTAGCCTACGCCAGCCGCACCCCCAATAATCAATAGCGCCACCGCAAGCAATATCCACTTGAGTGGTGATGATTTTTTGTGCGGAGCCGACTCGCCACTAATAGGCTGATGGTAGTTTGCCGTGTCGTAAATAGAACCGCTTGTTTGGTCGCCGGTACTTGGCGCTTCGGTGTACTGCTGTGGAATTGATCCGCCAGCCGGTACAGATGATGGCTCAGGCAACGACGCATCGGCTACCTCCTCCACTACGGGATCCAAAGTTGATTCAAGCGTATCGCTCACAGCCTCAGAAGTAGGCTCAGCACTAGTGGCTGTTAGATCATTTGATTCTACGGCTAATACATCGCTCCCTAGCTCAGCTGGCAACACAACCGGCTCAGCCACAGGTGTTTGCTTTTCGATATCACTATCGTCTGATGGCACTTCAGCTGGTTCGTTAGTCGGTGCTTCCGGAATATCCGCTGGAGCAGCAAGCCCACCAAGTGGACGTTTTTCTGGCTTAGCATCAGGCAAGAAAGGCGAGCTTAACGGCTCTGCCAAGGCCTCAGGCGCCTTTTCCGGGAACGAAGACAACACAGAGGTAGCTTCCTCTTCTGGAGCAGCGGCTGGTTGTTTAACTTCGGGCATAGAGTTAGTAGCAGAGGCTACCGGTGCAATAACAACAGTGTCACGACGAACAGGCTTAGCCGCTGTTTTCATATCTGACGACGGGTGCATAACATCCATGAACTGTCCGCGACGCTTGGTAGCAAGCGGGGCCGGCGCCACAGAGGAAGGAGTAGGGGCTGGCGCGGGTACAGGATCTAGAGCGGAAGCAATCGGTTCGTCAGGTTGAGCAGAACTCTCTACTGCCGATGCAACCGGCACTACAGCAGCATCAGACCCGTCTTTCGCATTATCTATAGTTGACTCAAGTGATACCACTTTTTCTTCAGGCTCATCAAGCGCTACATTCCGTTTTGACGAGTCGACACCCGCCATCAGGCTGTTTACTGCCTTATCTAGTTCATCAAAATCCATATCTGCCATTCTCTTGCTATGCCTTTTTCTTTACTGAGCTGTCGTTTTGAGCTTTTTTAATAATTTCAGCAAACGCACGAACGTCTAGGCTAGCACCACCTACAAGCAAGCCGTCCACACCCTCGGTGGCTAAAATACTTGATGCGTTATCCACATTCGCACTACCCCCGTACAGTACACGGATGTTTTCTGCCGTCTGAGCACCAAACAAATGCTTTACTTGGCTACGAATCGCCCGAATAGCGCGCTGGATATCACCAGGGGTAGGAATCTTGCCAGTACCAATTGCCCATACCGGCTCGTAGGCTATTACCAGCCTCTCCGCTTCTTCACTCGTAATATTAGATAGGCCGCCTACTAGCTGGTCGTGCAGTACATCATTCGTTTCGTTATCGGCGCGTTCACCGGCCGTTTCGCCCACACACAATACCGGAATAATATCATTACGGAATGCCGCCTGCACCTTATTGCGTAGCTCTTTACCTCGCTCGCCAAAAATATGCCGGCGCTCACTATGGCCTACTAAACCGTACTTTGCGAGCCCGCGCAGCTGAGCCGCGGCTACCTCACCAGTAAACGCGCCACTATCTTGCCAGTAAAAATTCTGTGCGGCAAGATTGAAGTGATGATGCTGTACTTGCAAATGAAGGGGTTGTAACGTTAAGAGTGTCGGCGCTATCACCACCTCAACATTAGGATGCTTACCAATCAGTGTATCGAGCTTATGTACAAAAAGACTCCCCTCGTTAACCCCGAGGTTCATCTTCCAGTTTGCGATGATAAGTTTCTTGCCCACGTATATAAAATGCTTATGTTACTTTGTTATTAGTGTACATCAAGTTTTAGCGTGCGTCTAGCAATGCTTCGATTCCCGGCAATTTGTCGCCAGCCATCAGCTCTAGGCTCGCACCGCCACCAGTAGATACATGCCCAAAACTAGCACCATTTTTTGTATCCCAGTGCAGTACAAAGTCTGCTGTGTCACCACCGCCAATAATCGAGTCGATAGTCGTATTATTAGCTGCAAGTGTGGCGGCAAGCGCTGCTGATGCGGTACGAAACGCGGGTACCTCAGCAAGCCCTAGGGTACCGTTCCAAATCACGGTGTGAGCATCTTTTACAATAGATTCTATTTTTTTCACCGATTCTGGGCCAAGGTCAAGCGCCATAGTACCGGCCGGAATTGTGCGTACCGACACATCTTGGCGAGTTGCCGTCGGCTCGGTAGAAGCGCCAACTCCAAGGTCCACTGGCAACACCAAAAAAGAATCAACGTTACCATGGCCGACTTTTTGCGCTGCCTTTTCGTAAATCGCGTCTATCACCTGGTTTTGATCGGTTTCCACTTTGCTATTGCCAACAAAAGTCCCCGAGCGCGCCAAAAATGTATTCGCCATCGCACCACCAATAATAATCGTATCGGCAACATCCACCAGCTGCTCTATTACGGCGATTTTGTCGCTCACCTTTGCCCCACCCAGTACCGCAACCAGCGGCCGTTTGGGATTTTTCATGGCATTCGTAATAGTGGTATACTCGCGTTCCAGTAGCAATCCGGCAACACTTGGTAGCAGATGTGTAATCGCGCTGGTGCTTGCGTGTGCACGATGCACTACCCCAAACCCATCTTGCACAAAGTATTCCGCATTGCTGGCTTTTGCAAGCTCGCGTGCGAAAGCCTGGTCGTTCGCCTCTTCACCAGGATAAAAACGCAGATTCTCGAGTACCGTCACACTTTCTTTTGGCGCCTGCTTTACAAACATGCGCGGCTTTTCACCAATACAATCATCTACAAACTGTACGGAGCGGCCCAGCAACTCAGCCAAGCGGTCTGCTGCCGGTTTTAGGCTATACTTTTCGTTACGCTGGCCTTCAGGACGGCCCAAATGACTAATAATTACCACTTTGCATCGTTTAGCAAGTAAACTACGGACCGTATCAACGCTCATACGGATACGATAATCGTCTGCCACCGTACCATCATCTGCAAGTGGCACGTTGTAGTCAGCGCGCACCAGCACTGTTTTGCCGTCAAGCGGCACGTCATTCATTGTTCGTTTGTAGAAGCTCATACTGCTTATGGTAGCAGATTTACCCCACTACCGTCGATACTAGCAAGTACCCGCGGTTGGAGTTTGGTTACTATCCGTAATCTTGAACACAACACTCGACACCGACGTGCTAGTACCCTGGGCGCAGTAAGTACTAGCCGTTGCCGTGTAGGTGATAGTTACACTATCTGATTGCTTGTAGTTGGTATCGGTATAAGTAGCGGCGGGCGGAACAGGATAGGTGTTATTGAAGTTAGAATAGTCTTTTAGCGCCGATGAGAGCTGCGAAAGTGCAGCCTGCACCTCGGTCTTTGCCGTGCGTTCACGCCACCCGCCAATGGCAAATACGGTAATCGCCGCAAGTAGCCCGATTATTGCTATTACTACCATTAGCTCTACTATCGTAAAACCGTGCCGTGCTCTAATACGCTTATGCATATACCCATATTGTATCACGCCCCCTACTCTACAACACGTACGCGAACTGTATCGGTACCGCCAATCAGCCCTGGCTGGCGCCCGCTCACGATTACCGCAATCATGCTGCCGTCGTTACCAAAGTATTTCTTTGCCTGTAGTTCGCGAGCAAGGTTAAGCCCAGCCTTTTCGCCGTCGGGGCGAATAAAGCTACGCGTAGCAAACGTGAGTGCCAGCTGCTGTGCGGCACGCGGGCTACTGGTAACAACACAAATAGGCAAGCTAGGACGCATTTTAGCAATATTGGCCGCGGTCGCACCGGATTTAGTTTCGGCAATAATAGTCGTAGCGCCTGCCTCCTCGGCAATCGTTACGGCAGCGCGAGCAATAGCGTTACGCTTACTCTCATCTTTTGCCACTGGCATATGCTCGGCCAACATAACTGGCCAGTTTTCCTGGGTATACAGAATCGTCTTACGCATTGCACTGACTGCCTCCACAGGATATGACCCGTTCGCCGTCTCATCCGAAAGCATCACCGTATCGGCACCTTGCACGGTAGCCGTAGCGACGTCGCTTACCTCTGCTCGAGTTGGCTCTGGCGAGTCCACCATGCTAGCTAACATTTGCGTGGCAACGATACTTAGCTTGCCATATTTACGACACAGCGTAATGATTTGGCGCTGCACGATTGGCACTACTTCAGCACCCGCTTCTACTGCCAAATCGCCACGAGCTACCATTACTCCATCGCTTGCACGTACAATCGCTTCTAGAGTTTCCGGGCGGATTGCCGCCTTTGTTTCTACCTTAGCGATAATCTGCGCCGAGCTGCCATAGCCCGCCAAAATCTGGCGTAAGTTGTTAATATCATCTTCGCTTTGCACAAAACTCAGGGCTACAAAGTCATAGTCCTGCGTAGCGCCAAACTCAATGTCCGCTAGGTCTTTTTCGGTCAAGATATCACCGCCAAAGTCGGTATCTGGCAAGTTAATACCCTTTTTGCTCATCAAAAACCCATCGTTTTCGACTCGCAGCTTTATAGCCGTTTTCGACTCGATGCTTACTACCGTTGTGCGCACTTTACCATCAAACAGATAGATTGGTTCATCTACCTTTACCTTCTCGGCCAGGTTGTACTGCACTGGCAACACATTGCCATTATGCTCAGCCGCGTAGTCAAGGATGATTTCATCGCCCTTCTTTACGTCATGGCGGTTGTTGTTCAGAGCCCCTAAACGGATTTTTGGCCCCTGCAAATCCTGCAACACGGCGACCGGCCGCTCTAGCTTGGCGCTTGCCTCACGAACCCACTTAATTTGGTCGAGCCGTTCTTCATAATCACCATGGCTAAAGTTAAAGCGAAAGCCGTTGGCACCGGCCTCCATAAGCTCGTTAATTTTTTCTGGTGTTGCAGTAGATGGCCCCAGGGTTGCCAGTATTTTTGTGCGTTTAAAGATAGTATTCATTTCTATGACTATACCATAATTTTTGGTATTATCAAAGCTCTCCTTGTTCTGTTAGCCACCGAAAATTCCACACGTTATCACCTTCTGTCTTATATGACCAATAGAACCAGGCATCAGCCTTGGCATACGTCCTTGCTTGGCGTGCCAAATGTTCACACTGTAACCGTGCCTGCTTTTCTTTTGAGTACTTCCTTAGCTGCTCATGCGATAATACCCCACTCCACTCACCTATAATTACCCCTTGCCAGTGGCGTAGGTTTGCTATAAGCTGCCCATGCCACCATACCAGCCCCCAATAAATCCTTAGCGGCGTCAATTTATGTAATAAGTAGGTAAAATGATACCAATGAATATCCATCACTGCCCGAGCACTGCCACCGATAGCCGCGTTCATAAGACGAGGCGTAAACGCATCATGAAAAACAATACGCGTAGAAGGACGCAAAATACCGGCTAGCCTGCGGTAGCTTTCATGGTAAAATCGCCTTAATGTAAACTGAAATAACCCCACGCGCGGCTCATTTAACAGTTCTATCCCCCAAAATTTTGGTTGGTCACGGTAACGCAGCGCCAGCTTTTCCAACGTATCGATAGTAAGCGCTCGGTAACTGGCTTTTTTGTACCATAAGGCGTTGCCGGCCCGACCACTATGGTCGCGACCATTTTGGCTGCCCGGCGCACCATGCAGGCATACTAACACCTCTATGTCGTACTTTTGGGCCATGCGAAATGCCCAGTCTAAGCGCCCAATTGCCGATGCATAAGGAGCATCACCCTCGAATATCCAGTACCCTACCGGTATACGTACCGCTTGCACACCGCGGTCATGCAGCCACTTAAAGTCAGCTTCACGGATAAAGTTCTTTTGATGGTCGCGTAGTTTTTCGCGCGCTCCTGGGGTTTGCATAAAACTATATTCATCAGCTGCATCGGTGCCCTTAAATAGCGAAGGGGTCATCCACCGTTCCAGCACTAGCCACCCTCCTAAGTTCACTCCGCGCAGCGCCATGGCTTATTACCCAACGACCACACCGAACAAATGGCCTATTACGTAGGTAATACCCATCGCCAGCAGGCCGCCCACCAACACGCGTATGGTTGCCCGAGTACGCGAGGCGTTAGAGGCACGACCACTTAGTTGCCCTACAATTACCAGGGCCACGCATACCGCTGCCACGGTGGCGGCAATCCTAAACTCGCCCGGCGTAAATACCATAGCTGCAAATGGTATCAACCCACCCACGGTAAATGCCGTTAGGCTAGCAATCGCCGCCTGCCATGGGTTATTAATATCATCCGGATCAAGGTTAAAATGCATGCGTAAATGCGCCCTTAGCGCGTCTTTTTTGGTTAGCTCTTCGGCCACCAGCTTTGCTGTTTCTTTGCTTACGCCGTGTTTCATATACTCATGCGCTAGCTCGTGTAGCTCTAACTCAGGCATATCACGCAGCTCTTTCTTCTCTAGCTCTATGAATGCTTTTTCGGCATCACTCTGGCTACTCACACTTACATATTCACCCACCGCCATACTCAGTGCACCGGCAATCAGTGCAGCTAGGCCGGCAATTGCTACTGCTTTAGCGTCGGCCGTGGTAGCCCCCACCACGCCCATTACAATGGCCGAAACACTCACAATACCGTCGTTGGCACCCAATACGGCCGCGCGGAGCTTGTTTAGTTTTCCGTTTTCTACCTTATCAGATGGCAGTTCGTAGGTTATGTTCTTGTACTTTGGCATACCTGTAGTATACCATTTTGCGCCCACCAAGACCCTTGAAAGTTAGGGGGATATCTGCTAGAATAATGTCTAATTGCATATTTTAAGCGCACTTAGGCAAGCGTCTCGTATGGATCGCTAAAGCGACCATATCAGACTTCACTGCCTCGGAAATGCTTGGAAAAATATGCAAGCACATTTTGTTCGAGCATCTCGCTCGCCAGCTGGTCTCATCGTCTAACGGTTAGGACACCAGGTTTTCATCCTGGCAATCCGGGTTCGATTCCCGGTGAGATCACCAAGAAAGAACAATTTTCGGAGAAGTCGCCCATTCGGGCGGCTTTTTCGCTGGCGGCGCGCAGCGCCTGCCAGTGGGGTTTCAGGGGGGAGATTTGAAATTGCTCGGCCGCGAGGCCGACTTTTTTGTTTTCCATTTTCAGGTTCAAGCCAAAGATTTCGAGTAAAAGCGACTTTTTGGCTGCAAGGTTATCACTCTTTGCGATTTCACAGATAGAAACGGCAGTTTCTATCCATTTTTTCATTGGTTCAAGCCAAGTATTTTGCCCAAGCAAAATACTGCCCATTTTCTCCTCTAGCGTTTTCTTTTCGCTCATAATCTCGGCTTTCTTGGCGAGATAATCGGTGCGCTCAATGTCTTGCTCCAAAAAGCTATCAAGCAAACGCTCCAGCTTTTCAGACAGTCGGGCGATTTGCTCGCGCACATCGCCAGCTTGCCGCGCGCTTGCGCCTGCGCTCTCGGCCTCGTCGCGCTCCAGCCACGCCAGCAGTTGGCTCGCCCATTCTTTCGGCATGGCGTAGCCAAGCGCAAGGCTTGACAGTTGCTCGTCAAAAAGTTCGCTCCGCACCGCAGGCTCTTTGCACTGCACCGTTTTGCTCTTACGCGTGCAATGGTAATACACGTATGCGCACGAAGTACCATTTTTGTATCGCTTAACCTGTCGCTCGGCAGTAATCATCATGCCGCACGTGCAGCGCACCACGCCGCATAGCGGCATTGGTTCGTTTTTCACTTTGTGCCGTGTGCGACATCGTCGCTCCAGCACTGCTTGCACTCGGTCAAATAGTTTCTTGGTAATCAACGCCTCGTGCTTGCCCTCGTGTACCTCGCCGCTATAGCGAAAATGCCCGTAGTACACAGGATTTATCAGCATGAGCTTGACTTTGTCTTTCGGCCACGGCTTACCACCCTTGGTTCTAATGCCATTATCATATAAAAACGCGGCGATGTCCTCTAATCGGCTTGCATCCTTGGCGTACAGCTCGAAGGCTTGCTTTGCCAGCTTTTTGGTCGATACATCGACCGCCAGCGTTTTGGTTCTTGGGTGGTTGTAGTAACCAAGCGGCGCAAGCCCAGGGAACTCGCCGCGCCGTACCTTTTGGCGCAGCCCGCGCTTGACGTTTTCGGCGAGGTTATCGACGTAGTATTTACTCTGGCTAAACATAATCGACAGCATAAATTTGCCTTGGCTGGTATTTTCAAACTGAAACATCGGAAACCGCAAAAAGTTGAGTATAACTTGGTCAAGTAAATAGATGATTTGGCCGCCGTCAATCGAATTACGCGCCAGTCGGTCGGGATGCCACGCCAGAATGCCGTTTGCCTCGCCGTTTTGTATGCGCGTGAGCATACTGTTGAATATCGGTCGGCCGGGAACTTTTGCGGTTTTCTTTTCTATCAGCTCGTCAATCACGACCAGTCCATTATCGCGCGCATACTTGCGCAGCTCGACCATTTGCGCCTCGATACTCAATACTTGTTTGTCCTCTACGTCGGTCGATTTCCGTGCATAGAGTATATATTTTTCGTTCATACTTGCCCTCCCGCAACTTAAATAGCCGCCCTGTTGCACACAAACTAGGCAAACCTAACTTGTACAGGACGGCTATTAAAGCCTACAAAAAGAGGTTGCCGTTATTAGTTTGTGTGCTCTTTTATTGTACCACGAAGTGGCGCGGCTTTAGCCGCGAGAAAACAAAAAAGCACCCCGACTTGCCGGGGTGGCAATTTCAAATCTCCCCCCTGAAACCCCACTGGCAGGCGCTGCGCGCCGCCAGCGAAAAAGCCGCCCGAATGGGCGACTTCTCCGAAAATTGTTCTTTCTTGGTGCGAATATACGACGAAACTCGAACCTATTTCGAGCAAAATGGCTGAGCCGTGCAGGCTCAGCCCCAACGCCTGCGGGCGCACGCGCCCGTTCGCCCCACCAGAAAAACCCTTTGCCTTATTTTTTGAGATTTCCCCCCGCCGAATTTCTTTTTTAGTTGTAAAGGGTGTTTCTGGTGGTTCGACCACCGCAAACGGTGGAGGCGTTGGGGCTTCGCCCAGGCGGCAGAGCCGCCGCGCTACGCGCCTGCCCTGATGACACCTTTTTCTATAGCGTAAGCCTGCAACTTTCTCATAAGCTGCTTATCTATCATATTCAAGTTCGCTAGCCAGCCCTCAAGGCTCGTTTCGGTCATGCGCCCATTAGCTACATCTGAAAATATCTCTTTTCGTTTTTGTCGCGTAAGGGCTACGCCCTTATTGACAACAAGACCGCAGATAATTTGTGGTGCATGTGCGTGCATAACTTTTATCTTTGCCTTACTGACAGCAAGTCCGGCTCTAGATAGTTGGACAGTGACCAGATTTATGACCTCTGCGGCATTAACCTGCTGACCCGATAGCGCGATGTCATCGACATAGATAGTCATATCAACACGCTCGCGTCTTAGTAGTCGATTGACTTGCAGTAGTGTATCGTTTAGGCATAAGTTTGTAAGATAGCTACTTGTCGCGAAGCCTTGCGGAATACGATGTCGATAACATAGCTTGGCTGCAAGGCGTGACGCGAGGCCGCTAGACAAGCTAAGTTTGTCGATGAGTGCCTGCTGCACTTCACGCTGAGTGATAGAACCAAAACAATCGCGTATGTCGATTGCAATAACCGTATTCTTGTTGGCGTGTGGGCGGGCAAAAGACACATAGCTTCGCTTTTTGACACCACCATGAATGAAAGTCGGCCAATCTTTACGCTGCCGATACAGCGCACGCTTTACGCTCTTGAGCCACTTATTGAGTGATTTATTTGGCTTAACGATAGGGCGCGACGTACCGTCGCGCTTTGGCTCGGTAGTACAGAATACGCCCGCGTCAGCGGGGTACTCTGCCAATAGTTTTTCTAGTTCCTCAGTATTCCCCATATTCTCCTGTATGTGCCTACCTGATAGATAGAAACATAGAGGAGACCAAAGTACTTTTCGATGATTTTTACCACTGTTTGAACCAGTAGCTTGAAGCCATCGCCCATACTGATGCTCGTAGATGAGTACTCAGTGTGAGACTTTGGAGTCGTACGTTTATATTTAGTACGCTGTAAGTTCATCAAAACTCCTTTCTCCACGCATACGCGGGGTCTCGCTTTCCGCACTGTCCAGAAAAGGTCATACAACGTACTTTGGCCTCTAGAAACGTCTCGGTCTGAGCATAGGTCTCATAACCGGTAGGTCTCGCACCGGCGAAGCCGGGTGCAAATAGTCACACAATAATGCACTACAAGAATGACATTAAAGGGGGACAATTTATGGCATTGTTGCCATGTCACAACACATTGAGCGAGCAGGAAGATGAAACGTACCGACTACCTGAGTAGTCCCACCTACTATTATACCATATATCACCTAGCGCATATTCCGCTTTACTCCGTCATGCGATATAATAGAGGAGCAACAACTAAATAATCAAAGCACCTCAACACGAGGAGCTTAACGCTTGAAAGGCGGTCATTCGGCTTACTTTCAATTGGTGCGTTAAGCTCTGATTGTTTAGTTGTTGCAGCCAGTGGCTGCCTTTTTTGTTGGTTGGTAGCCTTGCACTAATTGAAAGGACTACCAAGGCTGTGACGAAAAAACAAAAGTACCCCGTTGTATCTCTCTTTGCTGGAGCAGGCGGCATGGACATAGGGTTTGATCTTGAGGGATTTAAGACGATATGGGCGAATGATTTTGACAAGGACGCGTGCGCAACCCACAAGGCATGGTCGGGCGCTGATGTCGTTTGTGGCTCAATCGAAAAAATTGACCTAGAAACTATACCAAAAGCCGATATTGTGCTTGGTGGTTTTCCCTGTCAGGGTTTTAGCTTGGCTGGTCCGCGTAAAGTAGATGATAAGCGAAATGTCTTGTACCAATACTTCGTTAAAGTCATTGAACAGGTGCAGCCAAAGGCATTTGTTGCCGAAAATGTGAAAGGTATTCTTACGCTTGGTGGCGGTGAGATTATCAAGGTAATCATACAAGAGTTTTCAGACCGTGGGTACAATGTGCAATTTAAGCTACTCAATGCCGCAGATTACGGCGTACCCGAAGACCGTTTTCGCGTCATCATGGTCGGTATTCGCAAAGATATAAAAACAGACTTTGTATACCCAGAGCCAGCCAAAGAAAAAGTAACTCTTAAACAAGCAATCGGCCATTTGCCAGAGCCAAAAGACGGCGAAGTGCTAGAGGGCGGCTTTTCGCCAAGGTTTATGAGCCGAAACAGAAAGCGCGGCTGGGACGAGCAAGCATTTACCGTACCCGCTATGGCCAAGCAAGTTACACTTCACCCATCTTCGCCAGACATGATAAAACTCGACAAAGACCTGTGGCAATTTGGCAAAGGCAAAACTCGACGGCTGTCGTGGCGTGAGGCGGCCACAGTCCAGACATTCCCCGAAGATATGTATTTTGCTGGCAATCTCGTGTCGATATACAAGCAAATTGGCAATGCCGTACCAGTTAATCTCGCAAGAGCGGTGGCGCGAGAGCTGTATAAGTCGCTCGGAAATGCACGGTAATGTCTACCGTCAAGCTCAACCAAACAACTCAAGGCAAAGCCTATGAGTACGCTTGTATGCAGGCTATCGCTGATGCCGTCGGACATGTAAGACGGGTTCGCATTATTCATAACTCAAGCCTGACAGTTGCAAAAAATGCTTGGGAGCTTATCGGCGATACGCAAAGAGTAAAAATGACAAAATCAGCACGCGCAGGCGTTGAAAGTCTACTCCAACTCGAACCAAAGATTATCGAAGATGGCAACGATGACCTTGAACTATCACTACAGGCAGATAAAAAAGGTATCGAGGGTGATGTGCGCGATGTTCTTATCATACGGCGAAGTATTGCATGGGAGATTGGCATTTCGGTTAAACACAATCACTCGGCAGTCAAGCACTCGCGGGTATCGCAAACGATAGATTTTGGTAAAGAGTGGTTTAATATACCAAGCTCGTCTGATTATTTCGAGGAAATTAAGCCTATATTTACTCGGCTTGCAGAACTCAAAGCGGCAGGCGTACGCTGGGGCGATGTTGCCGACAAGGCCGCCACAGTGTATGTGCCGCTACTCAATGCTTTCATGCGAGAGTTGCAACGACTTGATACAGAAAACCCAAGTATTGTACCTGCAAGACTGCTAGAATACCTACTCGGACGAAAAGATTTCTATAAAATTATTTCTAATGACTCTGGCAAGTTCACGATGTTGCAATGTTTTAATTTACACGGCACGCTCAATACAGCCTCAAGCACAAAACAGCCGTCATTAAAAGTTCGCGGTGTTGATATGCCAACCAAAATATACTTTCTTGATTTTCGTGAAATGCAAGGCGGCGAGCGATCGCAAACAACCATCCAGCTTGTCATGGACGGCAACTGGGCAGTGACTTTCAGAATACATAGTGCCAGCACTATGGTCGAGCCAAGCCTCAAGTTTGACATACAGCTGACAGGCGTTCCAAGTTCAATGTTTAGCAATAGTGTTAGTTGGTAGATAAGAAACTACGCTATATCTGGTGTACATACGCTAGATATAGCGTATCGACGCCAAGTCGCTAAAGCGACACGCCACCACCAGAAACACCCTTTTCAGGCTAAAAAAGAAATTCGGCGGGGGGAAATCTCAAAAAATAAGGCAAAGGGTTTTTCTGGTGGGGCGAACGGGCGCGTGCGCCCGCAGGCGTTGGGGCTGAGCC
>Ga0209572_1000848_pt1 | contig 32395 bp, 34 predicted proteins | sample EBPBio232012_DNA_FD_185867 | JGI IMG/M metagenome (GOLD analysis project Ga0209572, IMG submission 185867) | Wastewater treatment Type I Accumulibacter community from EBPR Bioreactor in Madison, WI, USA - Reactor 1_1/23/2012_ DNA (SPAdes)... | ecosystem: Engineered > Bioreactor > EBPR >...
TCCAGCCAGGCCGAAGCGATGCGCACGGCCCACCAGGCTGCGGCGCACAACCGGTGGCTCGCCGCCGAGATCCAGGAATCGCTCGACGATCCGCGCCCGAGCGTCCCGCACGACGAGGCGATGGCGGCCATGGATGCCGAAATCGATGCGATCGAGCTCCAGCGTGACGGCTCCGCACGAAGGAAAGGCGCATGAGCACAACGCCGCGCCAGCCCGATCAGGTCATTGCGCAGGCGATGCTGGCCGCCGCTGCTGAAGCTCCGCCCCCTGCGATGGCGGCCGAGGAAGTGGCGGCGCTCGAGGGGGTAATCGTATCTTTCCAGCAAATTGACACGGTTGCCTCTGGCGACGCAGCCTGAGCCGTGGATTGGCGCCCGGGCAGATAGAGATTTGCGCCTCGCCCGGCCGAGGTAGATTGGCGGTTTCGACTCCCCGAAGGGACTCACCGTGTCCTTCGCCAAGCGCTTCATCGGCGCGGAGAACCTGCCCACCAGGTTGTCCGAGTTCGACGTTCAGCAATCGTTCTGCCTGAGCGCTGACGACATCGCTGCGGTCACTGAGCGCTTTCGCCACGATCGCCGGGTCGCGGCTGCTATTCAGATGCTGTTCCTGCGGGCCAGCGGCCGACCGATGGACCGATTCGCGTCCGTTCCGAAGACACTACTGCGCTCCGTGTGCGACGCGTTTCAATCCTCCGGCGTGAGCATCGCCAGCCTGCGGTCCCTGTACGCACGCCGTCAGACGCTATATGAGCACCAAGCCTGGGCACGCACCTATCTCGGCCTGCAGGAACTCGATGAGAGTCACACCGAAAAGCTCCAGAAAGTTCTCGCCGTCGCCGCGCTCGAGGCCGCCCACCCCGACGATCTCGCCGAAACCGTCCGCCTGTGGCTGTACGAACGACGCATCGTCATCCCGGGTCCGCGCCGCGTGGCAGATTGGGCGCGTCAAGCCTTTGACGCCACCGAGGCGGCGATGGCCACCACCATCGAGGCCTGGCTTGGCAAGGCCGTACTGCTCAAAGCCATCGACTGGTCCTACGCATCCCAGGACGGCACGGCGGCCAGCCATCTGGAGTGGCTCAAGACGCCGCCCAAGCGCCATTCGCCGAGCACGATGGACGAGACGCTGGAGAAGATCCGGGCGTTGAAGGAACTGGGGGTGAACGATTGGCCGCTGGACGCCGTCCCGCTCAGCAAACAGCAGGCCTATGCCGCCCATGTCCAGATGCGGCGTCCATCGATGACCGCGCGCATCGAGCGGCAGCGCCAGATTGTCGAAATCATCTGCTTTCTGCGGGTGACGCTGCTGGAGCTGACCGACATGGCGCTGCTCCAGGCCTCGCGCCGCAGCCAGGACCTGTTTCGCCGCGCCGCCGAGAGGGTCGAGAAGCGACGCTCACGCAGCGGCGGCGCGGTGCTGCAACAGAGCCTGAAGGCAAAGGCGGTCCTTCATGACGAGTCGAAGGACTGGCGCGACCGGGTGCTCGAGGCGCGCGCACTTCTGGAGGACATCGGTGCAGATGGTGCCGGCACATTTGCATCCCAGGTCCGCAGGTCACTGGCCGAGGACAACCGGCGGGTTCATGCCCATCTCGCGGGCCTACGCGACATCGACTTTGCCGGCGCGGCAGGGGACTCTGGCTACGACCAATGGCAGGCGTGGATTCGTCTTCAGGCGCACGGCATCAAAGAAATTCCGCAGGGCTTCGATTTGCCACGCGTTGGCGCGGCCTGGTGCGGGGTCGTCAACGACCTCGACCCGCAGTCCCGCTACCGGGCGTTCGAGGCCAGCACAATGATGGCACTCCGAAAGAGCCTGCGCCGCGGCAGCACCTGGGTGAACCACTCGATCAGCTTTCGTGCCCGGGAGTCGATGCTGCTGGCAGACACCGACTGGACCGACTCGAAGGAACAGCACCACCAGATTCTCGGCCTGCCCACTACGGCACTGGCTTTTCTGGAGCCGATCCTGGCGTGCGTCTCCGTCGGTCTGTCGGCATTGGGCGAGGCGGCCGAGCGCGGCCCGGTCGTGATCGGTGCCGACAAGTTGCTTCACATCCCGCCAATCGTCCCGATGGATGAAGAGGTGGAACCACGCAAGACCCGGGAGGCGGTTTTCAAGCACATCGGTTCTGTCCAACTGCCGGACCTGCTGCTCGAAGTCGACGCCGCCACGCACTTCAGCGAAGCGCTGCTGGCGCGCCGCCCGGCGTCGAGCAATGAACTGCTGGCTGTCTACGGCGCGCTCCTCGCACACGGGACCGATCTCGACGCCAAGGGCGTGGGCTCGATGATCCCTGGGATCGACGCGGCGCACATTTCCACGGCAATGCGTGCCGTGGAGCTCAGCGGCAGGCTGCGCCGGGCCAACGAACAAGTGTCGGAGTACCAGAACGCGCTACCGATCGCGGCGTTGTGGGGCGATGGCACGAAGGGCTCGGCCGACATGATGGCCCTGGACGCAAGCCGCCACCTGTGGACGGCCAGGGTCGACCCGCGGCGGCGCACCTATGCCGCAGGGCTGTACACGCACGTTCGCGACCGCTGGGGGCTGTTCTACGACCAGCCCATCGTGCTCAACGAGCGCCAGGCCGGCGTTGCCGTCGAAGGCGTCGAGCAGCACAACAGGGCCGACGATCGGATCCGAGTCTCCCTGCTTGCTGTGGACACCCACGGGGTCACGAACGTGGCAATGGCGCTTGCCAAACTCCTGGGGTTCGACCTTTGCCCGCGGCTGCGGGACCTGAGCGAACGCAAGCTGTTCGTGCCCAGGGGCTGGCCGGTGCCAGAAGCCCTCGAAGGCGTCACTGTTCGCCGGGTGTCGGTCAAAGCGATCGAGTGCGGGTGGGAAGACCTGGTGCGCTTGGCAGCTTCGATTCGGGCCGGAAAGGTGTCTGCGGCACACGCCATCCACCGGCTGGGATCCGCCGCCGTCGGTGACCCGCTGCACCGCGCTGCCGAACACCTCGGGCGCTTGCTGCGAACGCTGTTTCTTTGCGACTACCTGGCCATCCCGGACTATCGGCGCGAGATCCACACGCTGCTCAATCGCGGGGAGTCGGTCCACCAACTGCAGCGTGCCATTCATGGGGGCCAGCTGGCTCCTGAGCGTGGCCGTCGTCGGCAGGAGATGGCGGCGATCTCGGGCGCGCACGCGCTTCTGACCAACATCGTGCTGGCCTGGAACACGAATCGCATGGACGGCGTCGTGGCGAGGCTCAAGCGTGACGGCGTCGGGATCGAGGAGGACTGGTTGCGCCGGATCGGGCCGGCGCATTTCTCGCACATCAACTTCCGGGGGACGTTCCGGTTCAACGTCGAGCGATACGCAGACGTGCTCGTCGAACGCGCTGTCGGTCGGGGCGCGACCAAGCCAGGCCAGTGAGGTCCACGGCCATTTTCTTCGGGCCGGCATGTCGGCAATGAGCCGGTCAGCTGACCTTCAGTTCGGTCTGCTCACCGGCGGCCAACGACCCAAAGCGGAAGCTGCTGTGCTCAAAATCAACGCCGCAAAGCAGACGTCACATTTACCGAATTACTTGTTCGATACCCTGACCGGAGCCGATTCAATGACGCTCACGATTTGTGCGGCAATAGCATCCCTGATCTGGTCGGGCAATTTCTTCCCCGTCAATGACTCATACACCCAGAGTCCATCCGCTGCGAGTCGTGCAATGAATCGATCAAGAACGGGCTGGTCGTCGAGGTGCTCCGGCGCTGGAGAAGCCCAGCCTTCAAGCACCGTGTCCCAGGCAGCCGCAGTCGCAGTGCTTTCACTCGATTGAAGTGCAGAAAGCAATTCCGCGCGATTAGCGCTTCGTGCGCTGGTACGTGCATACGCAATGGCCCGCTCTGTGGGTGTTGTCTCTGACTTCGATTTGCCTGCGACTGATTCCAGGCTGGCCTCCCATTGCGCGGCCAAGTGCTCGTGGATTGCCTGAACAAGCGCTTCCCGCGAAGGGAAGTGGTACATCATTCCGCCCCGCGTCACGCTGGCCTCCGCCGCAACGGAATCAAAGGTGACGCCGATCAAGCCATCACGATGAATGACGCGTACAGCGGCATCCAAAATTTTGCTGCGATTGCTGGGGCGCATAGTCTTGTCTTTCTTTCAGTGTGAGCCGCCGCTGAATGCCGACGACCCCGGCCCGTGTCGCCGGAGCAAGACCGACGTCACCGATGCGCTGATGCTCAGCACGGCGGCAATGACAACGATAACAATCTCGAAACTACGATCAAACGCTTTGGAGGCGGCTGCTATGAGGGCGGCACTATCAGTGCCGCTCCGGGCCGCTATCGCGAGCGCTTGGTCCATACTGTCACGCGCATTATCGGAGACGCCCGCGGGCAAAGCCACACCAGAAGAATAAAGACCAGCCAACAAGCTGCCAAGCAGTGCAACCGCCAACAACGCACCAAACTCGTAGGAAACGCCCTCGACCGATGAGGCCATGCCGGCCCTTGAAGGGGGTGCATTGCCAACGACGGCACTGGAGGCGACTGACATCACCGAACCCAGTCCAAACCCGGTCACTATCAAGCCAGTAATGACCCATCCCAGTCCGACGTGCAATCCGAAGCTGGTCAAGAAGACGCCCACCGTACCCAAGGCCAGGCCACCACCGATGAGCACAAGCAAGCCGATCCGGTGCACAAATGCGCCACCGAGCACTACACTGGGCAGCGCTCCCAGTGCAACGGCTGACACCAACAGTCCGGCCTCCAGAGGGCTAAAGCCTGCGACAAGCTGAAAGCGCTGGGTAACGATCAGTTGTAGACCAGCAACGCCGAACAAGGCAGATGCACAGGCCAACACACCTGCCATAAGCGCTGGATTGCGAAAGATAGCGAAGTCCAGCAGCGGGTAAGTAAGACGCGCCTGGCGACGGACGAAGAGCGTGCCCGCCACAACGGTGACGGCCAGAGCCGTGCCGGCGAGTGTCCAAGAAGAAGGTGCATGCGCAACCTCTTTGATGGTGACAACCAGACCGGACAGTGCAAACATGGCTTGCACGGAAGAAATCAGATCCCACGGTTTAGAGGTATCTGGTGTCACTCGCGGGGTCACGACCAGCGCACTGATGAGCGCGGCGATGACCACCGGTACGTTGAGCAGGAAGGCCGACCCCCACCAGAAGTGATTGAGCAAAAATCCACCCACGATGGGGCCGAGTGCGCTTCCGACAATAGCCATGCACCCCCAAATGGCGAGCGCCAGATTCCGCTCGCGCTCATCCCTGAAGGTGATGAAGATCAAAGCCAGCGTGGAGGGCATCATGGCTGCCGCACCCAAAGCCAGCAATGCACGTGCGCCAATCAGCACGGATGCGTTTGGCGCGAACGCGGCTATCACGGACGCAAGGCCGAACACGCACAGCCCGCCCAAAAACATCTCCCGATGCCCGATGCGGTCACCCAGCGTTCCCGTGCTGAGCAGCATCCCGGCCATCACCAGCGGGTAGGCGTTGATGATCCACAGTGCTTGCAGGCTGCTCGCCTCCAAGTCACGCGTCAGCGTTGGCAACGCCGTGTACAAGATGGAGTTGTCCAGGGTAAGCAGAAGGAGCGCTGCTGCGACGGTCACCAGGAGGGTCCACCGTCGGTCTTTTGGGGGTGTCATAGCTTTAGCGCCAGGAGTTGTAGAGCCAGTAAGTATACATTCTAGAATGTTTACTTACTAGCCAAATTCAGCGCTATCGCAGGCCTTTAGCCGGAACTCTCTAATCTGGTGACAGTGAACTCGAATTCCTGATTGCCCCAAGATAGCAGTCACTCGCGGATGACAACTTCTGGCCGAGTGGAGCCGACCGGTTTTCGCCGACGAACGGCCGGTGTATGCCAGGTTGCCGACCTTCGGGTTCGGACGGCAGTGCCCTCAGACCGCGGTGACGTTGAACCGATCGCAGAGGTCATCCACCTGCCGCGCCTTCAGCTTCTCGGCGCGCAGCTTGCGGAGCCCGCTGCGCTCGAAGATGGCGTAGGCAAACCCCTTGTTCATTTGCCGCGACACGTACCGAATTCCATCCCAGCGTGGACTCGCATCGTGGATCGCCCGTGCCCAGGCCTGGCTCGCCGTGTAGTCGGCGGTTGCACTGATGTCGTTGTTGAGTCCCAAGGCCTTGAGCGCCGCCCCGGACAGGTCAGCCAGTACCAGCGTCTTACGCCGTTCACAGGCAAACCGCACGACCGAGCGCTCGGTAACTTCTGCAGACGGCACCTCGTATCTGCCGGCGACGAATCGCCCGCACTCATGGATGACGCTTTCCGCGAAGGCTACCTCGATGGTGCTGGCGGTGTAGCAGGTGCCGAACGCGTCGGCACCGCCAGGATGTGGATCATCAAAGCGGTAGACCCCAGCAGACCAATACGGCTCAGTGGCCGGATGCCGGCTCAAGCGCACCAGCGACGCGACTTCGATCCTGGTCGGTCGAAGCAGATCCTCGAAGGAACCGCTGTCAGGCAGCCGCAGGTACACGCGAGGCGCCTCGTTCGCGCGCCCATGCCGCCGCCAGGCGCTCGACCTTGGCCAAGGCAGTCCCCGCCTCCAACGCGTCGGCAACACTTTTCCCAGCGAGAGCGCCGTGCTCGCGCAGCCAGAACATCAGTTTCTCGCTGGCGCCCAGGTCACCGAGTGCGCGACAGACGGCTGCCACGGCCTCGCGGTCCATGCCCAGGAATGCCTGCGGGTAGTACAGCCGGTTGCCGACCTTCACTGCAAAGACCTCGCCACGGTCCGCCGCCGGCGCCAAGGCTTGGCGGGTGAGCCCCCACGCTTGCGCGAGTCGCTCGCCGGGAACGACGAGGCTATCCTTGACCCACTGGACACGCGCTGCCTCGCCGCGCGCGGTGGCGCCCGCCAGGCCGCCGGTGGCCTGAGCATGCAGGTTGTCCGCGGCGGAGGAGTCGGCGTGCGCCACCCGGGCTCGAACGCCTCGTGTCCTTGGTAGTTGCAGCCCTTGCTTGCTGACCGCAGAGCGAAGGGTGCCGAGGTCTTCGCTGAGGCGCCCAACGGTGGCCTCGAGCTGCGCGATGCGGCGCAGCAGGACGGGAGTGCTGAGATCGGTGTTCATACGGGCATTCTAAGCAAATCCGGACAACCAAGCAAATGCGGCAAATGGAGTCAGGCGGCACCGCCAACAGGTGACGGCCGCGGCGGTTCCCCGCTCGTACTTACCAAGGGAAAGCCAGGCCCGAAATCGGCGGTGCCTGCCTTGAATAAGTTGGCTCTTGTCGGTGCTATGCCGATAAGTAATATTAGCGGCATAGCAGTGCCAGTTGCGTAAACTGATCTGCGTGGAAACCGGCCTGTCAGTACCCGCAACGCTGCTGTCGCTGCCTGACGCGGCTTCGCTTGCTGCACTTCGGGCCTGGCATGAGGGTCTGTCGTCGAGGGATGCGGTGACGCGGTACCTCGGAGGAGCTCGGCCGGTCGGCCAATCGTCGCGCGGCGTCATCGGGGCCATCCGTCGTGAAATCGCGACCTTCACCAGGTCGCGCCACCGGGACGACTTGGCCAAGCTCTTCACCGGACCTGCCCGCAAAGGCCCCGCGGCCGCCCGCGCCATGGCTGCCGCCATCGAGCAGCTCCGAAGCGCAGCCGTCCCGGTTCCCCTGATCGGCGACGGCGTCGACCTTTGGCTCGCGCCCCGCGTCGCCGCAGTGCTGCGCCAGGCCGGCATCAAGACCTTGGCCGACCTCACGCTGCGAGTACCGCGGCGCAGACGTTGGTGGGTCGACATCGGCGGTCTTGGTGCGGCCGGGGCACGCCGAATCGAAGGCTTCTTCGCCGCACATCCCGACCTGACTGATCGTGCTCGAGCCTTGGTGGTCTCCAATGCGCCGGAGCATGTGGTTCCCTGGGAGAAGATCGTCGTGCCGCAGCGGGTTGACGGCACGATGGGCCTGTATCGCGCGCCGCGCGCGTCATGCATTCTGCGGGCGAACAACGACTTCGAGGCGGTCCAGGCTTGGCTGTCGCTGCACGAAGCGCCTGCCACGCAGCGGGCCTACCGCAAGGAAGCGGAACGGCTGATCCTGTGGGCCATCGTCGAGCGCGGCGTCGCGCTGTCCTCGCTGGCCACCGAGGACGCTGTGGCGTATCGAGCCTTCTTGCGGCAACCGACACCGCGGGCGCGTTGGGTGGGGCCAGCGTCACCCCGCACCTCCGCCGAGTGGAGGCCGTTCGCAGGCGGCCTGTCCACGCGCTCCAGGGCGTATACGCTGTCCGTACTGAGCTCGATGTTCCGTTGGCTGATCGAGCAGCGGTACGTGCTGGCCAATCCCTTCGCCGGCATCAAGGTCCGCGGTGCCAGGCATGCGACCCTTGACACGACGAGATCGTTTTCAGAAGGGGAATGGACGCTGGTGAGGACAGTTGCAGAAGGGCTGGAATGGTCGTACGGCTGGCAGCCGGGCGCTGCCCAACGGCTTCGCTTTCTGATCGACTTCAGCTACGGCACCGGGCTGCGTGCCAGCGAACTCGCGCACGCGACGCTGGGATCTATCGAGCTCGATGCGCATGGCGATCATTGGCTGCATGTGCTTGGCAAGGGCAGCAAGGCCGGCAAAGTGGTGCTGCCGGGACTGGCGCGTGCGGTTCTGGACCGGCACCTGGCCCAGCGAGGCCTTCCAGTGACGCCGGCGAAGTGGAACCCCGCCACGCCGTTGCTCGGCAGCCTCGACGGCGAAGCCGGCATCACATCCAAGCGGCTCTGGGCGATCGTGAAGAGATTTTTTGGGACGGCGGCCGGCGTCCTGGCGGACACGAGCCCCGCGTTGGCCGAGAAGCTGCAGCTGGCATCACCGCACTGGATGCGGCACACGCACGCGACCCATGCGCTTCAGCGCGGTGCCGATCTGCCGACCGTCCGCGACAACCTGCGGCACGCGTCTTTGTCGACCACGTCGATGTACCTGCACTCGGACGATCTTCGTAGGGCGAAGCAGATCGGCGGGGCGTTTGAGGCACCGTCGGCTTGACGCTTCCGGCTGGTCGAAGCGTGTCAATTTGCACCAAAAGCACAGGGCACCTCGAAGAGGCGGTTTTGCAAGTGCTTGTCACGCTTGACGTTTTTTGGGCCGAGCGTGTCAATTTGCAGGAAAAATACGATGACCCCTCGAGCGCCTGCTCGCGCATGCCAGGCGAGATTCCGGGCAGAGCCGGCGAGTCGCTGACTTTCTGCTGGCTTGGTGGAACGCAGGCAGCTGCGGTGCCTTCGACCTGACCTCGCTGTGGGCACTGGACACCGACATCGTGGCCGACATGACGACCGTGTTCGGCCTCATCGGCCGCGTCCACCGCTACCCCGACAGCCTGGGCTACGAGGCCGAGTTCAAGGCCATCGTGCTGGCGTGGCGGCCGGAGCTCGGGGACTGATGCCGGGGGCCGACTACCGCATCGCCTGGCGCCCCAAGGCTCTGGAAGACCTGCGCAGCATCGTCCGCTACATCGCCCAGGACAGTCCTACCCGTGCACGCACCTTCGGCAAGAAGCTGCGCGAGAAGGTCCAGCCGCTGGCCCAGCACCCGAGGCTCGGCCATGAGGGCCGGCCCGGGCTGCCAGCCGACGTGCGCGAACTCGTGCTGCACGCCAACTACATCGCCTTCTATCGGGTGATCGACACCTCTCGCACGGTCGAGATCCTTCGCGTCAAGCATGTGGCACAACAGACGCCGTGAACATGATGCCGCGCTGGGACGGCACGAGGCGTCAGCGCCAGAACCCCTGATCAATTCACCCGTTCATGAGCTCAACCAAATCCCCTCCTGGCCGCGGCACACCGACCGATAAGGACGTTCAGGCCCTGCTGGCGCGCTACCGCTGCCCGACGCCGCTACATGCGCTGCGCACCCTCCTGCTGGGCGCGATTGCCAGCCCCCGGATTGAGGTCTCGCCGATGACGCCGCTTGCCCAGGCCTGGGGCGGCGAGTTGCCCGAGTTTGCTTCTGCCGACGAGGTCGAGGAGGTGATGCGGGTCATCGTGCACGGCCTCTGGAACCGCCTCTCGGAGTACCAGAACGCGCGCACGCCGTTCCGGCTGCCGCGCTTCGAGGTCCTGCCGACGCGCCAGGCCCTGCTTGAACTTGCCCGCATGCGCGCGCAGGAGCTCAAGGGTTTCGTTGACGGCTTGTTCGGCACCGACGATGAGATGCTGCTGCCGCAGAAAGCGCATGAGGCCGTGGTGGCGCTCGCCGAGCTGCATGCGATGTTCGAAGGCGCCGCCGGACTACTCGCCGACGACACGAAGCCGGCCCCGGATCACGAGCTCAAGGGGCTGCTGCGCAACCTGCAGCAGATGACGATCGTCGCCGACGAACAGATCAACAAGGCGGTGCAGTCCTGCAAGCGCTCGCGCGGTCAGCGCCTGGAGACGATGTCGACTGTCATGTCGCGGAAGATCCGATCCGCGCAGGACGATGACGCTGAGGAGAACGGCATGGCCGCAGATGACGACGAGCCTGACTTCATCGAGTCGCCGCTGAGCCAGCACGTCACGCGCAACGGCGTCACGGTGCGGGTGGACATCTACGGCGATTCCGACCACCGGTGGATTCTGGAGATCGTCGACGCCGAGAACACCTCGCACGTGTGGGACGAGCACTTCGAAACCGACCAGCAGGCCCTGGACGAGGCGCTGCGCGCGCTGGAAGAAGAGCCGCTCGAGTTTCTCGGGCGCAGTTCGGAGCAGCCACTGAACTGAAGTCGGCGGGCGGTTTGGACGGGGGGTTGGACCGGGGTTTCGAGTTGCGCAGGTCCCAACTGGGACGCACTGCAGTTCGGCCGAAGGTACCCCGCAACCTCGATCCTGACGGGCCGAAGCAGATCCTCAATCGTTCAGGGCTCAGGCAGCCGCAGCGACACGCGCGGCCCCCCGCTCGCGAGCCCAGGCTGCAGCCAATCGTTCCACCTTGGCCACCGTCACTCCGGCGTCCAGGGCTGCAGCGACACCCTTCCCTCCCAAGGCCCCGTGTTCGCGCAACCAGAACATCAGCTTTTCGCTGGAACCGAGGTCGCCTAGAGCGCGGCACACCGTTGCCACGGCTTCACGATCCAGCCCCAGGAATGCTTGCGGGTAGTACAGCCGATTGCTGATCTTCACCGCGAAGACCTCGCCCCGGTCAGCAGTTGGCACCAAGGCCTGCCGCGTGAGCCCCCAAGCCTGGGCGAGCTGCTGCCCAGACACCACGACGCCATCTTTGATCCATTGCACCCTGGCTGCTTCTCCACGTGCGGAGGCACCAACCAGCCCGCCGGAGGCCGCGGCCCGAGGCGGCGTATCAGCAGCCAGCTTGGCTTTCGTCGCGCGCGGTCGAATGCTCCCGGCTTTGGATGACAGCAATCCGTGGCGGCTGAGCACGGCCCGAAGGCTGCCCAGGTCGTCGCTGAGCCGCAATACGGCCGCTTCGAGCTGCGCGATCCTGCGAAGGAGAACGGGGGTGCTGATGTTGTTGCTCACAAATGGCCCAACGACAAATACAAACAATCAAGCAAACGCGCCACTCATAGCAAACAGCGATGCCGATCATGCACTGGCACTCTATGGCGCGCAACAAACTGGGACAGCGTCGCGCCCAACAGGTTCTCTCCACGCCCGCAGCTGCGCGCGGTCAGGTGCTGCGTTGACGATCCGGGCTTAGGACGACGCACCCAACCGGCATCCTTCGTTCATCCATGCCGACAGGCGGCATGGCCCGAAGGAAGTTCACGATGCCTCGACCGCGTCCAGCCATCCCTCAGAGCACCGCACCGAAGCGGTTCTCCATTCGCCTCCAGCCATCGACCGGGCAGACCCGCAAGCAGGAAGAGGGCTTCGAACGCCAACTCGCCGAGTACCTGGCCGCCCGGGAAATGGTGGCCGAGGGAACCCAGCTGCACATGGACATCTTGCCAATCGAGCGCGAGCTCGGCGTTCAAGACCTGGCCGATCTTGCATGCTGGATCATGGAACACCCCGCCATCGGTGCCGTCCACCTCAGGATGACCGGCGTGATCCCGACCAGCACCAGCAGACCGTGGGCGACGGCTTCCCGATCGGATCGCGCAGTCGAGCCGCTGGTGCAGCTCTATCGCATGGGAAGGATCGGGGCGATCGCCTTCTTCGAGGTCCTGCGCTCGGTCGAGCCGGAGCCTATGCAACTCGAGGCCGATTGACCCGAACGACCTATCGAACCCGGCCGCGAGAAGGACGCTGGCCGCGCGGTCCGACAGGCGTGCGAGCCTGATCGCCCTCGGCAAAGAGGTGCGCGACCGGAACGCCGAGGCTGACCGCCAGGGCGTGAATCATGGTGAGTGTCGGATTCGCTTGCCCGGTCTCGATGCGGCTCATGTAGGTACGGAACAGGCCGCAGCGCTCGGCCAAGTCCTCCTGGGTCATCCCTTGCTCCGCGCGAAGGGCGCGGATCCGAGCGCCGAAGGCTCTTTGCGGCGAGGCGGTCGTTCGATGGGCAGGCACCACCGGACTGTCCGCAAAGTACACTCATTCATACACACACTAATCCGGACATTGCCGGCAACTCGCCGCTGAAAGGCGGAATTCACTTGACCACCTGGGAGACCACTCGTGCTGAAGAACAGGACCTTCGCTCTCACTGCAATTGCGGCTCTTGGCATAGCCCTCGCCGGGTGCGCCTCGGTAACGCCGACGCGAGAGACGAGCAGCGGCTACGCCATCTTCGACATCAAGGGCGGGCCGGAGATCACACACGCCAAGGTCGCGGATGCGGTGAAGACGGCGTTGCAGAAGAACATGAGCCAGGTCCAGATCAACAACGGCATCCCGCCGTCGCCGCTGCCCGAGAAGGCTCCGCGCTTTCAGCTCGTCTCTCCGTTCAAGGGCAGCAACCTGGCAGCCCTGGCCGGGGCCTCTGAGCAGAGCCTTCAGGTGCCCAGCTGTGAGGGATCGATCATGACCGCCAACGCGCGCGACACCTCGATGTCCAGGTACGGCGAAGGAACGACCTTTTTCGCTTGCCTGATGCCCTACCAGGGCGGCTGGTCGCTCAATGTCTATACGACCTTTGCGAAGGCCTCCGGCGCGTTCAGTGCTGCCACGTTGGGTGCGACCTTGGCACGCACCGTGGTGGGTGATTCGTCGCAGTTCATCCCGAGGACCATCGCCGCGATCGTGGACAACGTGAACGCCACCGGAGCCACGGCAAAGATGCTGGAGGCTTACCCTTGATCTTGTTCGACGCTGATGGGGCGGCAGCGCACGATCTTGACCGCGCCTCGCATGGGTTTCATGCGTGAACGGATCCGCCATGTCTGCTGTCGAATTCACTCCGCCCGTGCCCGTCGGCAAGATCAAGAGCTTCGGGCCCTTCGGCCCGAAGTACGAGGTCGGCCAGGTACTGCGTCGCAAGGATGACGGCGACTGGGTCGTTGAAGTCACGCTGGTCGACAGCGGCGAAAGAGCCGAGTACCGACTGACTCGACTGCTCGAAGATCCGGAGGCAGACTGAGCATGACGATCGCCAAGAAGGGTGCCTTTCAGGGCGAAGTGATTCGAGACCACCGCGGCCGCGAGGTCGTGCGGTTCACGACCGCATCGGGCGTACAGGCGATCGTCGCCACTTGCATCCCGGAAACAGCCCTGGCCAAGATGGCTCGCAAGCTCGAGCGCAAGATCGCTCGTCGGCGGGTCCGGCTGGCGATGGAGGCGGCTCGGGACACGCCCAAGGGTTGCGCCCCGGGAGGCGGCGGCGATCGGTAGGCGTCGCCGCAGGCCGTGTGTACTTTGGCGATACTTCGCGCCGAAACGTCAGCGTTCCGATACTTGGCCAGCGCGCCGCGGAAGTGGGACCGATACCGGTGGCGTGAATGGGCAGCATGGACAACCTACCGATCACGTATCTCTCGTTCTGGGACGTCGAGCTGGACAACCTGCCCGCAGGGCTGTTCAGCAAACGGGTCCTGTCGACGGCCGAGGCGGGTGGCATCCTGAATTAGGCAAGGTCATCCGACACCTTGGTCTGTGTGTCCCGGGAGGACTTGGCGGCACCCTATGGGGCTCGGGCGCGCCAACGTCACGAAGAGCTCTGCGCCGTCTTGCGCAGGCACGCCAACATCGAGATGCACCTGCGAGACTTCTTCGGCGAAGACTGCGTCAATCCGTCGTGCGTGGCCGAAGTGACGCTCCGTAGTCGTCTGGTGGTTGTCGACTGCAACTACACGCTCGACCACCTTGGCTCGGGCTCTTCCGATCAACCCGAACCGGATGCTGATGCCGCTGCTTGCCGCGATGGGAATGACCTACTCAAGATGAAGCTGGCTCCAGACTCGCTGCAATTCCACCTGTTTGAACAGATCTCCGACTCCACGCCGAAGTCCGCAGGACTGGTCAGCGTCATTTGAGCCCCAGTCATTGAACAGCCGAGCTGATCGTCTCGGTGGCGCGGCCTGCGCGAAGAAGCGGGACGACGTTCGAAATCGAGCCGTTGTCGGTCACACCCAACAGGTCTTCCAGAAGCTGCGGCTTCACGTGCATCTGGCGAGCGACTGCGGCGATCGGGATACCCAGGTCCCGTGCCAGGACCGTCAGACCTTCAGTCACGACCTCAGGTGTCTCCACCGGCATGTCCCGGTCCTCATGTTCCTCGAGCGCCTCGCCTCGGCGCTTCAGGTGAACATAGCCAGCACGCAGCTGGTCCGGCGTGAACACACCGAGCTGACCACCCCGGTAAAGGATGGCCGCCTTGGACACCCCCCACCGCCGCTTGAGCTCGCTCATGCCTTCCCAACTCAGCCGCGAGCGCCGCAGCGCGATGTGGCCCTCCGCTAAGAAGGACGTCCTGGGCAGCAACAGTGCACTGGCGAAGCGGTTCGCCTGAGTCTCCGTCAGCCGATCGCCCGTCAGCACGCCCGTATGCAGAGCGAAGTGCCCCAACTCGTGCGCCACACCGAATCGGGCCCGACAAGCCGAGCGCCCGACCGCGTTCAGCGCGATCACGGGCCGTGCCGTCGCGAAGGACACGGCGTCTATCTCCCCGGCCATGCCCGCCACCTGCATGACGACGGCGCCGGCGTTCTCGGCAACGCGCGTGATGTTGCTGATTGGCCCCCAACCGAGCCCCCACTCCACGCGGCACCGCTCGGCCCCTCGTTCAATCGCCTCGTCAGAGGTCGGGTCCGCCTCGGCGACTTTGTAGGGTGGCAACTCCAGGTGAGCGTCAAGCACACCAACCAGGCGCTTGAGCACCTCGCCTCGGGCACGTGCGTACTGCCGCAACGCCACCTTGGTGGTGAGCTGCTTCCTGAAATGGCACTGCTCCTCGGTGAGCGGCATCGCCTCCACCTCGCGCAGGAATTCGGGGAGCACGCCGAGCTCGTCCACGAGTGCCTGCTCCAGTGCATCGGAGACCGGCTCGACCCCGGTCTCGACGCGGCTCAGAAACTGCTTGGATCGGCTCAGGCGCTCGCCTAGTTCTGTCAGCGACAGTCCTTGGAACAGCCTGGCCAACCGGATATTGGATCCCAGGACCGCGCTCATGGTCCGGGCGATCCGACAGCCTGTTCGTCCCCTGCGTCGCGACGTTTCGGCACGATGGCCGGCTTGGCGATTTCAACGGGCTGTGGCAGCTCGACCTTGACGGCTGTCAGCGTCCTGACCGGCCTTGCGGAACGCCAACTGCAGACCAACTCGTCGCTGGCCGTGAAGCCGAGCAACTCGATCCGCGGTTCACTGTCCTCGTCGATCCCCCGATCGACCACGAAGCAGAAGCGCACGGCCTCGCCCGGCTCCGCGTCCTCAATGAGCGGCAGCTGGAAGCGATGAGCTTCGAGCACAGCGCGCTTGCTGGGTGCGGCGAGGCTGTCATTGCTGAAGCGGCAAGGCACACCGCCGATTGAGAAGACCAGATCGTTCGCGCTGTTTTCGATGCCGAGCCAGGCCTGCCTGCCGCCAAGGTACTCGTTCAAGATCCTTGTTCGCTGGCGACCGAAACAGGTCGTGCCCCGCGTGTACGGCGAATCGGTCTCCCGGACCAAGTCGTCTTCGGTGGCAGCCCACTCTTCCATCAACCAAGCCGCCACCACGGCGAGCCTGTCGTCGGCGAGGGCGGGCTGGAAGTCGCTGGGCTTGCGCAGATTCATAATGTGCATCCGTGATCAAACGTCAACCTATTATGTGCGTTCGCGGAGATTCGTCAACCCATTCGCCAGGCCGGATGGTGTTTGCACACTCCCATCGAAAATCGGTGCTTGGTTGGTTGCGACTTCATTGGTAGAGTTGCAACCTAATGATAGGTCGCAGCTTCACTGACGACGGCCTCGTCTCGATGCACTGGAGCAACCCGGCCGGACCGGACGTTCTGGTGGAGATCCGCCGCACCAACACGGCCCGGGACGTCAGGGAGGGTCTGCTGGCGCTCGCCTACGCGGTCCAATCGACCTCACGGCCCTCGACGGGGGTGTGCGTGGTCGTGGATAGCCGGCTGTCGTCGAAGCGCCTGACGGAGGAACTTGACCGCTTCCGCTCCATTGCCCGCCCAGAGGTCGCGCGAAGCATCTTCCTGGTCTGGGCCAAGACGCAGGGCTTGTTCTTCATCGACGGCGAATTGCCCGAGCACTCGAACGTGTTCATGCAAGCGCTGCAGGCCGCCATCCACGAGGAGCAGGCCAACGGCCGAGCCTCGCGCGTGACGCGCCAGCAGGTCAAGGCAGTCCTCGTGGAGCGGTCGCTGGGCGGACTGCCGCCTGTGACGCTAGGCGAGCTCAGACGCTTGACCGGCACCAGCTACCAAACCGCGTCCGCAGCCTTTAGAGAACTAGAGCAGCTCGGCGTCGTGACCGGGGAACGTGACGGTCCGATTCCGATGCATGGTCTTCGCCCGATCGCGTTGATGAAGCTGGCCGAGGAGCACGCGCTGGCACGCAAGCTGATGCGCTACACGGACCCGACGGGCGAAAGCCGCACACCCAGTGCGCTGGCCAGCCGGCTACTGTCCCTCCGCCAAAAGGGCGTCGCGGGCAAGGCGGCGATCTCCGGCGTGCTGGGCGCGACACGTTTCTTCCCCGACCTGGACATCACGGCTGCGCCGCGCCTGGACATCAGCATCTACGACGGCGACTTCCGCTTCATGTCCAAGCTCGACGCCGGCCTCGTGGCGGTAGACGACCCCAAGCGCAAGGCAACGGTCGTGCTGCACCTCCAACGCGACTGCCGCCCGGCAGAGATGGTGGCGCAGGAGCCTGATCTTGCCGCGCGGCTGGACTGCCTTGCCGATCTAGAGCAGATGGGCTTGCAGGCGGAGGCCCGGGACTTTGCTCACCGGCTGTGCAACGCAGCAGGGCGGACGCCTTGAAGCTCGAAGCCGCACTATCACCGTCGGAGGTGCTGGCTCAGGTGGCCAGCGCACTGCCGGCCGATGTCCGGGGCAATGTCATCATTATCGGAAGCTTGGCGGCCGGATACCACTTCTTCGCCGGCGACGGTGCGCGGGCTATCCGCACCAAGGATGTGGATTGCCTGTTCTCGCCGCACTCGAAAGCGATTGCCGCCGCGACGGAAGTCACCGACCAGCTCATCAAGGCTGACTGGAAACTGCGCGAGGACTCCGACTGGGGTCAGCCGGGAAACGAAGGTGACCCTGAAGAAGAACTGCCGATGGTTCGCCTGCGCCCTCCCGGCGAGACGACCAGCCCCTGGTTCCTCGAGCTGCTGTCGGCGCCGCCGGCCTTCGAGCCGGGCGCTCCAAGCAAGAAGCTGCGTCGCGTGGAAACCAGCATCGGCCACTTCGCCATCTGCAGCTTCGACTTCCTTGCACTGGCGGAATGGCAACCGCTTGATACGGTGCACGGCGTGCGCATCGCGCGGCCGGAAATGATGGCGCTGGCCAATCTGCTTCACCACCCCGAGATTGCCGACACCCTGATTGCCGGCACCGACTACAGGCGATGCAACAAGGATCTGGGCCGCGTCCTGGCGCTGGCCTACCTGACGGTGCAGCGCGACCGGCGCGACGGCGCCGAGGAATTCGACGCCTGGGCAGGTCGGATGTGGATCGCCCTGCAGGACAAGTTCGGTGATCTGGCGGCGCAGCTGGCAGCTCGAGCAGGCGCTGGCCTGCGTGCTGTTCTGGAAAGCCCCGCGGATCTCGACCAGGCTCTGCGCATCGCCAACCTCGGACTCTTGGCCTCCCTAGACGTGTCGGTGGAAGCCTTTCGCGCTACGGGTGCCCGCGTTCTGGCGGATGTGATCGAGGAGCTGGAGGCAATGGCGCGGTGAAGGCCGACAGGCCCACCGCCGCAATGCGAGTGCCAGGCAAGGCAGCGGCACCCGTTTTATGGCCAGCCAATAATTTCCAATAATTCTGTTGCCCCGGACGAAGAGCGCTGTGCCGCGCCCCCGGGCACAAGGCCTCCTGCAGTTCGTCGTCCGGGCACGAGCAGGCGCCGCCAGCGATGCCTGCTGGCACTTGGGGCTATGCGCTGGTCCTGTCGACCAAAGCAGTGCATGCATCGTCTACACAACTGAATTTGATGTTGGTGTAACAGGGTCGCGTCCCTGGGGCAACCACTCCCGAGTGCAAGTGACTCTGATGCTACCGAGCAAGTAAATTTGGACTTTTCTGGTCGATTCAACTAAATGTGTAGCTAGGTTGACGGCCGGAGAACGCGCATGGCCTCCACCGCCCGGGTTGGGAGTCGCCGGGGCGCGGCGCTCAAGATCGACACCTCGGATTGGATCCAAGTGGATCCTGACGCGCTGGAGCCACTCCGGCGCGAGCAGTTCCTGCGTCGTCGCCAGGCGATCACCCTTTACCTACAGGGCGATTCCGCCGCCGCCATCAAGGCAGAAACTGGCCTTTCTCTACAGCAGATCTACCGGACGATCTCCACGCGCTGCCTGGCAACACATGCCGACGGCACGCTGATGGGTTGGCGGGGTGCACTGCCGTATCAGCGCCTCAACGGGTACAAGCGCAAGACAGCGCCCAGACTGTCGGAAACAACGGGGGCGGGCGCCTCAGGCGCGCTTAGCTGGATCTTCGAGGGTCCGGGCGGCCCCGATCTCGAGAAGCGGTTTCGCCAGGAGATCCTGGGCAAGAGGCCGAAGCTGGAGTCCGCTCGACGCCCGAAGCAGGCGCTGTTCAACTGGCTCATCAAGGAGCTGCGCGCCGCGGGTCTGGAGACCAAAGGGGAGTGGCCCTTCAACGCCGAGAAGATGGGCTACGTCAGCATCTGCCGCTACATCGATCGGGTGATGGACGAGAACCCCCTCCGGAAAATGCAGCTGACAGGTGGCCCTGAGGCCGAACGCAAGGCCCGGGCAGGCGACGGAGCGGACCGCCCTCGGTTGGAGCTCTTCCAGCGCGTCGAGGCCGATGCCCACAAGATCGACGCCAGGATGGTCCTCCTCATTCCGTCGCCGCACGGCGGTTACGAGGCCCGGAAGATTCACCGCGTCTGGGTGATCGTCCTGGTGGAAGTGGCCAGCCGAGCGGTCCTGGGCCACCACCTCAGCTTCAATCGCGAATGCACGGCCGAAGACGTCCTTCGGGCGATCAAGTGTGCGCTGTCCAGATGGACGCCCAGGGAGCTGCAGTTCAGCGAGCACGCGTACGCCGAAGGGGCGGGCCTGCCGTCATGGCGGCACGACAGCTTCGTGGGCGCCTGCTGGGACGAATTCAGCGTCGATGGGGCACTCGCCAACATCTGCTCGCGGGTGGAGCGCCAGCTTCGCGAGGTGGTCATGGCACGGATCATCAAGCCGCAAGACCCGACGAGCTATACCAGCCGGCGCAGCAAGGACGACCGACCCTTCGTCGAGTCCTTCTTTCGTACGCTGACCAAGGCCAGCTTCCACCGCCTGTCGACCACCACGGGCAGCAAGCCGCAGGACAAGCGCGGGGCTGATCCGGATGCGGCGGCGCTGGAGACGCAGTTCCAGCTCGAGTACGCCGAGGAACTGCTGGACACCGTCATCGCCAACTACAACGCCACGCCGCACTCCGGGCTCGGGTACCGATCGCCGCTCCAGCAGATGGAGTTCCTTGCCCGCAAGCGGCAGGGGCGCATCCGTCAGGCCGACCCCACGGAGGTCCGTCGCATGGTCGGGATCCGTGACCTGCGCACATTGAAAGGCGGGATCGAGACCGGGCGCAGGCCGTACTTCAACTTCGCAGGTGCCAGCTATTCGGCCGAGTGGCTGCGGCTGCGCACCGACCTCATCGGCAAGCTTCTGTGGCTTCACATCGAAGACGAGAACGACGCGCGCGTGGCCACCGTGTCCAGCCAGCGCGGGGAGTACCTGGGCACGGTCCGCGCGGCGCCGCCGTGGCACCGGTCGCCTCACACGCTGTACATGCGTCGAGCCATCCGTGCGCTTGACAAGAAGCGACGACTGCACCTGAGCACGCAGTGCGACGCGGTGGAGGAACTGATCCGGTATGCCGAGAGCTCGGAGGGCAAGAAGCTTGCACCGCATCCGGCCTACCTGGAGGCACGGCGCGTCCTTCAGCAGTACGCCGAACAACTCGCTGGCGAGCCAATGGTGGCGCGGGTGAAAGACCAGATGCAACAGGGTGCCCCCGGCAGCCCCCCGCCCGAGCAGACCGCAAGGACCCCAAACCCGGCCCCGCCTGCCCCGCCGTCGAGCGAGCCGACGAGCAAGTCGAAGCGCGAAACCCGCGAGCAGACGCCCAAGCCGTCGTTGCCGCGCATGAAGATGGCCAAGGTCTGGTGATGACGGACGCTGCGCTGCCCACCAGCGCGCCGCTGGTTGCGCCCCACCTGCCCCGGGATCACCCGCTGATCACACGGGACTACTCGCTCTTTACCCCAGCCATCGAGCAGATGGTCGACACCATCGCCCGCTGGCTGGACGACCAGGTCGACGGCGCCACGATCTATGGGCCATCGCGCTTCGGCAAGTCCAGTGCAGTTGATCACTGGCTGCTTTCGCTGCTGTCCGAGCGCCATGGGGGCTATGTCCCGCTGGTGGTATGGAGCCACACGGATTGCGGCGGCTCGCAATCCGTCGGCCGCTTTCACTCGCACCTGCTGCATGCGTGCCGGCATCCGCTGACCCGGGCCGCGCGCAGTCCGCAGGAGCGCCAGGACATGCTGATCGAGCGCCTGGCCCAGCTGGCAGCCGAGGGAGGAGGGCGGTTTGTCGTGCTGGTCATCGACGAAGCCCAGGGCATGACCCAGCGCGAGTGGATGTGGCTGGTGGAGCTTCACAGCTTGCTCGAGAAGCAACGCATCCGCCTGTGCGTCTTCTCGATCGCGTCCCTGCAGTTCTTCGACGAACCGGTCGGCATGGCACTGTCCGGCGGTGCCCACGTTGCAGCGCGCTTCATGCTCACGAGCGCGCCGTTCCGGGGCATCCGGGGCGTCGAGGAACTTCGCTTCGTGCTCTCCGGATACGACGAAGGAACCGAGTGGCCGGCCGGCTCCGGCCAGTCGTTCACGGCTGGCCTGGCCCCGGACGCTTGGCGGGAAGGATTTCGGATGGCGGACCAAGCCGAGGCGCTGATGCAGGCGCTCGAGAGGGAACTGCCTGCCCGTTACGCGGGACCGATGGAGTTCCCGATGAAGACCATCGCGCAATCGGCTCGGCACTTGTTGCTCCGCGTGGCCGGCGGCGCTGACCCGCAGGACGTGACGTCTGAGGCGGCGCTGCGCGACATCGTCTCGCACTGCGGGCACCAGGCCTTGATGGCTATCGTCAGCGCCGCGGCGCCTCGACTGCGCAAGGGCTCGAATGCAGCGAGCCAGTAGCGTCGATGGACTGACGTGGCACAAGGGCAGCGTGCTGCCCTTTGCCTCCCTGTGGCACACGGTGATGCGCGCAGCGGTCTTGAACGCGCTGCGGGTCAGGGAGCTTCCCTACACGTCGGCGGTTCCGGGCGCGAAAGTGGCGCCGGAGTTGCTGGCCATCGATCTGGTGTTCAACGAGTCCGACAGGACCCGGCGCGCGGCCATTGCGGTGCCGACCCTGGCGAAATGGTTGGGCGAAGCAGAGGGCGCTTTTGTCTGGTCGCACCTCGGCGGCGTGATGCCGGACCTTCGGTTCGTCCTGTCGTCCGGCCTGCGTTGGTGCCCCGAATGCCTCGCGGGCGGCTACCACAGCGTGCTGTTCTCGGTCCGACTACTGAAGGACTGTCCGATCCATGGTTGCAGGCTTCTGGACGCATGCCCCTGCGGCAGGCCTTTGGCGTCTCGGCTGAGCGCGGTTCTGCTGGCGAGAGGCGGGGCCTGCGAGTGCGGCAACTTCACGCCGCTGACGCAGGCCACGTGCCGTCGTCCTACGATGCCGCCGCAGGACGCGGCAGCGCTGCAACCTGTCGTCGACTGGCTGGAGCGGCTGTCGCACGTGGGTGTGCCGCGCGTCAACGCCGCAACCACCCATCGCGCAGGTGAAACCCATTGGTTCGAACAGGTGCGCAACTGGTGTGACCTGCTCGACTTGGGCTACCCGAACTGCTTCGTCGATCGACCGCGGCATGCCGGACTGCGCACGGTAGTGACGCTCGGTGAGTCGGCGCGATCCTCGCCGGCAGCCGAGCGTCGCCGGTCCCGACAGCGCGGTGCGTACGAAGACCACTGGCCAGAGGCGGACGGATATTGGTACGAGAACCCGGCGACCTGGGCCTACCGGGGATGGCTCCGCTACCTGCGTCGCCACGTCGCACGGAGGACGGAAGGCTTCGCCAGGACCTTTCTGGAGAAGCCCGATCCCCTTGAGATGGCCTGCGCGATGCGCCAGTCGCCAACCGCAAAGGTGGCCTTTGCCGAGATGGTCCTGTGCCTGAGGCTCGAGCCAGAGGTTCTGTCTCGCCGCTGGCCGTACCGGCGCATGGTTCAGGGGGCTGATGGACGTCTCATCTGCCGCATCGAAGCCGCGCGCGCCTCGCCGGCCGTTGACGAACAGGGCCAAGTGGTTGAGCCGGTGTCTTCGTGGTCCGAGTATCAGGCGTGCCGATCCTTACTGCTGTCTCATTGGCGCGAAGCCCAGCGCCTCGCCGAACAAGCCGTGCAAACCGGCCTGGCGGACTGGCGGGCCACGGCGGCTGCCGACGAGCACCGCTGGAGCACACTGGCCGCTGATGGCGGCATCCGCTTCGTCAGCCTGGAGTCGCAGCCGGTACACGACTGGGCCCTGCCGCTGCCCGACAAGGCGGGGCGCACGGCGGCGTACCAACAGGGGATGGTGCAGCGCCTGCAGGGCATCAAGGACGCATGTTGCGGGCCGATCCTGACCCGTCGGCTGAATGGCGAATGGGCGGTCGTCGATTCGCTGCCCCCGGATCGCGCGCGGGTGGACAGTCTGCGGCTGCTGGGTGTCGGGTCGCATCGGCCGAAGTTCTGGCTTTACCAGACCGACGGCGGCTTCGTGGCGCGCGCTTGTCAGTTCAGGTTGCAGGCGCTGGCCGATCGCCCCGCCGACGCGATCGAGGGCCTTCGACAGAGCTTCCTTCGCTACGCGCTGCGCTATCCAATCCGTCAGGACGCGCCTGCGAGCACCCGACTTGGCAGTCGTCAGAGGGCACGCGACAAACAGCGCGCTGACTACGAGCACGCGATCTACTGGGTTCGGCAGGACATGGGCTTCTGGCGCGGCGCCGAGTTCTTCCTGCGGGCCGCGACGGCCTATCGGCATTTCAGTGCCGGTGGGTCGCAACCTGGTGTGCTCGGATCCGACGGCTTGGCGGTACACGTCTAACGTCCACCAGACCATCCTGGGTTGCCGGATCGTTTCGACGCGCCGCGACCGGTGGTCCCGGTAAATGACCCACGGACAAGGGAAGAGTCCAGGCGACGGGTCGGTGCCTCGGCTAGGCACCAATGACAGTCGACGCGATCCTGTGCGTTGCCTGACCCTGGAGTCAACCGAACCGTCTGGGGTGCGCGCTGGAGTCCGCGAGAGAAGTTGGGTTGTTTGCTGGCCGCTACCTTGCACCCGCTCGACTGATGAAGGACGACGGGGGCTCGCGGGCCAAGTGCCCCGTCGGTGCGAGTCGGCTCCAGCGAAGGGTTAGGTTGCATTCCCCGGCTCTTGGACGAAGTGCCGCGGCAAAGTGCCAGAAACCAACGCGGCCCTAAGAACAGAGGGCCGCATATCGATTCGTTGAAGCTGTGAGGTCAGGAACCAGCTGAACTCGAGCTTACGGCCCGCTTCGGTGCCGACATGAGTGCGAGACTTGTCCAGAAGCGCGCAGGAGGGTGGCAGCGATACTGCGAAGTAGAGCCCGATTTCATGGTGAGGCTCGCCGTCATACTCAAAGAAGTTCTCGCCGGTACAAACGAGGTGCCCGCATTCAATTTGCAGGTCAAGCTCTTCGAAAAACTCGCGGAGGAGTGTTTGGCAAGCCGCTTCCCCCGCGTTGACACGACCGCCAGGCAGCGCCCAGAAGTTGTCGCCGGAGAGCCGATGCAGCAGTATGTGGCCGTCGTGCAGAACGAGGGCAGCAGCACGGTAGTGGAATCGATGCGAACCAATGCGGACGGAGATCATGCGGCTTAATTGGGTTTGGGCTGAGAGGGCTAACGCCGATGAGGCGCGTGGCCCGCGAAACCGATGGTGGACCACACACGCCCACGGGCCAAGCGCCTTGCCGGCGGCGATCCACTCCAGTGAAGGGTTAGGACCTCAGCTCTGGCGGCGATGGCGTTCTGACTGCGTCAGGACGCATTGATTTTGGCCACTCGTGCAGCATGCCTGCCGCCTTCGAATTGCGCGGCCAAGAATGCTTCCACGATGTCGAGGGCGGTACCTACACCTACGACTCGTGCGCCGAGACACAGGATGTTCGCATCGTTGTGCTGCCTTGCCATCCGAGCGCTCAGTGGTTCGCTGCAAACCACGGCGCGTACGAAAGAGTGGCGATTCGCTGCGATCGACATACCGACCCCCGTGCCGCAAACAAGAATCGCGAGTTGTACGTTTCCGTTCGCTACTGCAAGGCTGACTGCATGGGCAAAGTCGGGGTAGTCGCACGACTCGAGAGTGCGAGTCCCGAAGTCTTGGGTGTTGGTGCCGCGCTTCGCTAGTTCAAGCTTCAGTGCTTCCTTTAGCTCGAAGCCTGCGTGATCGGAGGCGATGGCGATCGTGGAGGACATGGGTGTGTCACTTGGCGGTTGGACTTCGTGTGCGGCGAGTTCTGAGGCCCAACGCTTGAGCTGATGCGCGAGCGCCGGTGTGGCACTTGGCCCGCGGGGCCGATGAAAGAAGCACGGGCTCGCGGGCCAAGTGCCATGCCGGTGCGAGTAGGCTCCAGGGAAGGGTTAGGCCGCACTGAGCGCATGGCGGATGGAATGCGCGGGGTCGAGGTGGTTGACGTAGAAGACTTTCATGCCCAATTCGCGGGCAGGCTCAATGTCGGACTCCAGGTTGTCGCCGATCATCATCGCTTCCTCCGCCCTCACCCGAAGTAGGTTGAGCGCGTAAAGGAAGATTGCCGGATCCGGCTTTCGCGCCCCGCAGTCGTCGGGCGTGATCAAGCCAGTGAAATGTGCTGCCAGACCACACTTGTCTAGCTTCCGCTGGGCTTGCCGCCGACGACCATTGGTGACAACGACTCTTGGCAGATGCGAAGACGCCGCGATGAACTCCAAGGCCCCGGGTAAGACAGACCAGTGCTGTTCGTAAAGGCTCAAATAGTCCTTGAACAGGTCGTCAGCTTCGTCATTCGTCAACTGCAGGCCAAAGACAGTCCTTAGACGGATGCGTCTCTGCTCTTCGAAGGTGACGTCGTTGCTGGCAAGGCGCCGCCAGAGAGACCGGCCAGACTCATCCCAGCGCGAGGCAAGCACTTCATCAGGCACTTCAGGTATCAGGTCGTGCTTCGCGCGGAATGCCAGGACCGCGGCAGACATGGCTCCCCGATCGTCCAGCAGCGTGTCGTCCAGATCGAGCAGTAGCGCAGCAGGCATGGGTGTAGTGTGGCCTAACGTTTGAGCTGAGCGGGCCAAAACCGGCGTGGTGCTTGGGCCGCGAGATGAAGCATAGACCATGAGCGGCTCGCGGGCCAAGTGCCATGCCTGTGGAGGTCCCGCTCCAGTGAAAGGTTAGGCCGCTCTGCACGGCAAACCCCTTAGCCGTGAAGATCCTTGAACTCGAAGCGATTGCCCTCTGGATCTGTGTAGTAGATCCAGCGGGTGCCAGCATAGCTGTCGATCGGAGTATCTGGTTCAAGCCCGCGGCCACGCAGCTCTTCGACTACCGACTCGAGCCTCTCTACCAGGAAGCCCACGAGTAACGGCTGTTGGCGTGATGTCTTGCCCGAGGGTGAAGATGCTCCTTCGCCCCAGAGCTCAAGAAGAGTTCCCCTTCCTGCGTCGAGCATGCACATGTGGTCGCTGCACTCGACTACAAGGAAGCCAACTGTCTTCGCATAGAAGTCGGCGAGCGCCGGTAGGTTCTCGGCGTGCAAGCCGACCCAGGCAACACCTAGAGGCTGAATCATGGACGCACAGCTAAAGAATCGGTCGAACTGAGCCAGCGTTCCGCCCGAGCGGCCTAACGTTTGAGCTGAGGGGGCGACGCCAGGAAGGCGCTTGGCCCGCGAGGCGGATGATGGACCACAACGCCTCGCGGGCCAAGTGCCATGCACGTGGAGGTCCTGCTCCAGCGAAGGGTTAGGCCTCGTCTTTGCCGGCGGGCCGCTTGCCTACCGGCACAGGGCATACATGAAGCATGGGCGCGGCTCGGGACTCAGGTTCGGGTGAACGAAGAAGCGCTCGTGTCTGCCCTCGCGCTGGAACCCGGCCTTTTCGAGTGTGCGCTGGGAGGGCTTGTTCTCAACGTCGCAGAAGGCTTGAACGCGAAAGACCGATGATTGTGCAAGGGCGATTGCCGCCAGGTGCGCGACGGCCTCGGGCATGTAGCCGCAACCCCAGTGCGCGGTGGCAAGGACATAGCCAAGGTCTACGCAATGCTGAAGTGGTCGGGCTTCGAGCATTCCGATGGGCGACTCGGGCTGTTCGCGCTTGGCCAGGACGTACGGAAAACGGGTCTCAAGCTGTGACGCTGCTATGCACTCGGTGACGAACTTCGTAGTCTCTGCAAGGGCCTGATGCGGACGCCAGACCATGTAGCGGCTTACGACCGGGTCTTGCGTATATGCGGCAAACAGGAGCTCCGCATCAGAGGGCACCGGCAGCCGCGCGACGAGGCGAGGCGTTTCAAAGGTCGTTGGGAGCAGCGGCATCGAGAGCGGCGAGGGCCTAACGTTTGAGCTGAGGCGCGAGCGCCAGGATGGCGCTTGGCCCGCGAGGCCGATGATAAGAACCACGGCTTCGCGGGCCAAGTGCCATGCCGGTGCGAGTCGGCTCCAGCGAAGGGTTAGGCTTCACTCGCGAACCACGAGCACTGGCGGTCGCCCAAGGTGAACACAGCTACGCCCGGCTGCGCTTTCGGAGCGCGAAAGGCGAGAGAGCCCGTTGGCTCGATGACTGCGCTGTGGCCAGTGTCGGCACTCTCGCTTGGACGGTTCAGTGCATTGGGCCAGTTTGCCTGGACGACATAGGCATTCAGGCGAGCGGCGAGCGCCCGTGCCTGCGCAATGTGTTCGGGAAGATCGGTAGCAGGCTTCTCAGGATCCGGCCGCATCTGGCCAGGCCAGAGTAGGAGTTCGACTTGCCGATGCTGAAGTTGTAGGCACACGTGATCCAGGTCCTCAACCTCCCGGCAAATTACTGCGCTGGTTTGCAGGCCGCAGAGGTTTGTGACAGGTCTATCTGAGCCGCGAGTGAAGAAGGTGGCCTCCGGGTCAGTTAGGCCATTCTTGTGGATCGCCGCTACCTGTTCGCCACTGCTAGCCAGTAGGACGTAGGAGTTGCGAATCGCCGACTCGCCGAACGTAGGTGCACCAAAGGCCGTGGCCAGCGAGAGCTTTGCGGACTCAGCTTGAAGCACCTGAACGGCATTGGCAATCAGATCGGGCTTCGCTAGGTTGACGATCTCACGATGGAAACCTGGAACTGCCAGCTCGGGGAACACGCAGAGATCAGCGCCTTCGCGCTTTGCCACATGCATCGCGGAGCGCATCTCGGGGTAGTCGTACTTTTCGTGCAGATTGGTGCGCTTTGCTCTGAAAACCCGTTGCACGACAAGCACTTACGTTTCCAGCATTTGCGGACGCTCCGTACTTTTCGTGCAGATTGGTGCGCTTCGTCGCTGGCAGCCCCATGCGGACCGCGCCCTGCGGTTTCTCGCGATCTGCCGGGTCAGACCTCTTCGCTCCGGTCGCGGAACTCCAGCTTGAACTGCCAGCCCTCGAAGGTCGCCACCATGTGGCCGAGTTCGTCCCAGGAAATCTCGCGACCATCGATGACGAGCATCGGCACTCGGTGGTCCTCGTCGGGATCGCTGCTGACAATGCCACGCAGGATCAGGCGATCGTTTACCTGCGGTCCGTGGTCAGAGTCCTCGATGTGGGTGAGAGCCAAGGCCCGGCGCATCTTGCCAATGAGCTTGCCCAGCAACTCCAGAGGGTCGTCGTCAGGCTCGCCGATCACCTGAAACTCATAGCCGGCCGGGCTGCCATCGCGCAGTTCGAACGCGTCGATTGCCATGCCGGGCCCGAACAGCCGGGTGCGAAACCGGAACTCGTGCTCGGTGCCGCGCCCGTCGATCATGCGGACAGGTTCGAACACCACGTGCTCGAACCCCTGTAGCCCGAGGCGGCTGGCGGCGGCCTCGTTGAAGCATCGGCCGCAGAGCTGCCGGTAGCCACCCTCCATCGACCCGTAGTTCACGACATCGTGGGTGAGCGTGGGCTGACGGCAGGCGTCGCAGGTGATTGGCTGCATGGGTGGTGCGGTGTGCGTGTAGGCGAGACGACTGTAGGCTACGAACGCGGCGCCGCGAACCGATCGGCCACCTGCTTGGCCCGTCGGGCATCGTCGGTGTGCAGGTACATCGAGGTCGTGGCGAGCGAGGCGTGCCGCAGGTTGTCGCGCACCGTGGTCAGCTCGGCGCCGCCTTCGAGCAGGTGCGTGGCATGCGTGTGCCTCGTCCAGTGCGGCGTGGCCTGCCGCAACTTCTCGGCAAGGGCCGGGGAGCCTTCCTCCACGATTTCAGCCGCCGTGGCGAAGAACCGTTTCAGCACTCGCCACAGCCGCCACGAGGAAATCCCGTTTCCATCCTCTCCAAGGCTGCCAACCAGCGTGGTCGATGGACGCCACTTCGAGGGTGTCACGGGCAGCCCCCGTTGAACAAGGTAGCGATCGAGGGCGGCACGGGCCAGCGGCGGCAGCACGACCTTGCCGGCCTTGTGGCCCTTGCCGACGACCCGGATCCACGTGTCGCCGCGCGCGTCCGAGTCGATCGCGCCCAGTCGCGCGCCCACGAGCTCGCTGATTCGAAGGCCCGTGGCGTAGGCGAAATCCAGCATGAAGCGCAGCCGCTGCGCGGCCGGCTCGCTCCAGCCGTAGGACCACTCCAAGCCTTCGGCGACGACCCGGACGAGCTTCCACTCGTGCTCGGTAAAGGCGTGAGACCTGTCGAGCTGCACCGGCCGGCCGCCTCGCAACTTGACGCCGGCGAATGGGTTGGCCAGCACGTAGCGCTGCTCGATGAGCCAGCGGTACAGGGCGTTGAGTACCGACAGCGCATAGGCTGCCGAGCGCGCCGAGAGGTCGCCCGCGAAGGGGCGCCACGCGGGCGACGACCGCGGCTGTGGTGCGCCGACCCAGCGCGCGCGTGGGCCCGGATGACGCAGGAAGGCGCGGTAGGCAATGGCGTCCTCGGTGGTCAGCGACGACAAAGCCCGCCGACGCTCGACGATCGCCCACAGGATCAGACGTTCGGCCTCCTTGCGATAGGCCCGCTGGGTTGCCGCCGACTCGTGCAGCGACAGCCATGCGTTTACGGCCTGGTAGTCGTTGCTGGCGTCGAGTGCACAGCTGGCCCGCGGCGCTCGAAAGGTACCCCGTGAGCCATCGACGTCGTCGGGGACGACCAGTCGCTCCCAGGGGATCAGTTCCTGCGCCTAGTTCACTGTGATCAGCGCTCGAGCGCGTTCGGTCAGCGCAGGATGTTGGGCAAAGAATGCCTCGATGTGGCGGGCACCCGCCGGCCCGAGCCCCGCGAGGCTTGCCCACCACCGCCGGCGCCTGGGCACACGAAGGGTCAGGTCGGCCAGCGTGCGAATGCCCACCGCGTGCAGTGCACTCACGAGCCGCACGGGTAGCCAGCGCTCGACGGCGTCGCCGATGAGAGGCTGCGGAGGCGGCATCCCGCGCAACGTCTCGATGGCGGCAGCGGCGGCCTTGGCGAGTATCCGGTCGGATGGACTGGCCGCCGACAAAGTAGAGGCCAGGTCCGTCAGCGCGCGGCTCGTCGCGAAGGCCACCAGCTGGCGTTTCACTCGCCCGATCACCGAGCGCGCCGATGCGCCGGCAGTCCGGCGATCGGGCAGATAGCGGTCCACGGCGGCGCGGCTCGGCACCCCTTGAAGCCAGGCGCGGAATGCGGCCAGCGCAGCCTCATCCGGCCAGGTTGGGTCTGAGAGGATGTTGGGTGGCGCTGGCAGCGCGTTTTCCATGGATGCCAGTTTAGACCCGTGGCAAGCATGCCAAGCTAATGTTGTTTATCTTGGTGGCGCTGCGATTGAACCTGGTTGCCAGCGAACTCTCACCGCGGTGAGAGTCTCGGCAGACTAGGCGCGGGGAGGCTGTAGCACGCCAAGGCGTTCGGGATGGGCCTCAAGTTCACTGCCCGGGAGGCAGGCCGCAGCCCCAATTGAGGCTCCAGGAAGCCGCCGCTCGCGGAGACCAGCCATCGGCCACAACCGGTCCATCGCGGCGCGCTCGAAACTCTTGTCGCGGAGCACCCGCGGATGACAGGTTTCGGGCGACGAGTCTGAAGCTTTCTTCGGCTCGACCCGGCCACAACCAGCCATAGAACAACGGCAGCTTCCGGCACTTCGACCGGCCCGATTGAGCGCATGCTCTGGACACGGGTGTGGCTTCCAAGTCGCACGGTGTTCGTCTCCAGCTACGTTCGACGTCGCCGCTTGAGTTCAGGCTCTTGGTCCGGCATCCGCACGGGAGATACTGTCCGTGGCATCCTTGCTTCAAGTAAGCCCGTCGGAGACCCAGCATGGCCGAGATGATGAAAGCCGCCGTTGTGCATGAGTTTGGCAAGCCGCTTGTCATAGAGGACGTTCCCTTGCCCGAGGTGCCCGATGGCCAGTTGCTCGTCAAGGTGGTGGCCTCGGGCGTGTGCCACACCGACCTGCATGCGGCCAACGGCGACTGGCCGGTCAAGCCCAGCCTGCCGTTCATCCCTGGCCATGAAGGCACCGGGTTCGTCGCCCGCGTGGGCCGCGGCGTCAAGCTCGCCAAGGAAGGTGACCGCGTCGGCGTGCCCTGGCTGCACACCGCGTGCGGCCATTGCGAGCACTGCATCACCGGGTGGGAGACGCTTTGCGACGCACAGCAGATGACCGGCTACAGCGTCAACGGCGGTTACGCGGAGTACGTGCTGGCCGATCCCGGGTACGTCGGACACCTGCCCGACACGCTGGGCTTCGAGGCCGCCGCGCCAGTGCTGTGCGCTGGGGTCACCGTCTACAAGGGATTGAAGGTGCTGGACTGCAAGCCAGGAGACTGGGTTGCGATCTCCGGCATCGGCGGGCTGGGGCACATGGCGGTGCAATACGCCAAGGCGATGGGCTTCCACGTCATCGCGGTCGACATCGCCGACGACAAGTTGAAGCTGGCCACTCAGCTGGGCGCCGACATGGTGGTCAACGCGGCGACACAAGACGCGGCGGCCGAGGTACAGAAACATGTACGCGGCGCGCACGGCGTGCTGGTCACAGCGGTGTCCCGAGCGGCCTTCGCGCAGGGCATCGGCATGCTGCACAAGCGCGGCACGATGTCACTGGTGGGGCTGCCGCCGGGTGACTTCCCGTTGCCGATCTTCGACGTGGTGCTGAACGCCAAGACAGTGCGGGGCTCGATCGTCGGGACGCGCGCCGACCTTATCGAGTCATTGGCCTTCGCGGGCGAGGGCCTGGTCAAGTCGCACTACTCAACCGACCGACTGGACAACATCAACACCATCTTCGATCGCATGAAGGCCGGCACGATCGATGGGCGTGTGGTGATGACGCTGTAGCCCCTGGGCGGGCTACGGTCTGGCGATCAGAAACCCCAGAATAACGAGACCTGCGCCGTTGTCCAAGGCCGCGCGGTTCCTTGAGCGCGTGTCTGGATCAGGTTGCCCGGCCAGGCCTGCCCGGCAACGCCCAGCAAGAACAGCCGCTCGGTGAGGGACCAGCGCACGATCAGGTCGATCTCGTTGCCGTAGCTGCTCTGGCCGGTGGCCAGCGGCACGTCGGCCCACAGGTGGTAGTAGTCCAGTGTGAGATTCAGCCGGTCGGTCGGCGCCAGGTTCAAGCGCACCCGGCTGGAATTCAGATTGGTGTTCGTCACCACC
>Ga0209572_1000850_pt1 | contig 32372 bp, 22 predicted proteins | sample EBPBio232012_DNA_FD_185867 | JGI IMG/M metagenome (GOLD analysis project Ga0209572, IMG submission 185867) | Wastewater treatment Type I Accumulibacter community from EBPR Bioreactor in Madison, WI, USA - Reactor 1_1/23/2012_ DNA (SPAdes)... | ecosystem: Engineered > Bioreactor > EBPR >...
TTTCCATTTCTGTAAAATAGCGGCCCTGAGTGAGCTTCAACTTCATTACATCTTGGTAATGATATGTCACAGCCATAAACGTGGTTTGGGTCATAGAGTTGTTTCCATACTCTGTTGTTCCACCACCAGCATTGGAATAAGCTACTGCCGAAGCGGACTGAAGTTTCGACTCCAGCTTCTCCATATCCTTCAAGTTCACCGGTCTGCGGTTCATGTAGTTCCACCAGGCAAATTCAGTATCGCCTTCCTCCGGCCCCATCGGCCATTTTTGAATAAACAAAATATCCGAACCCACCATATCAAAACTCGAGTGGATTTCTTCTTCCATACTGTCCACTACACTCAATACGAAAATGATGGAAAAAATCCCGATAGTCACGCCCAACAAGGAAAGCATGGTGCGCAGTTTATTGTTGACCAGCGCTTGCCAGGCAAAACGAAAACTTTCTTTGAGAAGGCGAAAAAACATGGTGCAGCGAAACTAACGGAAAGCCGCTATTTTATTTCATCCGAAAATGATGAGTGGAAGCCATGCACTTTGAAACGTCATAAAGCCATACTATTCTGCACATTCGTTCGTTTATTCGTGCCGCCCGATTAGTCAGTATTTTCAGCTACTCTGAGAGGTGTTTTTTAGGTTTTGGCAATCACGCAAGGCAAACAATTTTTCATCGCAGTTTTTAGCACGCTAGTGCTTTGTCTTTTCGCGCATATAAGTTTTGCCCAATTGACCAATGTTCGCACCAAGCGCATAGCCGTTGCGGACACTATCGCATTGGATACCTTGAGCATCATGCCGGGTTCATTGGATGTATTTGTCGGTTCTCAAAAAATTGATGCTACTTCTTATTACCTAGATGAATTGAAAGCCTTGCTTATTATTCGTGATAGCACGTTGAAAGATTCTATAGACGTTCAATACAGAGTGCTTCCGACCTTTCTTGGGAAAAAATTCAACCATAAATCAACCACCCTTATCACTGAAGAATACAACGGCAATTTCACTCCGTATGTGATTGGCGGCAATCAAGACAAAGAATCCATCTTTGATGATAATACCATTCAAAAAAGTGGTTCTATCTCACGCGGAATCTTGTTTGGTAACAATCAAAATCTTTCGGTCAACTCAACGCTCAACCTTCAACTTAGTGGAAAAATAACAGAACGCTACAGTCTTCTTGCTTCCATTACCGATGACAACATCCCTATTCAGCCCGATGGAAATACGCAGTCATTGCAAGATTTCGACCAAGTGTTCATTCAGATTTATGATGATAAAACAAAGCTGATAGCCGGAGATTTTCAGATAAGAAAACCGAATGGTTATTTCATGAATTATTTCAAACGCGCTCAAGGCGCCTATGTAGATACCAAGTTTGGCGTTGGCAAAAAAGAAACGACCATGCGCGTTGAAGCATCTGCATCTATTTCTAAAGGAAGGTTTGCACGCAATGTCATTCAAGGCATCGAAGGCAATCAAGGGCCTTATCGTTTAATGGGTGCCGACAACGAACTTTATATTATCGTTCTCGCAGGAACGGAACAAGTCTATATAGACGGAAGACTACTGCAACGTGGTCAAGACAAGGACTACGTGATTGATTACAACGCTGCTGAAATCACATTTACACCCCGACAATTCATTACCAAAGACCGAAGGATTACCGTGGAGTTTCAATATTCTGAAAAGCGATATGCACGTCCGCTTCTTCAAACCTCCATTGTTTCAGAAAGGAAAAATGAAAAGATTTATCTCAATGTTTATTCTGAAAGCGATGCAAAAAACCAACCACTTCAACAAGACCTGACAGATCAGGAGCGTGTCATCCTTGCTGCTGCAGGTGATGATTTACTGAGTGCATTTACCAGTGGAATAGACAGCACGGCTTACAATAACAGCAATGTGTTTTATGCGATGACCGACTCACTTGGCTTCGACTCAGTGTTTGTTTATTCTACTGATTCTGTTGTCGCAAAGTATCGCCTGTCATTCACATTGGTTGGTATGGGCAATGGTGATTACGTAGAAGATGGTTTCACAGCAAGCGGTAAAAAATATAAATGGGTAACTCCTGTCTTAGTCGATGGCAATTGGATAAGAAGCGGAAACTATGCGCCCATTCGCTTGCTTGCTTCACCAAAGAAAAATCAAATGATAACTGCGGGAATTGAAAAGAGCTTTGGCAACAAGCAACAATCCAAACTCCTGATAGAAGGTGCTCTCAGCAATCGCGACCTCAATACATTTTCCGGGATAGACAGTCAGGATGATGTTGGCTTTGGCTTTCGAAGTATTTACAAATGGTCGCAACCAAAACACACCTTTGCTGATACGACCGATACGTTGCAGAAAGAAACCTTCCGCTCCAAGAATAGATTCAACACCACATTGGCCTATGAGTACACCGGCCAACATTTCACTCAAATAGAGCGCTTCCGCGAAGTAGAGTTTACGCGCAACTGGAACGTTACTAACCTCAACACGCTTGCCGACCAGCACATAGCCGGTGGTGATGTTGGTATAGACCGAAAAGGTTTTGGTCAGATAAATTTGGGTGGCGATATGTTCTTAATCGGCAGTAGTTATTCCGGCTATAAAGCAAGACTGGCAACAAACATTAAGACACAAAAAAACTTGACCGCGCAAATCAACGCGTCTTATCTTTCTACCAGTGGTCAAATCAATTCGCAGTTCGTCAGGCACAAATCGAACATCGCTCAGAAATTGGGTAAGTTCAGAATCTACTTTAAAGATGAACACGAACACAATCTTCAATTTGTAAACACACGCGATAGTTTGAGCCAAGCTAGTTATCAGTTCTACGACTGGGAAGTGGGCGCAGGCACAGCCGATACACTTAAGAAATCATTCACCGTTTATTACCGCGATCGCATCGACCGCAGAGCGCAAGACAATGACCTATACTCAATAGCCCGTGCTGAGCAATACGGTGCATTGATGTCTTTACAAGGAAAAAAAGACAGCAGGCTTAGCATCAACGTCAGCAATAGAAGACTGCGAGTGATAGACCCCGAACTCTTTACCCAACAACCCGAGAACACTTTGCTGACGCGCGTGCAATACTCTTTCAAATTAAAAAATGGATTCATCGCGAACACTTCTTTTTATGAGATAGGAAGCGGACTGGAGCAGCGCAAGGAATTTATCTATCTCGAAGTGCCTGCCGGGCAAGGCATCTACGTATGGATAGATTATAACAGCGATGGTGTAAAAGACCTCAACGAGTTTGAAATAGCACAGTTCAGTTATGAAGCCAACTACATCCGTTCGTTTGTTCAGAGCAACGATTATGCGCGCACCTATACCAATCAGTTTTCAAACTCCATTGTTCTTACACCTTCGCGTTTGATGAAAAAACAAGAGGGTTGGCGAAAGTTTGTATCGCGCTTTAGTGACAATGCCACGCTGAGGGTGGATAGAAAAACAACACGTGAAGAAACAGCCGACCGCTTCAATCCATTCCTTACCGAGATAGCAGATACCTCCTTGCTTTCTATCAATAGCCTTGTCAGAAATATTTTATTCTTTAACAAATCCAATCCAAAGTTTGGACTTGACTACACCTACCAAACAGGAAGTAACAAAAACTTGTTGAGCAATGGCTTTGAAACAAGGGGCGATGAATACAATCAGCTTGGAGTACGATGGAATTTTTATCAGGCACTTACCTTCTTTGTAGATAACCGGATGGGTAAAAAAACGGCTGCATCCAATTTTCTTACAGGAAGAAATTACCAAATCAATTACCTCACTATAGAGCCAAAACTGACTTGGCAACAAAGCACCACCAGTCGCTTCAACCTGACAGCACAATTCACCGAGAAAGACAACGTGCTTGGAACAGAACTCGCCATCATTCAAAAGCTGGGTGCCGATATGACCTTGAACAGTATGGAAAAAAGCAGTGTGCAAATGGAGGTCAACTACTACCGCATTCGTTACAATGGCGAAGGCAACAACTCCCTTTCGTTTGATATGCTCGAAGGCCTAGCTGATGGAAATAACTTTACATGGAGCGCAAGCATCCAACGCACCGTTGCAAAAAACCTTCAACTCAATCTACTATACAACGGAAGAAAACCGGAGGACAACAAAGCCATTCACTCAGGCGGTGTTCAAGTAAGGGCAATGTTTTAAAAAGTGTCTTACATCAAAAACTCATAAGGGATATTTTACTTGCCAGCCTTGTTGCTCAAGTTCTGGAAGAGTTATTTTTCTTCTCTCGAGCCACAAGTTATTATCACGCACATATTGCCATGAGCTATCAACTAAGTGCCTGTCGTAAAAAAAGATTATTAAAGTATCATTTTCAATAACCCCATCAAACAAATGTTCAATGCAGATCTTCGATTTAAATTTTGTAGTAGAATTTGGATATACCGCATAGCCATCCCCTGAGTTAGAAGGATTATGGTTTAAAGATGAGCTATTGTAATAATCTAAAGAGTAATAAATAGTCGAAGCTGAATTGTTGTGAATTGTCAAGCGGTCATCACGACCATTTTCAATGTTACACTCAAGAGGATTCTTCTCCTTACAAGAGAGAAAATTCAAGCAGAAAGCAGAAAACAACAACAGAATAGGTCGATACATGAAAAAACTGAACTTTTAATCTCGAATAATTCCATGTAAAAGTATACGATTGTTCTAGACAAGGGATTGACCAATCAATAATAATCCTTGTATGTTAAGGAAGCTGACAATCATACTTTTGCCCTTGTTTATGAGCAAAAGCGGACAAGCATTCGATTGGAAAATATTCTTTCGGTTATATAGCAAAGGCAAGCCTTATCGGACGGCCTTCTTCACCACCATGGTATTGGTGCTGGTGCTTGCGGGCATCGTGTGGATACGCCCGGAGCAAACCCGTGAAATCATCGACACCGAAATCCCCAACAAGAATTGGAACGGTGTTCTGCGCATCACCATCCTCTTCATCATCGTGCTTCTCATAGAAGCCATCATCCAATACGCGCAAACGCAACTAGCCAATCGCGTAGCCCAGTCCATCACCATGGACATGCGCTCCGAGTTGTATAAACACGTCACCAAATTCAAGCTCAGCTATTTTGATAAAACACCCGTAGGTCAATTCGTCACACGCCTCATCTCCGACATTGATGGCATTGCAGAGGTCTTCTCCGTAGGCATCCTCGACATCCTACGTGATTTAATAAAGCTGGTCGTCATCATAGCCTTCATGTTTTACCTCAATTGGAAAATGACCCTCATGGTGCTCATTCCAATTCCCATTTTGATATACGCCACGCGCATCTTTCAAGTGGCTGTAAAAAAATCATTCAATGACGTGCGCAATGAAGTAGCCCGCATCAATGTCTTCATCCAGGAGCATGTAACCGGCATGAACATCGTTCAAATTTTTAATAGAGAAAAACAAGAGAAAGAAAAATTCGACACCATCAACAAAGAACATCGTAGCGCACACATCAGAGGTATATGGGCCTATTCCGTTTTCTTTCCTGTCGTAGAATTGTTATCCGCAGCCTCAGTCGCATTAATGATTTGGTGGGGCTTGCATGAATCCCTCAGCGGAACTATGACCCCCGGCATGCTGCTTGAGTTCTCCACCTTCATCACCATGATGTATCGTCCTATACGTCAAATGGCAGACAACTTCAACGTGCTTCAAATGGGCGTGGTAAATGCTGAGCGCGTCTTCAAACTCCTAGATGCACAAGAAGAACAAAAAGATGAAGGAACAACAGAGGCCAACAACCTTCAAGGAGAGATAGCTATCAAGAATCTTTGGTTCGCCTATAAAGATGAAAATTGGGTCCTGAAAAATATTTCGCTCGACATCCGCCCCGGACAGATGATTGCTTTTGTGGGCGCAACAGGTGCTGGCAAAACAAGTGTTGCCGGCTTACTCAATCGCTTCTATGATTTTCAATCAGGCGAAATACTGATTGATAAAAAATCAATCCATAATTATTCATTGCCTTCATTACGTTCTGCCGTTGCCATCGTTCTGCAAGATGTCTTCTTGTTCAACGATACCATCCTAAACAACATTACGCTTTATGATAAAAACATCACCCGCGAACAAGTCATAGAAGCAAGCAAGCTTGTCGGTACGCATGATTTTATTTCTCGCCTGCCGGGCGGCTATGATTACAACGTCAGAGAGCGCGGTGGAATGCTAAGTTCAGGACAACGTCAATTACTCTCTTTTGTAAGAGCATACGTTCAAAATCCACAAATACTGGTGTTAGACGAAGCTACCTCTAGCGTGGATACCGAATCAGAATTACTCATTCAATCGGCCACAGAAAAACTTACGCAAGGTCGCACAAGCATAGTCATCGCCCACCGCCTTTCCACTATTCGCAAAGCCGATAATATTGTCGTGATGGACAAAGGTGAAATTGTAGAAACCGGCTCGCACCAAGAACTACTTGAAAGAGGTGGCATTTATCATCGTCTATTCGAGCTGCAGTTTCAAGACTAATAAATCTCAAAGGGATTTCTACTTTACAAAAGGCAACACATAACTCGAAGTTCCATCACTGATGCGCCACATGTAAATACCCGCGCTCAAATCCAACTCCCCGATAACAATTTTATGCGAAGTTGCGCTAAGGTTTTCCTCTAACAGCAAACCTACAGAGCGGCCGATGCTATCCAATATCTCAATACGGACCACAGAAGCCTGTTTCAATTTGAAGTAAAGAACACTCTTATCTGTTACAGGATTTGGGTAACATGAAAATCCAAACGGGTTCTCCACCGATTCTTGCACCGATGAAGGTGTTTCAAAACCAACATATTTCACCGTTTGATTTCCGCTATTGGGAATAGCCAACGTGTCTATTTCCTGTGCATAGCAGATATCCGCAGGCGAACTCAATCCCAAGACAGTAATCACTTCACTTAGCGAAAAGTCATTGTTGTACTTAGTAATTTTCGGATTCGCTGGAGCCCCCCAAGAACTAATATAGAAGTTGCCATAAGCATCATTGTCAATTCCATCAATATTGGCCAAGCCAGTATTCTCCACCAAGGTGGTTACTGTATAATCCGGCAATGAAACGGCCTTGATTTTTGCATTGCCGCTCCAATTAACAAAAACCAGACGGCTATTATCACCATCGTAGCAAATACCATTAGGTGTCGTCACCGTATTGCTTACGATTTGCGTGTACTGTGGACTAAGCATGTTGGAAAAATCAATTTCATAAATCTTCTTGGCACCAAAGTCCGTAACCCAAACTAAGTTCTCTCCATTACTCGCCATACCATTCAGAAAATTTGTCCCCGGAATAGTGATGGTAGAAATTTGTTCCCCGGAGGTTAAATCATAAGCTCGAATAATTCCATTATTGATAATCGTAAACAAGGCGTTCCCCATTACCTCCATTCCATAATCAGCACGTGGTGCAGTTCCAAATTGTCCCGCAGCGTTTCCATCGTTATCAGCTATCTGTACATTGTTCCCATTGCTTACCAAAAAGCGTCCATTTACTGAATCATATTCTATCGATTCGATAGATCCGAATTGTGCCGATGTATCAAGCCTAAAGACAATACACATGACCACCAAGGTCATTGATAATAATTTTTTTGATTTCATATAACTTTCTTGCAGGTTGTAAAAATTCTCCAAACCAAACATGGTGAAAATTCTTCTATCTATAACAATCAATTTCGAACATTAAAGGAATACTATTGCTATCAATCGCCAAATAACAATAATCTGCTTTCACACCGCGTTGTTAGGTTTGTATAATTGAACCTTCAACTCGCCTATACTTCTGGCGTTATCATTGCTCTATGAATAAACTTGCTTTATTACTGCTGCTTTCTGTTCTCACTTTCTCTCTAGGTGCACAACCACCGCGCACATATACCTCATCAGAGATTTTTCTGAACTTAAAGAAACTCGGAACTACTGGCTCCGTGCTTTATATAGCTGCACATCCCGATGATGAAAACACAAGGCTGTTGGCATACCTCGCCAACGGACTTTGTTTGGAAACAAACTATCTCTCACTCACACGTGGCGATGGCGGTCAAAACTTGATAGGAAGCGAAAAAGGAATTGACCTTGGAATTATTCGCACACAAGAATTACTTGCAGCACGCAGAACTGATGGTGCGGGTCAATACTTCACACGAGCTTATGACTTTGGCTTCAGCAAAAATCCTGAAGAGACCTTTACAAAATGGAAACACGAAGACATCTTGGGAGATGTGGTATGGGTGATTCGTTTGCTAAAACCTGAAGTTATCATCACGCGTTTTGGAACAGACGGAAGTGGCGGTCATGGTCATCATACGGCTTCAGCTTTGTTAGCCGAAGAAGCCTTTGATGCGGCCGCTGACCCAAAGCGTTTTCCAGAGCAACTCTCACAAGTAGAAGTTTGGCAGGCGAAAAGACTTTTTTGGAACGTAAGTATTCGTTTCCGCAATCCGAACGCTGATATGAGTGCATACATTCCGTTAGATGTTGGTGGGTATAATGCGTTGCTTGGAAAAAGTTATGGCGAGATTGCGGCTGACAGTCGTAGTATGCACAAGAGCCAAGGTTTTGGAAGTGCTCGTCAACGGGGCGAATCATTGGAACATTTCAAACCTATCAAAGGCGATACAGCTAATCTGAAAGACATCTTCCAAGGAATGAATTTTCAATATGCGGGTGCAAAAGACGGTGCTGTAATTGACAAGCTTATCAAGAACGCCATTTCAAAGTACAACTTTGAAAATCCCGCGGCTATCATTCCTGAGTTGCTTGCCATCAAATCCTTTTTGCAAGGAAAAAAGGAAAACATCTATAGAGAAAAAGAAGCAGAGTTAGATGAGATTATCATTGCTTGCGCTGGCTTGGTGATTGATATCACAGCGCGCGAACCACAAGTGGCCTTGAACGATTCACTCAAGTTTGATGTCAGCATGATTAATCGCTCCAATGCACAAATAAATGTAAGCGGCATCAAGCACGATGGTGATGCCATGAACTTTAAAGCACAATCTGGATTGAATAAAAACCTTCCTTCCAATGTGCTTCAAACTATTGCCTCAGAGGCTTTTCCACTTAAGACCAATGAGCAAAAACATTGGTTAAGCAATCAAATGCAAAACGATATTTTCATACCTGAAGACAATTCGTTTCGTCAATTGCCGCAGAAATATTCACCTATGAATTTGGATATTTTTTTCACCATCAACAATGTTCCATTCACAGTAAAGCGTTCCATTCAATACAGATGGACCGATCCAGAAAAAGGGGAACTCTATCGCCCTGTTGTGGTAACAGCACCTGCCATGATGAACATGGTCAACGATGTAATTGTTTTTACCGATAAGCAAACCAAGCAAATGAAAGTGGCGGTTCGTGCAGGAAAGGACAATTTAAAAGGAAAAGTAAAATTGGTTTTGGAAGATGGTTGGAAAGTGCAGCCGCAAGAACTGCAATTTTCACTTGAGAAAAAAGGAGAAGAGCAATTCTTCATTTTCTCTGTAACTCCACCTTCCATCGATGCAAGTTCAAACGCTATTGCTGTAGCGACAATTGATGGAAAGGAATACTCAAAAGGTTTTAAAGAAATCAAGTACGACCACATTCCTGTGCAAACTTCTTTTCCAGATGCCCAGGCGAAACTCATCAAGTTGGACATCGTCAAAAAATCTAACCGCATTGGTTATATAGAAGGTGCGGGTGATGATGTGGCTGCATGCCTTGAGCAACTGGGTTATTCGGTAGATGTTTTAAAAGAAGATGCTGTTGCAAAAAGTAATCTATCGCAATACGATGCAATCATCACAGGTGTACGTGCATTCAACACGAATGAGAATTTATTTCATTACAAATCGAAGCTACTTGACTATGTGAATGAAGGCGGTAACTTGATTGTACAATACAACACCAACAGTTGGAGCGGCCCTATCAAAGGCGACCTTGGTCCATATCCTTTCACCATCACACGCGATAGAGTGACGGATGAAAATGCGAAAGTGAATTTTGATTTACCCGAACATCCTGTTTTGAATACACCCAACAAAATCAGTCAAAAGGATTTTGCAGGATGGATACAAGAGCGCAGTATCTATCAAGCAGGCAACATTGATAAGAATTATGAATCGCCTATTAGCATGGCCGACCCGAATGAAACTGCAACTGGTGGTTCAATCATCATAGGCAAACACGGTAAAGGAAATTTTATCTACACAGGTCTAGTTTTCTTCCGTGAACTTCCAGCGGGCGTGCCAGGTGCTTATCGTTTATTTGTCAATCTGATTGAACTCGGAAAATAACATGCCCATGAAAGACAACATGCGCGTACTCTACATGGCAGTCATTGTTATTTTGGTAGTAGAAATTATTTTGTTCTATCTCTTCACACAACACTTCTCATGAGCTCTGCTGACTGGATTGTGCTGATTGTAACACTCGTTGGAGTGATTCTTTTTGGTGTGTATAAAAGCAAAACCGAAAAGACACTTGATGGGTATTTCAAAGGCAACAACTCCATGTCGTGGTTTTTGATTTTGCTTTCCATCATGGGAACGCAAGCAAGTGCCATCACTTTTCTTTCAGCACCTGGTCAAGCTTATACCGATGGAATGCGCTTCGTACAATACTACTTCGGTCTTCCGCTTGCGATGGTCGTATTGTGCATCACGTTTGTTCCCATCTTTCATAAACTAAAAGTTTACACCGCTTATGAATTTTTGGAACAACGGTTCGGTATTGAAACACGTTCGCTCACGGCCATACTCTTTTTAATACAGCGAGGACTTTCTACCGGCATCAGCATATACGCTCCATCAATCATTCTCTCATCCTTGCTTGGTTGGAATATTTACGTGACCAACATTGTGCTTGGTGGTTTGCTGATTATCTACACAGTGAGCGGTGGTGCGAAGGCTGTTGCTTATACACAGATGCAACAGTTGTTTGTCGTGTTTGTAGGAATGTTCCTTGCGGGATATATGGTAGTGAACATGCTTCCCGAGGGTGTCGGCTTTAGCGATGCTTTACACGTTGCAGGAAAGACAGGAAAACTCAACGTAATTGAAACGCACATTGATGTGACGGACAGCGCATGGTGGAAGGACAAGTACAATATCTGGAGCGGTGTGATAGGTGGTTTCTTTTTAGCACTGTCTTATTTCGGAACAGACCAAAGTCAAGTGGGCAGATATCTGACAGCAAAAAATATTCGCGAAAGTCGCTTAGGTCTGTTGATGAATGGCTTAGTGAAAGTGCCCATGCAGTTCTTGATATTGATGATAGGCAGTTTGGTTTTCGTATTCTATCTCTACTACAGCGCGCCTGTTTTCTTCAATCAAAAACAGGTTGATAAAGTTTTGGCTTCCGAATACAAAACTGAGTTTGTGGCAGTTCAAGCCAAGAACGACTCCATCAATGTATTGAAGCGCAATGCTACCAATTCAATGGTGGAAGCATTGCACCGTGATGATGAAGCAACCGTTTTGTTGTCGAAAGAAAGCCTTCAGCAACTTGAGGTAAGTTCAGGTGAAATTAGAAAGGAAGCTGTTGATTTAATAAAGAAGGCGGATAACACAGCCGACACCAATGATACTAACTACATCTTTCTCTATTTTGTATTGAACAATCTTCCTGCAGGATTGATAGGGCTTTTGATAGCGGTTATCTTTTTAGCATCATGGGGTTCCATTGCGGCCGCCATCAATTCGCTGTGTTCATCTTCCATGATTGACATTTATAAAAGACTTTATCGCAAAAACGAAACTGACTTGCATTACTACAGAACATCCAAATGGATAACTGTTATCTGGGGATTGTTTTGTATTGCAACAGCAATGTTTGCATCACGTCTTGGTAGTTTGATTGAAGCTGTAAACGTCTTAGGTTCTTTATTCTATGGAACAATGCTCGGCATTTTTATGGTAGCCTTCTACATGAAAAGGATTGGTGGAAGAGCAGTATTTATCGCAGCCATATTCGCAGAAGTTGGAATCATTGCCATATACGCAACTGATATAATTTCCTTCCTATGGTTGAATGTATTAGGCTGTTTGCTGGTAATGATATTTGCTTTTGTTCTGCAAAAACTCCTTCCTGAGAAGAAAGTAGAAAATCATATAATCAATCACTCCACTTCTAACCAGTGATGGATCTTTTCTTGAAGAACCTCTGGACGCATTGGTTTTTGAACCAAATCATCTATCCCCGATTGAGAGCAGCGTTGTTTATCGCTTTGCTCATTTTCTGACAATCCGATGATTACGGGAACGATGTGATTACGTGCCGTGAATTTTTTTATTTGCTTAGCAGCGTCCACACTGTCCAGGCCTTCCATTTTGACATCCATAATGATGAGATCAAAGTCGGTATTTCTCGTTTTCTCTATCACCTCACTAGCACTGCTCACACTTTCATACTTATGACCAAGCAGTTCAAGTGTTTTTGCGGTAACAGCTTTTGACAATTCGTTGTCCTGAGCAACTAAGATGCGCAGATTACTTTTATGTCCCGGTAACTCAAAATTACCGCGCTTCATTTTCTCCTTGGCCTTATGAGCCGGGCTTACCTTCATCACCTCGATAATGGTGTCCAGCAATTTCGTTTGCTTAACAGGCTTTGTAAGATAGGCATTGTATAAGCCATAATTGTCTGCAATGAGATGTTCTCCAACAGAAGACAAAACAATTATTGGCAACTCTTCAAGAGTATATTGTCTTCTAATTTTCTCGGCCAATGCGTTGCCATCCATTTCAGGCATTTGCATATCCATTATAATGAAGTCAAACTTGTGCAAGTTGGACATAATCTCAGCCACCAACTCGGGACTGTTGAATGGGGTCGCTTGCATTCCCCAAGCGGACAGTTGCTTCACCAATATCTTTAAATTGGTTTTGTTGTCATCTACAATGAGCGACTTCAAACCATTTAAGGCCTTCAATTTTTGCTTGTGTTCGGTACCGGCTGTTTCTGCTACTACAGTAAAATAAAAAGTAGAGCCAAGGCCGGGTTTGCTTTCTACCCATATCCGTCCGCCCATCTCTTGAACTAGATTTTTTGCAATGGCCAAACCAAGGCCGGAGCCACCATATTTTTTGCTTATAGAAGAATCCGCTTGATAAAATGACTGAAAAAGTTTATCAATGTTCTCCGCCTCTATTCCTATACCAGTATCCTTAACAGAAAACCGTATTTGAACAAAATCGGATTCTTTATTGATGACCTCCGCGTGAACCGACACCTCGCCTTTATCCGTAAACTTGATGGCATTATTAACTAACCCAAGCAAAACCTGCCGCAATCTTCTTTCATCCTGAACTAATTCAAACGGTACTTCTGGATCAATGTCGTTCATCAACTCCAGTTGTTTCACCGAAGCAAGTGGTTTCATCAGGTCGGTAACCTGATCCATACATTCTAACAGGTTAAAGCGCTCTTTATGCAATTCAAGGCGACCTGATTTCAACTTTGAATAATCTAAAACATCATTCACCAAGTCCAAGAGATTGCTTGCACTACTGTGAATGTTGCGCACATAACCGCGCTGTTCTTCGTCCAGTTTAGTTCGGGCTAAAAGGTCTGCCATTCCCAATACTCCGTTCAATGGTGTTCTCACCTCATGACTCATGTTGGCTAGAAATTCCGTTTTGGTTGTTTCTGTTTCAGTCACCATTCTAGCTTTATTATTTACAAGTTCATGGGCTTTTAAAAGACTTACTTCCCAAGGTTTCTTTACAAAGTACCATCCGAAAAAAACAATCAATAATGCAGCGGAAAGCAACGACCAATAAATAATCACAATTCTGTTATTGAATGTAGCATTTTCGGCTATGAAAGCTCCGGTTATGTTATTTATACCACTTTCATATTTTTCAATTTCCGAAGAAAACCGCAAATAATCTGCTCTCTCAACCGAAGCATTTGCACTCATATAACGCTTAACAAAATCACGACAATGGACAAATGCCGGATTGGTTGATTGAATCTGTTGATGAATTTCCGGAGAATTCGATTCGGTAGTGCCATACAAATCACTACCCGTGATTAATGCCTTTTGGGCATTCTCCCATCGGTTCAATATCACTTTAAGGTCTTGAAACTCTCCTGACAAATCACGTGGTTCAGCGCTCTTGTCCATTGCAAAAAGAACCCTTCTGGAGATTTCTTCCGCCAATGTTTTCTGACGTGAAATAAGACTAATTTTTGCAATATAATTTTCCTGCTTATGGATAGAGTAGTATACGAAAAAACCAAAAACCATCAACAAGGATGTAATGGTCAATAACAATAATCCGAATCTCTTTTTTAAAACGGGTTGAGATATCATCTAATCAATTGTAAACAAGCGTCAAATGTAGTAAAAATAAAGACCTTAACGCAACTCAAGCTGCGGAGTCTACAGATGGCGATTTGTTTGAAAAAACTCTTAGCAAAAGAGTCATGAGCTGTTGGTTGTCAAACGGTTTAGAAAGAAAATCATTCATTCCTGAATCAATACATTTTTCGCGGTCCTCTATATAAGAATTAGCAGTTACCGCAATAATAAGGGGTTGGTGTTTTTGGTCTTCGCGTATTTTCATGGTAGCCTCCAATCCATCCATACCTGGCATTTGCATATCCATAAATATTAGATCGTAATTTTTATCAGCGCATTTCTCCAATACTTGAAAGCCATCTACCGCAACATCTGAATCAATCTTTAAGCTATCAAGCATATACTTAAATACCTGACGATTGATTTCGTTGTCATCGGCCACGAGTACTTTATATTTCGAAAAATCAACTTCAGCTGACTGGTTAATAGTTGCAACCTCTTCAATGGGTGAATCTTCTGCGCGTTTGTGCTGGAGTATAAAAGAAAAAGTGGTTCCTTCACCTACCATGCTTTCCACGCTGATAGCTCCTCCCATCAGTTCAACTATTTGCTGACTGATGGCTAAGCCTAATCCAGTGCCACCATATTTGCGGCTGGTAGACGAATCCACTTGGCTAAATGATCTAAAAAGTAAGTGCATTTTATCTTCAGGAATACCTATTCCGGTATCAGATACTACATAGCGTATGATTTCTTTTTCCTGAATCATTCCAATTTTCTCACAACGTATAGTAACGCTTCCTTTCTCCGTAAATTTCAAAGCATTACCAAGCAGATTTAGAAGTACTTGTTTCAGCTTAGGGCCATCGATCATTAAAGCATCATTCCCGTATGCGTTAAAATTCACATTTAAGCTTATTCCTTTCTCTTCAGCGTATGGGCGTAATAGGTCAGCAACATCAAATACAATCTCATCTGGCGTGCACGGTTGCGGATCCAAAATCATTTTGCCACTTTCCATTTTAGAAAAATCTAGGATATCATTAATGAGCATTAAAAGATTTTGTCCACTCTTCTTGATAGTATCTACATATTCTGATTGCTCAGTGTCCAAGTCAGTCTTCGTCAACATGCTAGCAGTAGCAATGACACCATTAAGTGGTGTTCTGATTTCATGACTCATCATAGCTAAGAATTGTCCTTTGGCCTTCACAGCTTCTTCTGCACTTTCTTTTGCCTCTATAAGTTTTGTTTCATTCTCTTTCATTGAGGTGATATCAATCACTCTATAAATCAGAATTCGTTTATTTCCATTCATAATTGGAGTAACCGAAATCTTTACATGCACCTCCTGACCGGATTTACTTATCAGAATAGTAACTGCATTCCAAAACTTGTTTTTATCCAACTCTTCATAAGCTCCGATAATTTCTTCCTCCGATAAATAATATTTCCTTAGTAGTTTAAAATCCTTTCCTAATAATTCTTCGCGTTCATACTCAAACAATTCAGTCGCCCGAATATTTGAATCCATTATCACGCCAGTATCATCAGTGAGAAAAACAGCCATGTCAGCCTTCGATACCAGTGTGCGCAACATACCTTGGTTCATTTTCAAATCATTCATGAATCGCGACTTGACAATGCTGGTCAGAAGCTGCATTAAAGCAATAAGTATGCTGGAAAATATATATAACGACAATTCCTTGCCTGTAACATCACTGATATAGCATAGCGAAAACAAGGTAAGCCCTAGCGCATAAACCAAGAAGTAATATGCCTCTTTATTTGAACGCAAGCAGTAAGCATACGATTGCTGAATAATGAAAAGGGACATAAAATAAAAGGTAGAAAAGTCATTCCGACCGGCCGCTACAATTAGCAAGGTGACCTGAACATAAAAAAGTGCCTTGACTGTTCTGATATAAAGTTTTGGTTCGACACTCTTGGAATAACCCCAAGAAAATAGAGTAATGCTCAATGCCAAGCATAGAAAACGATCCCACCAAAGTTCTTTTACATTCTCAAGAGCAAAGAGAAATAAAAAAATCAAAAGTGAGGACGAGCAAATGTTGACCAAGGCAATCATCCTGTAGAAGAATACGCCTCGTCTCAAATTGCGCTCTGTAAAAGTTAAGTGGCTCACTGTCATTAAAAGTTGTCTCAGTTGTTCTGCTTTTCTACGAATATTTGCATTAGATGGTTACACGCCCATATATATATGTTGTCCGAAGAAATACTTTTCGTTTAGCGAAATCAATAAGTCTTATATATATGCTTATGCTTTACCCAAATCTGAATGCTCAAAGTGACAGCATTAACTTTAAACTTCGCAAAAGGATTGTAACTGCTTCCTCATTATCCTTAGTTGGTGGTTCGTATGTAATCCTGAATGAACTGTGGTATAAAGATTATCCTCGCTCTTCATTTCATTCATTCAATGACAACCATGAGTGGCTACAAATGGATAAAGCCGGTCATGGCTTCTCTGCTTATAACCTTTCGGGCATTGCTACTGATGCATACCATTGGAGTGGTATTGAAAAAAGAAGAAGCGCATTGTATGGATCAAGTATGGGGTTTCTCTATTTAGGTTGCATAGAGTTACTCGATGCCAGAAGCGGCCAATGGGGTTTCTCTTGGGGTGATATGATTGCGAATACATCTGGAAGTTTATTGTATCTATCACAAGATTTATTTTGGAAAGAACAACGAGTGACATTAAAATTTTCATACTCACCAACATCATTTGCAATGATGAATCCTGATGCATTAGGTCATAATTTTCAACAACGCATATTGAAAGACTACAATGGACAAACTTATTGGTCATCATTCAACGTTAATAGCTTCTTGGCTTCTGACGCGGCTTTCCCGAGGTGGTTAAATATTGCATTGGGTTATGGAGCCACAAAAATGATACGCGCAGAAATGAACGAAGTTGATGTTAATAATTTTCAACACACACGTGAATTCTACATTTCATTTGATGCAGATTTGAATCGTGTTCGATGGAAGAAAAAATGGATGCGCACAACAGCACGAATTTTAAGCTTCATAAAAATACCAAGTCCGACATTTGAAATACGAAGTGATGGTAAAATGAAAATGCACGGATTATTTTTTTGAGAAATAAAACTTAATAGAAAGTTCTTCGTAAGAAGGCAACAAAAAATAAAGTTGAACATGACAACGAAAAAAAATATCTCAACTCTTTATAAAAGTCTTGATGATTTTTTTCTCTTAGTTCACTTTTATATATCCTCAAGTAATTTCATAAATCAACCGTTATAAATATGAAGACAACGTCAAAATCACACGCTGCTCCAAAAGGCGTGAAAAAGGCTGCTAAAAAAGCTGCCCCAAAGAAAAAAGCTGCTGCTAAAAAAGCTGCTCCTAAGAAAAAAGCTGCTGCTAAAAAAGCCGCTCCTAAGAAAAAAGCTGCTGCTAAAAAAGCTGCTCCTAAGAAAAAAGCTGCTGCTAAAAAAGCTGCTAAAAAGAAATAATTTTTCTGAGCAGAGATATCTCAGCCGCTTCCGAATAGGAAGAATGAAATCTAAAAACTCCGATACTTGGTATCGGGGTTTTTGTTTTTAAAAACATTCTATCTTTTTATCTCAAGAAAGGAAATCTATCCTAAAGACAGCAATTCCATAATCAACGATAAGAAAGAGCAATGTAAATCGCAAGGTGATCACTATAACCTCCAATGTATTTTTCTCCGGCATATGTTCTATTCGGACGCTGCACACCTTCTTTGTCTGTAAACAAAACTTTTGGGTCTTTGAAGAAATGTGCTGTATTGGCAGTCCAACCTTTTGTGCTATTCTTTAGGTTTTGACTTCCGATGAATTGATCCAAAGCTCCCCATTCTCCTTTATACCAATATGAACCCTCCTTGTTAGCATGATAGTCGAACATATAGTTATAAAGTCTATTGGATTTTTCGACTCCGGCATTCAATACCGTTTGAATACTCTTGTTATCGGGATGATCATTGAAATCGCCCATGATTAGAATTTTTGCTTTCGGATCTATTTCTTGAATCTTATTAATCTGTGATTCCAGTACGTTGGCAACAGCGATTCTGTTCTTTTCTGTTTCTTCTTGACCACCACCTCTGCTTGGCCAGTGGTTAACAAAAAAGTGAATGACTTCGCCATTTGATTTACCTTTTATATAAAGCAAATCACGCGTGTATGGGTCTTCATCATTCGGCAGGTTGATAGTGGTGAAATTGAAATACTCTACACTCAAACGGCTTGTATCGACAATAGCTGCGGCATCAATTCCTCGTTCATCAGGACTATCCTTATGAATAATTCTATACTTTGATATTGAAAGCTTGTCATCCTTTATAAGGTCTTCCAACACTTTACGATTTTCTATTTCTGCAAAACCTACAAGAGCTGGTAAGTCGCCCGGAACATCGTCTATCACCTCTGCAAGTTTTTCCAGCTTAGCTTCATATCGTTCCTGTGTCCAATTCAACTTTCCGCTTGGAGTAAAATCCTCATCTCCAGTTTTTGGGTCGTCATAGATGTCGAACAAATTTTCTACGTTATAAAACATAACAGTAAAGTCTGTAGCGCTTACAGATGATTCATTCAGCTTAGCTTCATTGCTTTTGCTCACGTGTTGGCAAGAAGCCCCAAGCATAGTAATTGTTACCCCCATGCAACCTACAAGACGAATCAAATTCAATTGTATCATTTTCATGGGCGAAAGATGCTATGAAAAATCATTGAGATCATCATTCTTTGTAAAACTGTAACAATCCGGTCATCTGTTGCGTTGAAAACGGGCAATATCATAACAATGAAAAAACACCTAACCATTCTCGCCATAGTAATTGGCACAACCACTGCAACAGTGGCTCAAAAAGAAATGCATACCATGCACCTTGATGCGCTTATGCACGAATCCATGGAAAGTAATTCCGTATTTAAACTCCAACTGACAAAAACCGTTGGCAACTCTTACAAAGGAATTATCTACGACTACTCCAACACTATCAAAGCGGAAGGCGGCTACGTGGCAGTCGGAAAAAAATACCTTGAAGACGGACATTTCACTTACTACTATCAAAATGGTCAAATAGAAAGTGAAGGCGATTTTGCTCGCGGAGTTAAAGTAGGCAACTGGAAAAGATTTGAAAGTAACGGCAAACGCAAAAACGACCGATACTATCCGGTAGAAAGCGCAGACAAGATTCGTGAAACCATGCAGATGGAAAAAAGCGAAGACGAAAAGTAGTTTGGCATTACACTCGCTGCCTGTAATTTTGGGCAGTTGATGTACGGTCAAAACAACTACATAATAAAGTACTCAATAGCGCTATCGGTGATAGCGCTATTGCTTTTTTCTGCATGTAACTCTGCCAAAAGGAACGAAGATGAAAATGTGTTTTGTTACAATGAAAACAACGGCATCACCTCACTAGATCCTGCATTCTCTCGTGACCTTGAAATTATGTGGGCTACCAATCAGCTATTTGATGGTTTGGTGGAAATGGATTCAAACCTGAACATCATTCCTTGCATAGCCAAGCGCTGGGAAATTTCTGAAGACGGTTTGCAATACAAGTTCATCCTCCGCGATTCTGTTTTCTTTCATGCGAGCCAGTTGTTCAGCGATACCAGCGGAAGAAAAGTTATCGCTTCCGATTTCGTTTATAGTTTCAATCGCATTCTTTCGCCAAAGGTCGCTTCGCCAGGCAAATGGATTTTCAGCAATGTAAATGTTGAGCTCAACAACGGCTTTGAAGCACCTGATGACACCACATTCATCATTCACCTCAAAGAACCGTTTCAACCATTTCTAGGAATGCTTTCTATGCAATACTGTAGTGTAGTTCCAAATGAAGTGGTAGAGCATTATGGTCAAGATTTTCGTGAGCATCCTGTTGGAACAGGTCCATTCAAATTTGCATTTTGGTATGAAAATGTTGCATTGGTTTTTCATCGTTCTGAAAAATTTTGGCAACGAGATGAGCAAGGTGTTCAGCTTCCATATTTAGATGCCGTGAAAATTGATTTTGTAAAAGATATGTCGGTGGAGTTTCAAGGTCTTTTGCAAGGCAAGTACGATTTCATGAGCGGAATTCATACTTCGTTCAAAGATGAATTGCTGGATGCCGATGGGAACTTAGTAGATGCATACAAAAGTCAACTTCATTTTCAAAAGACCCCATTTATCAAAACCGATTACCTCGGTATCATGATGGATTCTACCATGGAGATTTCTAAAAACTCTCCATTGATGAATGTAAAAGTGAGGCAAGCCATTTCTTATGCTATCAATAAAAATGAAATGGTGAAGTACCTTCGCAACAACACAGTAATTAGTGCCAATGCAGGTTTTGTTCCACCTTCTTTATTGAAGAATGAAAACCCATTAAACTACTACAATTACAAGCCAAGTCTTGCATCGAAACTTTTGGATGAAGCAGGATACAAAGACAGAAAAAAATTGGGTACAATCACCATTTCTACAACCAGCGATTATGCCGACTTGATGGAATACATTCAACATGAATGGGAAAAAATAGGTATTCATACCAACGTGAATGTGTTACAAGGACCTGCACTTCGCGAGCAATCGGCTAATGGGCAATTAGCAGTATTCCGCAAAAGTTGGTTAGCTGATTATCCTGATGCAGAGAATTTTTTGGCGGTGTTCTACTCACCCAATTTTTGTCCCACAGGACCAAACTATACTCATTTTTCAGATAAACAATTTGACGAACTCTATCGTCAATCGAGGAGAGAAAACAATGACAGTCTCCGCATGAATATTTACAACAAGCTCGATAGTTTGTTGATGTCAAAGGCGCCTGTTATTCCTTTGTACTACGATCAAGTGTCACATTTTGTGAGAAACAATATTGAAGGTTTGCAAACCAATCCTGTCAATATGCTTGATTTGAAAACAGTAAAGAAAAAGGCTGCTCAGTCCAATTAAGAGAAATGAAAATAGACATGCACACTCATATCATACCTAAAAATTTGCCCGATTGGACGAGCAAGTTTGGGTATGGTACTTTTATACATCTTGACCATCATCGCCCTGGTTATGCGCGCATGATGCAAGGTGATAAGTTCTTTCGCGAAATAGAATCCAACTGTTGGGACGAGGACTTGCGCATTGATGAATATGCGAAGTACAACACGCAGGTGCAAGTTGTTTGTACCATTCCTGTTCTGTTTTCTTATTGGGCAAAACCTGATGATGGTTTGCAAGTTTCTCAATTCCTCAACGACCACATTGCAGAGTTGCTTGTAAAGCACCCAAAGAATTATTTAGGGCTTGGAACTTTGCCCATGCAGGATATTGACCTTGCAATCAAAGAGCTTGAACGTTGCAAAAGCATTGGTATGAAAGGCGTTCAGCTAGGAAGCAATATCAACAAACAAAACTTAGGAGATACCATTTTCAATCCGTTGTGGGCAGCGATTGAAGCGCTTGATATGGCTGTACTCATTCATCCTTGGGAGATGATGGGACAAGAAGATATGAAAAAATATTGGTTGCCATGGCTTGTTGGAATGCCCGCAGAAACGGCACGCGCTATTTGCTCGCTCATCTTTGGTGGTGTAATGGAAAGACATCCTAGCATTCGTTTCAACTTCTCACACGCAGGTGGTTCTTTTTTACCAACCATTGGCAGAATTGAACACGGTTTTCATTGCCGTCCAGATTTGGTAGCGATAGATAATCCCATCAATCCAAGAGATTATATCGGAAAATTTTGGGTGGACAGTGCAACGCACGATAGCATGTTGTTCAAATACATTCTCGAAATGCAAGGCTCCAAAAAAGTAACGCTTGGCACAGATTATCCTTTCCCTTTGGGAGATTTAGAAGTAGGCAAGTTCATTGAAGAAATGAATCTTGAACCAATTGTGGTGGAAGATGTTTTTTGCAACGCTACACTTGAGTGGCTGAAGATGGATAAGAGGGAGTTGATGTAAGATTACTCCTTCTCAAACAACGCCACCGACTCAATATGTGCAGTGTGCGGAAATTGATCTACAAGAGTAAACTTTTTCATCTGATAACCTTCTTGCATCAATGCTTCCGTATCGCGCGCTTGTGTTGCAGGATTGCATGAAACATAAACAATACGTTGGCTTCCCAAAGCCATCACTTTACGTAAGGTCTTTGGAGCAATACCTCCGCGCGGAGGATCAAGCACTACATAAGCAATTTTGTCTTTGTAGTCCGGGTATTCCAATAAGAACTTACCTACATCCGCTGCATGAAAATCGAGATTGGTGACACCATTACGCTTAGCGTTTTCTTGTGCATCTTTGATAGCATCTTCTACAATGTCCACACCAATTACTTTTCGTTTGCTGGTCTTAGCCAATAGCTGCGTGATGGTTCCTGTTCCGCAGAAAAGATCGAGAATATATTTTCCATCATCTTGGTCGTCTATACCTGCATATTCAATGACCTTATCATAAAGCTTCTCCGCACTTTTCGGATTGGTTTGGAAAAAGCTATTCATACTTATCTCAAACTTTAACCCATTGATGACTTCGGTGATTTTTGGTTCACCATAGAGCAATTGTGATTTACCAACGAGATGATCGATTCTATCGCCTGTGTTTGGATTGATTGTATGAATAATACCTGCAAGTCTTTCCCCGAGAAGATTTTTAAGCATCGCTGCAAACGCAGGTGCATCAAATTCTTCTAGTTGCTTATCCCATGTAACAAGGTTAACAAGAAGCTGATTGGTATAGTAACTTTTGCGAACAACAAAATAGCGGAAGAAGCCATGTTGTTTTGGAGGATGCCAAGCAGGAAGTCCTGTGGCTATTAAATATTTCCTTACTTCATGAAGTTTGTTTTCCAATTCGGCATCAAACATTCCTGAATCTTTATCCAAATTCTCCACACACCACCAAGTGCCGCGGTGTTTGAATCCCAATCCAAAATCATCATATTCTTTTTGTTCTTCCAAATCGAAGCGAATCACCGAAAAGGAATATTCCATCTTATTACGGTAATGAAAAACCTCAGGCGATGAAATGAACTCGTCAAACAGCGATTCTATATTTTCAACCTTACCGATGCGTCTAAAGAGTTCAAGTGTGGTTCGCTTCTTATACTCTATTTGCTTCTCAATAGGCCAACTGATATAAGGCGCACCAGGAATAGGCTGATAAGGAGAAAGCTCTTCATCTGAAGATTTCCGAATCACTTCAAGAAGCTTGCATTCGGCATAGCGCTTTTGAGCTTTTTCAACGCGCGCACGAACTGTTTGCCCAGGAATGGTGTTTTGAACAAAGACCGCAAAATCACCTTTCTCGGTTTTGATTTTTCCAATACCCACGCCACCAAAAGCCATATCGATGATGGTGATTTCTACCTCCTGATTTTTCTTTAAGAATTTCTCTTGCATTTCAGGGTGCAAGGTATTGTGGTTGTTGAACCAAAATGCATCGCTTTTATTTTCGAAACTCATGGGGGGAACACCTCCTTTTTTGGGCAACCGAAACATATCGAAGTGATTATCTTCGCCCACCAAAATAAGATTTTACGCCTGTTGCATGCTTTTTAACTCGTTGGCATACTTGTGGTTTTTTCCAGTGGTTTTTGTTCTGTACTGGTGGGCCAACAACAAGTCCCTGCGCTTCCAAAATATTATTGTTCTCATAGCGAGTTACTATTTCTACAGTTGTTGGGACTGGCGGTTTTTATTCCTGCTTGTTTTTTCAACTGTTTTGGATTATGGCTCCGGAATCGCCATTCACAAAGCGGATAACAATAACCGACTGCGGAAGTTCTGGCTCATTCTAAGTGTCGGAATTAATCTCGGTTTTTTGGGTGTATTCAAGTACTACAACTTCTTTGCGGAGTCATTTGCCGATTTGATTAGTCTATTTGGATTAAAACCGCACATCACAACGCTCAATGTCATTCTTCCTGTTGGTATATCGTTCTATACGTTTCATGGTCTTTCTTATGTGTTTGATATTTATAACAGAAAGATTGTGCCGACAACAAATTTCGTCAACTACTCGCTCTTTGTGAGTTTCTTCCCTTTGCTTGTTGCAGGCCCAATAGAGCGTGCTACACATCTTCTTCCGCAGATAGAGCGCAGGCGAACGTTCGATTATAACAAAGCGGTAGATGGTCTTCGACAAATTCTCTGGGGTTTATTTAAGAAAGTCATCATAGCCGACTCATGCGCGGAATATGCCAATATGATTTTCAACAACTCAGCAGACTATTCAGGAAGCACTTTGATTGTTGGTGCCATCATGTTCACCTTCCAGATTTACGGTGACTTCTCCGGTTATTCTGACATAGCGCTTGGTTCAGCACGATTGCTTGGAATAGAGCTGTTGCAAAACTTCCGCTTTCCATACTTCTCGCGCGACATTGCGGAGTTTTGGCGCAGGTGGCACATTTCTCTTTCTTCTTGGTTTAAAGACTATCTCTATATACCACTTGGCGGAAGCAAAGGTGGCAACTGGATGCGCATCAGAAATACGTTTATCATTTTCTTAGTCAGCGGTTTTTGGCATGGTGCCAATTGGACATTCATTGTTTGGGGCGGATTGAATGCGCTATTCATCATGCCATCCATTGTGATGAAAACCAATCGAAATAATATCGAGATTGTGGCAAAGGGGAAGCTGCTACCTTCTTTCAGAGAACTTTTGCAAGTGGGTATAACATTCGGCTTAGCTGTCTTCGCATGGATATTTTTCCGTGCAGATAACCTAGGTCACGCAATGTCTTATATCGGTGAAATTTTCTCGTTATCAACTTTTTCAAAGCCTACCGTTCTTCCAAAAATGATCGTTGCTTTAATCGCATTTTTTATGCTTATTGAATGGTTCGGCCGGGAATCGAATTATGCCTTAGAAAAATTTGCCCTAAATTGGTATCGCCCGCTTAGATATGGTTTTTACTTAGTACTCACTCTTGCCATTTTGATTGCAGGCGGAAAAGAACAAGAATTTATCTATTTCCAATTTTAGATAATGACAACGAAAGCTTTTGGAACAAGAGTGCTGCTTTATGGATTGATATGTCTTGCGCTATTGATTTCTATAATTCTTTTTTCAAATTGGAGAGTTCGAACCAAGAATGCATTTCTATTACCCGAAAAATATACGGGCGTAATACTTGGCAACTCCCACGCGGCTTGTGGTTTTGACGATCAATACATTGATGGATATATCAACCTGGGCGCGGTAACCGAGAGTTATTTATATATCTACGTAAAACTTAAAGCAGTACTCGAGGCCAATCCTCAGATAAAAGATGTGATTGTAGAAGTGGACAACATGCAGTTGAGCAATGCCACCATGAAAAAATGGAATGCGGGCGAAGGTGCTATGTCAAGGATTTTACCGAAATATCAGCCATATATGACTTTCGATGAGTCAAGCATTATCTTCAAGGGTAATCCGCGAGCGTTTATTACAAATCAACAACTACTCATGCAGCAGAATATCGAGCTGCTCAAAAGACCAAATGGAGATCAAATGCAAAAGGGCATTTTCGGAAGAAATTCTCGTCATAAAACCACGCACGCAGATTCGCTTTTGCAAGTTCATAAAGTCCCGGACTCCAACCCGAATGAAGTTCCGAATAAAATAACCGTGGATTATTTGAGAAAAATTGTAAGTCTGTGTCGTGAAAAAAATATTTCGCTGATATTTGTGCGAACTCCAATTTTGAAGGCGTATGAAGGCTGGGCTAACGAAGCCGTTTTTCAAAAGTTTATCAGAGAGCAATTCAACGATGTCGATTTTATTGACTTAAACAATTTGCCGTTGAAACTCAATGAATACTACGATATAGATCACCTAAATATTTATGGTTCTGAAAAGCTATCCCGTTTTTTTAATGATGCGCTAAACGATGATTTGTTTAATCAACCTGACAAGCAAGCTTTCATTGATATGCGCCTGAATAGTTTGAAGTCATCTCAAGACAGTCTTGCAGATTAATCTGCCATCGTTGAGGGTAACCCATAATACTTTTCATAGGCTACCTTTGCCCTCGTGAAATCCTTCTATTCAAAAAACTTTCGGTTGGGCATCCTTGGCGGTGGTCAGTTGGGGCGTATGTTTATTCAGGTTGCTACCAATTATGATGTGCGTGTTTCTGTCTTAGACCCTTCTCCTGATGCACCTTGCAGCAAGTTGGCGCATGATTTTACGGTGGGCGATTTTGCGGATTACGATACGGTTTATCGCTTCGGGCAAACAGTAGATGTATTGACTATCGAAATAGAACACGTCAATGTAGATGCGCTGGAAGCCTTGGAAAAAGAAGGGAAAACGGTATATCCGTCATCGCGCGTTTTGCGCATTGTGAAGGACAAAGGGCTTCAAAAACAATTTTATCAAGACAATGAAATTCCAACTGCGCCTTTCAAGCTGATTGAAAATGCTTCAGCATTGTCAGAGGTAAAATTCCCCATTGTGCAAAAACTGCGCACAGGTGGTTATGACGGCAAAGGAGTTGTTGTTCTTCGCAAGCAGGATGATTTGCTTGAAGCCTTCAATGCGCCTTCCATTTTGGAAGAGGTAATTGATTTTGAAAAAGAAATTTCCGTCATCATCGCACGAAATGCAAGCGGACAAATCAAGTCTTTTCCTTTGGTGGAAATGGAATTCAATCCCGAGGCGAACCTTGTGGAGTTCCTGTTTTCGCCTGCTTCTGTCCAATATAGTGTGGCACAACAAGCGTGTGCGTTGGCGCATCGCTTGGTAGAAAAAATGGATTTTGTGGGTTTGCTTGCGGTAGAAATGTTCTTGGATAAAGAAGGAAACATCTTGGTGAACGAAATAGCTCCACGTCCGCACAACAGTGGTCATCATACTATCGAGGCCTGCGTTACATCACAATACGAGCAATTCATGCGCGCCATTTTGAACTTGCCTTTGGGCGATACTTCGCTTGTTCGTCCTGCGGTGATGATTAACCTTTTGGGTGAAAAAGGGTATAGCGGTGCAGTGCATTACGAAGACTTGGAAGAAGCCATGAAATGGCCAGGTGTATATGTGCATCTCTACGGAAAATCAGAAACCAAACCTTTCCGCAAAATGGGTCATGTCACCGTTTCCTGTGTTGATTTGGAAGAAGCCAAGCGCACTGCGCGTAAAGTGATGGAGACGGTGAAAGTGGTGACGAAGTGATATGTTTTACACCGAATGCAACGTGTTAATTACCAATGCCATAAAGCTAGCTCTCTTTGTACATAGTACTTAATACTTTGTACAGTTCTTTTGATATTCGGTTAACAACTGTTTGCCAAAAAACTGCCTTTCCGAAAATACATTCGCGGAATGAAGCAGTATCAGGATTTACTACAACATTTGCTAGATAGTGGTGCGAAAAAGAGCGACCGCACCGGAACAGGAACCCTTAGTGTCTTTGGGCATCAGATGCGTTTTGACCTCAGCGAGGGCTTTCCACTTTTGACCACCAAAAAATTGCATACCAAGTCCATCATTCATGAGCTGCTTTGGTTCCTGCAAGGCGATACCAATATCGAATATTTGAAAGATAACGGTGTTCGTATTTGGGACGAATGGGCCGATGCCGATGGCAATCTTGGTCCTGTATATGGCTATCAGTGGCGCTCTTGGCCCAATCCGGATGGCACACATACCGACCAAATCAAAAACCTGATTGATGGTTTGAAAAAGAATCCCGATAGCCGCAGGCATATTGTAAGCGCCTGGAATCCTTCTTTTATAGATCAAATGGCTTTGCCTCCATGCCATTGCTTGTTTCAGTTTTATGTAGCCGATGGCAAACTTTCTTGTCAGTTGTATCAAAGAAGTTGCGACACTTTCCTAGGCGTACCCTTCAACATTGCAAGCTATGCACTGCTTACGCTGATGATTGCCCAAGTGTGCGACTTGAAACCGGGCGACTTCATCTGGACAGGTGGCGATGTCCATCTATACAGCAACCACATTGAGCAAGCGCAATTGCAATTGACGCGCGATGTTCGTCCTTTGCCACAAATGCAAATCAATCCTGAGGTAAAAGACATCTTCTCGTTCAAGTTCGAAGACTTTACGCTCTTGAACTATGACCCGCATCCGCATATCAAAGCCGAGGTGGCGGTTTAATTTTTTAGAATAAAAAACAATAAACAAGCATCCTAGATGCTGAATAAACCCAAGTGCGCGAAGTCTCTACCTTTGCGCACTTCTTTTGAATAACGACATGAAATACTTCGAAAATATACTTGGCACTATCGGCAACACGCCAATGGTGAAACTCAATAAAGTGACCGCTGAAATACCTGCATTGGTATTGGCAAAGGTGGAAACTTTTAACCCCGGCAACAGCATCAAAGACCGCATGGCGCTCAAGATGATTGAAGATGCCGAAAAGAGCGGTGCTTTGAAGCCCGGTGGAACTATCATTGAAGGCACAAGCGGCAACACAGGTATGGGCCTTGCGATTGCGGCAGTTATCAAAGGCTACAAGTGCATATTCACTTCTACCGACAAACAATCGAAAGAAAAGTTTGATGCACTGCGCGCCTTAGGGGCAGAAGTAATCGTGTGCCCAACCAATGTTGACCCTGAAGACCCTCGTTCTTATTACAGCGTTTCATCGCGCTTGGTAAACGAAGTTCCAAACTCTTGGAAAGCGAATCAATACGATAACTTAAGCAATTCGCAAGCACACTACGAAACCACCGGCCCTGAGATATGGGAACAAACAGGCGGTAAGATTACACACCTTGTGGCAGGCGTTGGAACAGGTGGTACTATAAGCGGTACAGCTCGTTATCTCAAAGAGAAAAATCCTAACATTCAGATTCTCGGTATCGATACTTATGGTTCTGTTTTCAAGAAATTGAAAGAGACGGGTATCTTCGATAAGAATGAAATCTACCCATATATCACCGAAGGTATCGGTGAAGATTTTGTTCCGCAAAACGTGAACATGGACTTGATAGATCATTTCGAAAAAGTAACCGATAAAGATGCGGCTATCTACACTCGCAAGATTTCACGCTTGGAAGGCATCTTCGTGGGAAATAGCGCTGGCAGTGCCATTGCTGGTATGTTGCAAATGAAAGATCGCTTTAAAGAAGGCGATGTTGTGGTTGTCATCTTCCACGACCATGGCAGTCGTTATATGGGCAAAATGTTCAACGATGAATGGATGCGCGACCGTGGTTTCTTATTAGATGAAAAGAAAACGGCCAAAGACTTAATCGCTTCTCATATCAACGAACCAATGGTAACCGTTGGCTCCGGTGAGCTTGTCAGCCACGCCATTGATAGGATGAAGAAGTTCAACATCTCTCAAATCCCTGTTGTAAAAGATGATACTATCGTTGGCTTTGTGGATGACACAAGGCTCTATCAAAGCATTGTAGAAGACCGTCACAACATTGATAAGCGCATTGAGGAACTCATGGGGCCCGCTCTCCCTATCGTAAACGAAGGTGATAGTATTGATAAAGTTTCTGCTTTAATGACAAAAGATGTGCCTGCGGTTTTGGTTAAACTTGCCACTGGCAAATATCATATCATCACAAAATATGATGTGATACACAGCGTGGCTTAGAAAAACTAGTTGTTCAATTAATCTTGTGAGGAATGTGCTATGTGGATATTTCGAGTAAACAGGTTCCTGAAAAATACATTTCGATTAATCGGAATTATTCTCATTATCCTAAAGCATACCATCAAGAATTGGTTGTATTCAGGTCCGCTTCGCAAAATAGTTGACCCACGCGGAAGAAACCTCACCACTAGCAGCGAGCGTATCCGCTTGATGGTGGAAGACCTCGGACCAACGTTTGTCAAATTCGGTCAAATACTTGCGGACCGCCCGGACCTTGCAACAGACGCGCTTCGCAATGAGTTAAAGAAGCTTCAATCATCCGCTCGTCCGTTTGATGATGAGCAAGCCATCAGCATAATAGAAGAAGAACTTGGCGAACCGCTTGATAATCTCTTCAGCGAATTCAACAGAAAACATATTGCATCTGCTTCAATTGGTCAGGTTTATCGTGGTACACTTTTGAATGGAGAAGAGGTTGTTATAAAAGTTCAGCGGCCGGGTATCAAGCCAAAAATTAAGTTAGACCTTATCCTCATTAAAATCTTAGCGAATCGGGTGGCGCAAGAGAACCCCGAGCTTCAAAGTGTGAACCTCGAAGGCTTTGTAGAAGACTTTGGTAACATCATGATGAAAGAGTTGGACTTCACCAATGAGGCCGCCAACATGCTGCGCTTTACCTATATGTTCAAAGATGATGAACGATGCTACATTCCAAAAGTGTACAATGATTTATGTACTCAAAAGGTACTCATCATGGAGTATGTGGAAGGCATTCGTCCTGATGACGTGTTCATGCTCAAGAAAGATGGCTTCGATACGCAAATCATCGCAGAGAACGGTGTACACATTGTTCTTACCATGATTTTGAAGTATGGGTTCTTCCATGCCGATCCGCACCCAGGTAATATTTTCATCAGAGGAAACAATCAATTTGTGTTGATTGATTATGGAATGTGTGCATCATTGAAGCCCAAACAAATCAATGCACTCATCAACTTCATGATGGGCTTCGCAAAAAAAGATTCGCATAAGATTACTAAGGCATTGCTTGAGCTTACGGAAACTTCGTACATGAAAGAAGCCGAGAACCTTGAGTTTGAAATTGACGAGCTAATCAAGAAATATAGCTACATGAGCTACGATCAGGTAGATATTTCTGGAGTAATGAATGAAGCGTTCCGCGCTATTGTGCGCTATGGCGTTCGCATTCCTTCCAGCTTGTTTATGCTGGTGAAAACATTGGTCACCATTCAAAACGTTGCTGAGGTATTAAATGCACGTATCTCTATTCCATCTATGATTGAGCCTTATGCCCGAGAGAAAATCATGGAGCGTTTCAGTTGGGAAAACATCAAAAGCAAGATTGTCAACTCTGCTGAAGACTATTTGTATTTGGTAGAGAAACTTCCAAAGGATATTCGTGAAATAGTCAGCAACTTCAAACACGAAGGAATTAAGTTCACCATTGGTCTGGGCGATGAAGGAAGATCCGACAAGAAAGTCAAGCAACATGTTAATCGCTTGGCGTTCGTTTTTCTAACAGGGCTTATGATGATCTGCTCTACTCTCTTGATGATTTATGATGGAGAGCAATTAGCCGTTAGATGGTTCTTTTATACCTCGCTGGTGATTACAGTTCTAACTACGCTTAGGCTGTTTATCAAGTCGAGTTTCTCTTAAGGACTCTAACCTTCAATATTCCTTCTCAACCTCCTTATCGCAATCAGATGCGTCAAGATAACTGCCATTACCAAGAAAGAAGGAAGCCATATAAACGGGAAATGAAGTATCGCATAATTGGGTTGGTTAAAATCCCACATCTGCATGGGTGATGGCACGGCTCCTGCCGCACGAATGAATATCGCCAAAATCGAAATCAACCCAAGCACGTTCCATACAAGAAAAATCTTCTTTGATATTTTCTTTCTATAAAAAAGGAAAATGAAGATGGGTGCCGTAATACCAAAGATGATGTCAAAGTTGAATCCTTCAAAAGTCATAGACCATGGCACTTGCTTGTTTTGAGCCAACCAATACAAACACAGCTCAACGGGTATTCTGATAATGTGTATCCATACCAATACTTTCAATGAAATGTTGTCTATGAATTTTCTTCCAAGCGGAGTAAAAAACGCAAGAATGAATAAAATCACATTCACAAACAAAGGAAATAGAATGTGCGGTGGCTTAGCCATACGATCCATATACCAACCATTCAATGCCAACGTACTTTGAAAGATGAGCCACATCATCAATAGCAGTGCTATGATAGTGGCCTTCTTTGAAAGACTTTTCCTTTCAGAAAATGCCACCGATAAAACCGATATGACGAAACCAATAAGCGTTGTCAAAATGAAGACCAATGTGATGTGTTGCGGCAGCGATAACATACAGAAATATTTTAGTCAAATTAAAGAATGAACGCATAAAGAAAGGGTTGCCAAATGACAACCCTTTCAAACAATTTTATCGTTACAATGAACTATGCTTTT
>Ga0209572_1000852_pt1 | contig 32327 bp, 31 predicted proteins | sample EBPBio232012_DNA_FD_185867 | JGI IMG/M metagenome (GOLD analysis project Ga0209572, IMG submission 185867) | Wastewater treatment Type I Accumulibacter community from EBPR Bioreactor in Madison, WI, USA - Reactor 1_1/23/2012_ DNA (SPAdes)... | ecosystem: Engineered > Bioreactor > EBPR >...
GTCTCGGCTCAGATGGGTGTAGTTCATGGGTGCACTTGATCGACTGGCAGGTCAAACAGGTGATCTTCGCTCGCCTCATCTGAGCCTTCCGCTTCTTCGTGCACTTCATTGTGGAAACCGCCACCTTGAAATCAGGCTGATTTCAGCGCCAGGGCACGTTCGTACAAGGCGTTGCGCGGTGCGCCAGTGATGTCGGCCGCCAGCTTGACGGCAGTCTTCAGCGGCAGCTCGGCCAGCAGCAGGCGCAGCACGCGATCGTCTTCGTCGGCGCTGCCGGCCGCCGTTGATGGGGCGGGGTGCAGCACCAGGGCGAACTCGCCGCGCTGGCGCTGGGCGTCGGCGGCCAGCCAGGCGGGCAGCTCGGCGCAGGGCAGGGTGGCGACCTGCTCGAACTGCTTGGTCAGCTCGCGGGCTACGGTGATGGGGCGCTTGCCCAACGTGGCCAGCGCCTCGGCCAGGGCTGTGATGCGGTGCGGTGCCTCCAGCAGCACCACGGCGCGCGGCTCGCCGGCCAGCGCGGCGGCGGCGGTCTGGCGCTCACCGCTCTTGGCGGGCAGAAAGCCGTGGAAGACGAATTGCCCATCACCCGCCAGCCCCGCTGCGCTGAGCGCCGTGGTCACGCTGCTGGCGCCGGGCAGCGGCAGCACGCGCAGGCCAGCGGCGGCGCAGGCAGCAGCCAGGCGTGCGCCAGGGTCGCTGATGGCGGGCGTGCCGGCGTCGCTGACGTAGGCGATGCGCTGGCCTTGGCTCAAGCGCTCGATGACGCCTTGCGCGGCCTCGGCCTCGTTGTGCTCGTGCAGGGCGATCAACTGGCGCGCGTCGATGCCGTAGGCGCGCAGCAGCTGCTGGGTGTGGCGCGTGTCCTCGCAGGCGATGGCGTCGGCCAGCTGCAGCACATGCAGCGCGCGCAGCGTGATGTCGGCCAGATTGCCGATGGGCGTGGCCACCACATACAGCGCGCCGGCCGGATAATGCTGTGGCCCGGCGGCCTGTTGTGCCGCCTGCAGCGCCAGATCGAACGAGGGTTTGCCGATGATGGGCACAGCAAGCGACATGAACGAGCCTTCCTCCGTGAGCCGCCGCCACGCATGGCGGTGCTGAAATTTCTGTGGCCCGGGCGCGGCACCACGCGTGTGCGTGGCAATGCGGCCGAGGACGCGGCCCTGGCGCACCTGCTGGCGCAGGGCCTGCAACTGATCGAGCGCAATTATCGAACGCCTGGCCGTGGCGGCGGCGAGATCGACCTGATCCTGCGCGAGCCCGGCGGCACGCTGGTGTTTGTCGAGGTGCGCGCGCGGGCCGACAGCTCGCGTGGTGGTGCGGCGGCCAGCGTGGGCGCGGTGAAGCAGCGTCGCATCGTGCTGGCAGCCCGGCATTACCTGATGCGCCACCGCAGTCCGCCGCCGTGCCGCTTTGACGTGGTGGCCATCGATGGCGAACGCATCCACTGGCTCAAGGCGGCTTTCGACGCCGCCTGAACGGCCGTCGAGGGATTGACGCGACCGGCCCACGCGCCCTATGGTGTCTCTCAGCGCCGCCGCTGTGCGGCCGATTCTTGCGATGTACCGAGTCATCTCTTCCGTTTCCACCACACTGCGCCGATGCGTGCTGGTCGGCGGAGTCTGTGCGACCTGGCTGGGGTTGGCGCTTCCCGCGGCGGCGCTGGAAGTGCCCGCCTGCCAGCAAGGCGGTGCGGCCCAGGCCAGCCCGGCCCTGGCGCAGCGCCTGGCGGCCATGGCGCTGCACGAGCATGAGCAGATGGGCGGCGCGCTGATCGACGAAACCGGGGGCCTGGTTCGGGCCGGCTTTGCCGAGGCCGAGCGTGATCGCCTGCCGGACAGCGCCATGCCCACCTGGCAACGCGTCTGGGGCTATTGGGAGTCGGCTGGCCTGGGTACGCCCGTGGATCCGGATGGCCCCACCGCCGTCATGCGCATGGCCTTGGTCGACACGCCCTGGTCGGCGGCCTTCATCAGCCACCTCATGCGGCAGGCCGGCCTGGACGACACCCAGTTCACGTTTGCCGCCACCCACCAGTCCTATGTGCGCGCGGCCTTGGCCAGCAACAGCGCCGAGGCCCAGAACACGCCCACGCCCTACGCCTACCGCGCCTGCGACGTGCTCACCACCGCGCCGCGAGTGGGCGATCTGCTGTGCCACGTGCGCGCTCCCGACGAGGCCATGGACACTTTCGCGCGCCTGGCCCTGCTGCTGCTTTGGCGAGCCCCGGCCATGCATTGCGAGCTGGTGGTGCGGGGCGACAGCCAGCGCATCGAGGTGGTGGGCGGCAACGTGGTGCAAACCGTGGTGTTGCGCCGGCTCAGCCTGCAGGCCGACGGCTCGGGCCGGCTGTGGCCGGCCTACCTGGCGTCCGCGCACGCGCGGCAGGCGGCGCTGGCGGCCGTACCGCCGCCCGAGGGCGCGGCACAGTCCCTGCTGCCCGACACGCACCTGAGCCTGCAGCCCTGGAACGTGCTGCTGCAGTTGCGCCAGGGCGTGCTGCCGTCGACCGCGCGGCCGTGAGGTGGGTCGGCGCGGTCTGGCGCTCGGAATCAGCGTTTCATCCTGAAAACCTGATTCAAAAAGCAAACATTGCTCCTAAATTTGCACCGAAGTGCCGCTGGCCGGTTATCATCGCCAGCGATGCTTGAGCAACGGATTCAACAGCAATTCATCGACGGCGCCGACCTGCACTACCAATGGGCGCAGGGCATGGCCCGTCCCGTGGCCGAGGCCGTGCAGACGCTACTGGCCTGCGTCACCGGCGGAGGCAAGGTGCTGCTGTGCGGCAATGGTGCCTCGGGCGCGCTGGCGCAGTACATGACGGCCCTGCTGGTGGGCGGGCTGGAGCGTCCGCGCCCGGAACTGCCGGCGCTGGCCCTGGGCACCGATGTGGCCACGCTGACGGCCATTGCGCGCCGGGGCGACTACGCCGACGTGTTCGCGGCGCAGGTGCGGGCGCTGGGCAATCCGGGCGACACCTTGCTCGCCCTGTCCTCGAACGGCAACGCGGTGAATCTGGTGCGCGCCGCGCAGGCCGCGCACGAGCGCGAGATGAGCGTCATTGCCCTGACCGGGGCCGGTGGCGGGGACCTGGGGCGCTTGCTGCGCGAAACCGATGTGCACGTGTGCGTACCGCACGAGCGCACGTCACGTATCCACGAGGCGCACCAGTTGGTGCTGCACTGCCTGTGCGACGGCCTCGATCTGCAACTGCTGGGCGACGAGGAGATCTCCGCATGACTGTTTCATTCAAATTTCAACGCCTGGCCCTTGCGGTGCTGTTGGCGACCGGGGCCGCCGCCGGCCTCACCGCCTGTGGTGTGGCCGTGGTGGGGGGCGCCGCCGCCGCCGGTGGCCTGGTCGCCACCGACCGGCGCAGCCCACAGACGCAGCTGGCCGACGAGGTCATCGAGCAGCGTGCCGGCGGCCGGGTGGCCGATCTGCTCAAGGACACGGCCCACGTCAACGCCATCAGCTACTACCGCAAGGTGTTGCTGACCGGCGAAGTGCCCACGGCGCAAGACCGCGAGCGCGTGCAAGCCGCCGTGGCCCAGGTCGCCGAGGTGGTGGGCGTGGTCAACGAACTGGGGGTGATGCCCAATTCCAGTCTGGGCCAGCGCTCCAACGACACCTGGATCACCGGCCAGGTGAAGACGTCCATGCTGAACGCCAACGGCGTGCCGGCCAACAGCATCAAGGTGGTCACCGAGCGTGGGGTGGTCTACCTGATGGGCCGCCTGACCCGGCGCGAGACCGATCTGGCCACCGAGATCGCGCGCACCACGCCGGGCGTGCTGCGCGTGGTGCGGGTGGTGGATTTCATCAGCGAGCAGGCCGCCCTGCACCCCAACGATCCCCATGGCACCAACGCCGCGCCGGCTCCGGTGTCGGGCACTGGCACGGCGCCGGCAAGCCCCGCCGCGACCGCGCCAGGCGTGGTGGCCACGCCCGTCACCCAGCCGACCGTGGTGCAGCAGCCACCGATTCAGGTGCAGACGCTGCCGCCGGTGAAATAGGCTCGCCCCCAGGCTTCACTCGCTGCGCGATGTTGCGCCTCCCCCCGTCCGGGGGCGCAGCCGGTGACCGGGGGGACCCCGGTCGCGGCTGCCGCTGGCTTGGCCGGCTTCGCGGCCTTCTGATACCGATTGGCGTTCCGTTCACAAGAACCGTTCAAGCTTGTCGAAGGGCTCAGCGCGAACGGTTGGGTACTCAGGGAGAACTCACTTCAACCTTTTGATCAGGCTGGACGTGTCCCAGCGCGCGCCGCCCATTTGCTGCACGTCGGCGTAGAACTGATCGACCAGGGCGGTGACGGGCAGACGCGCGCCGTTGCGCTTGGCTTCGTCCAGCACCAGGCCCAGGTCCTTGCGCATCCAGTCCACGGCAAAGCCGAAGTCGAATTTGTCCTGGACCATGGTCTTGCCGCGGTTGTCCAGTTGCCAGCTTTGCGCCGCGCCCTTGCCAATCACCTCCAGCACCTGGTTCACGTCCAGGCCGGCGCGCTGGCCAAAGGCGATGGCTTCGGCCAGGCCCTGCACCAGCCCGGCGATGCAGATCTGGTTGACCATCTTGGTCAGCTGGCCGGCGCCGCTGGGCCCCATCAGGGTGAAGGCGCGCGAAAACGCCATGGCCACCGGCTTGACCTGCTCGAACACCTCCGCCTCGCCGCCGCACATCACCGTCAGTTGGCCGTTCTCGGCGCCGGCCTGACCGCCCGACACCGGTGCGTCGATGAAGTGCAAACCCAGCGCGCGCGCCGCCGCGTCCAGCTCGCGCGCCACCGTGGCCGAAGCCGTGGTGTGGTCGATGAAGGCCGCGCCGGACTTCATGCCGGCAAAGGCGCCCGACTCGCCCAGCACCACCTGACGCAGGTCGTCGTCGTTGCCGACGCAGCAAAACACCATGTCGGCATCGGTGGCGGCGGTGGCCGGCGTAGCCGCGCGTCGCACCTTGCGGCCGGCCAACTGCTCGACAAACGCATCGGCCTTGGCGCTGTTGCGGTTGTAGACCGTGACCTCATGGCCGGCCATCGCCAGGTGTCCGGCCATGGAATACCCCATGACGCCGAGGCCCAGAAAGGCGACATGGCGCGGCGTGGTGGGTTCGTAGGGGCGGGGGTTGATCTGAGCGCTCATGACAATGACCTTGCTGCGGCGCGCCCTGGGGCGCGGTCTTCCCACCGTGACACACGCCCGGCGGGCCCAAGCGGCTGATTCTAGGCCGGCACGCCTTGATCGGCAGGCGTCGGGACACCTGGTCTTCGAATGGCTTGAGCAGTCCCTCGGGCGTCGAAACAGTCTCCCCTCAAAAGGCCCAGAAGGCCGCGAAGCAGGCCAATCCAGCGAACGCCGTGGCCGGGCTTGCACCGGCCCCTGGCGTTGTCCCCCTGGGGGGAAGCGCCGTCAGGCGCTCAGGGGGGTCAAACAATCTGCAAATGCTCCGTGCCGGCGGCCAGATCGGTCTGGCGCAGGCGCTTGCTGGAGAGCTTGATCTGCAGGCGCAAATCGTTCGCCGAATCGGCGTTGCGCAGCGCGTCCTCGTAGGTGATGAGGTGGGCCTCGAAGGCGTCGAACAGGGCCTGGTCGAAGGTCTGCATGCCCAGTTCGCGGCTTTTCTTCATGATTTCCTTGATCTCGCCCACCTCGGCCTTGAAGATCAGGTCGGAGATCAGCGGCGAGTTCAGCATGATCTCGAACACCGCCGTGCGGCCCTTGCCGTCCTGCTTGGCGATCAGGCGCTGCGAGACTAGGGCGCGCAGGTTCAGCGACAAGTCCATCAGCAACTGCTGGCGCCGCTCCTCGGGAAAGAAGTTGATGATGCGGTCCAGCGCCTGGTTGGCCGAGTTGGCGTGCAGCGTGGCCAGGCACAGGTGGCCGGTCTCGGAGAAGGCCACCGCGTGTTCCATGGTCTCGCGGTCGCGGATCTCGCCCATCAGAATCACGTCGGGCGCCTGGCGCAGGGTGTTCTTCAGCGCCGCGAACCAGTCCTCGGTGTCCAGGCCCACCTCGCGCTGGGTGACGATGCAGTTCTTGTGCGGGTGCACGAACTCCACCGGGTCTTCCACGGTGATGATGTGGCCCTGGCTGTGGATGTTGCGCCAGTCCACCATGGCCGCCAGCGTGGTCGACTTGCCCGAGCCGGTGGCACCCACCAGAATGGTCAGGCCGCGCTTGCTCATGGCCACGTCCTTCAGGATCTGCGGCATGCCGAAGCCGTCGATGGTCGGCAGCTCCTGCGGGATCACGCGCATCACCATGCCGATCTTGCCCTGCTGCACGAAGGCGTTGCAGCGAAAGCGCCCGATGCCGGCCGGCGAGATGGCGAAGTTGCACTCCTTGGTGCGCTCGAACTCGGCCGCCTGCTTGTCGTTCATCACCGCGCGCACCAGGGTCAGGGTGTGCGCGGCGGTCATGTTCTGGGAGGAGACCTTGGTGATCTTGCCGTCCACCTTGATGGCCGGCGGAAAGTCGGCCGTGATGAACAGGTCGCTGCCCTTTCGGGCCAACATGAGCCTGAGCAGATCGCTGATGAACTTGCTGGCCTGGTCGCGTTCCATGGTGTGTCCTTTTCAGCCCGGGAAGTTCTCGGGGATCTTGGCCTTGGCCCGCGCCTCGGCCGCGCTGATGACATTGCGCCGCACCAGCTCGGTCAGGTTCTGGTCCAGGGTCTGCATGCCCATGCCGTTGCCGGTCTGGATGGCCGAGTACATCTGCGCCACCTTGGCCTCGCGGATCAGGTTGCGGATGGCCGGCGTGCCGATCATGATCTCGTGCGCCGCCACGCGGCCCGAGCCGTCCTTGGTCTTGCACAGGGTCTGCGAGATCACCGCCACCAGCGATTCCGACAGCATGGCCCGCACCATCTCCTTTTCCTCGGCCGGAAACACGTCGATGATGCGGTCGATGGTCTTGGCCGCGCTGGAGGTGTGCAGGGTGCCGAACACCAGGTGGCCGGTTTCGGCCGCCGTCATGGCCAGGCGGATGGTTTCCAGATCGCGCATCTCGCCGACCAGGATGGCGTCCGGGTCCTCGCGCAGGGCCGAGCGCAGCGCGTTGGCGAAGCTCAGCGTCATCGGCCCCACCTCGCGCTGGTTGACCAGACATTTTTTCGATTCGTGCACGAATTCGATCGGATCTTCCACCGTCAGCACATGGCCGTACTCGGTTTCGTTCAGGTGGTTGACCATGGCCGCCAGGGTGGTCGATTTGCCCGAGCCGGTGGGCCCGGTCACCAGCACCAGTCCGCGCGGCTTGAGCGACAGGTCGGCGAAGATCTTGGGGGTGTTCAGCTGCTCCAGCGTCAGGATCTTGCTGGGAATGGTGCGCAGCACCCCGGCCGCGCCCCGGTTCTGGTTGAAGGCGTTGACGCGAAAGCGCGCCAGGCCCTCGATCTCGAACGAGAAATCCACCTCCAGGTTTTCTTCGTACACCTTGCGCTGGGTGTCGTTCATGATGTCGTAGAGCATGCCGAACACCTGCTTGTGTTCCAGCGGCGCCACGTTCAGCCGGCGCACGTCGCCGTGCACGCGGATCATGGGCGGCAGACCGGCCGACAGGTGCAGGTCGGAAGCCTTGTTCTTGACGCTGAAGGCCAGCAATTGCGTGATGTCCACGGCGGATCCTGAAGAAATATGCGGTGACGGAAGCAGCCAGTTGCAGGTTTGGTAGGCTGCGATGAATTATGACGATGATCGAAAGCAAGCTCCAGGACGTGCGTGCGCGGGTGGCCGCGGCGTGCCGCGCCTTCGGCCGCGGCGCCGACGCGGTGGGCCTGCTGGCCGTGGCCAAGACCTTCCCCGCCGAGGCCGTGCGCCAGGCGCACGCGGCGGGCCAGCGCGATTTTGGCGAGAACTACATCCAGGAAGCCGTGGACAAGATGGCCGCGCTGCGCGAGCTGCCCCTGGTCTGGCATTGCATCGGCCCGATCCAGAGCAACAAGACGCGCCTGGTGGCCGAGCATTTCGACTGGGTGCACTCGGTGGACCGCCTGAAGATCGCCGAGCGCCTGTCGGCCCAGCGCCCCGAGGGGCTGCCGCCGCTGAACGTCTGCCTGCAGGTCAACATCGACGGCGGTCCGACCAAATCCGGCGTGGCGCCCGCCGAGGCCGCGGCCCTGGCCCGCGCCGTCGCCGCGCTGCCGCGCTTGCGCCTGCGCGGCCTCATGACCATTCCCGAGCCCGCTCCTAATTTTGAAGCAACTCTGGGAATCCACACGCTGGCCAAGGCCCTTTTTGAGCAACTGAAGGTCGAGGGCCTGCCGCTCGACACCCTGTCCATGGGCATGAGCGCCGACCTGGAACCCGCCATCGCCGCCGGCAGCACCCTGGTGCGGGTCGGCTCGGCCATCTTCGGCACCCGCCCAGCCAAGCCGGGTGCGAAATAGCGGCGCCAACACGATCAGAAGGCCGCGGAGCAGGCCGCATCAGCGAACGCCGTGGAAGGGCTTGGCCCGCCCACTGGCGTTGTCCCCCCTCCCGAAGAGAGAGGGGGGAAGGCGCGTCAGCGCCTCAGGGGGGAGTTACTTAAACACCACCGTCCGGTGCCCATTCAGCAGCACCCGGTGCTCGCTGTGCCACTTCACGGCGCGCGCCAGCACCTGGCTTTCGGTGTCGCGGCCGACCGCCGTGAGGTCGTCCACGGCGTCGGTGTGGTCGACGCGGGCCACGTCCTGCTCGATGATCGGGCCTTCGTCCAGGTCGGCCGTCACGTAGTGCGCGGTGGCGCCGATCAGCTTCACGCCGCGGTCGTGCGCCTGGTAGTAGGGCTTGGCGCCCTTGAAGCTGGGCAGGAAGCTGTGGTGGATGTTGATGGCGCGCCCGGCCAGTTGCTGGCACATGCGGTCGGACAGGATTTGCATGTAGCGTGCCAGCACCACCAGCTCGGCGCCCTCGGCTTCGATGATCTCCAGCTGCCTGGCCTCGACCTGGGCCTTGTTGTCCTTGCCCATCGCCAGGTGGTGGAAGGGCACGTTGTAGCTGGCGGCCAGCTGGTAGAAGTCGCGGTGGTTGCTGACGATGGCGCGGATGTCCAGTGGCAGCAGCCCGCTTTTCCAGCGGAACAGCAGGTCGTTCAGGCAGTGGCCCTCGCGGCTGACGAAGATCACGGTGCGCACCGGCTGGGCGCGCGCGTGCAATTGCCAGCGCATGTCAAAGCGCCCCGCCAGCTCGCCGAGCTGCTCGCGCAAGACCGCCGGATCCACGCCCGGGCAGGCGAACTGCACGCGCATGAAGAACAGGCCCGTGCCGTGGTCGTTGAACTGCGCCGCCTCCTCGATGTTGCCGCCGCGTTCCAGCAGAAAGCCCGACACCGCGTGCACGATGCCGGTGCGATCGGGGCAGGAGAGGGTAAGAATGTAGGTGTCTTGCATTGGCCGCGATTGTCGCAAACCCGAGGCGGGGCGCAGGCCGCTGGCCGGCCGGCTGTCGCCTCGGCGATGGCGCATCCGCCCCCCGTCGGTATATTGCGTGCGCCACCCGAGAGGAGGATTGCCCGATGATCACCCCGCCCCCCGCTGGCGCGCCGCCGGAGCGGCCCCTGCACGCATCGCTGCGCGCGCATGCCCGCGCACGCCCGCACGACACCGCCATCGTCTGGTACGGCCAGCTCATCACCTGGCGCGAGCTGGACGACTGGTCCGACGCCCTGGGTGCGCACCTGCAGTCGCTCGGGGTGACCCAGGGCGAGCCGGTGGCGCTGTTCCTGAACAACTGCCCGCAGTACCTGGTGGCGCACTACGCCATCCAGAAGATCGGCGCCACCGTCTGCCCCTGCGGTCCGCTGAACAAGGCGCATGAACTGCAGTACCAACTGAGCGACCTGGGCGCGCGCGTCATCATCGCCGCCGCCCCGCTGCTGCCGGTGGTCGATCAGGTGCGCGCCGACACCGCGCTTCAGCACGTGCTGGCCGTGCGCTACGGCGACCTGTTGCCGCCCGAGCCCACCCTCACCGTGCCCGCCGAGCTGCAGGCGCCGCCCGATCCCCTGCCCGCTGGCGTGGCCGATGCGCTACAAATAGCGAAGCAAGGTGCTGTGGATGGGCGCCGACCAACGCCTGTTTTGATTCAGATGGACGACATCGCCCTGATGACCTACACCAGCGGCACCACCGGCCTGCCCAAGGGCGCCATGCTGAGTTTTGGCAATGCCGGCTTCAAAACCGACGTGACCGCCCAGGTGGGCGAATTTGGCGCGCAGGATGTGGCCCTGTCCGTGGCGCCGCTCTATCACATCGCCGGCATGCTGATGGGGGTCAACGTGCCGGTGCGGGTGGGCGCCACGCAGGTGCTGCTGTTTCGCTTCGATCCGCTGGCGGTGCTGCAAGCCATTGCGCGCTACGGCGTCAGCTTCTGGTATTCCATCGCGCCCATGAACGTGGCCTGCATGCAGTTGCCGGACGGCGCCAGCCACGATCTGAGCAGCCTGCGCCGCAACCCCGTCACCAGCTTCGGCATCAGCTTCACCGAGCCGCTGGCTGCGCAGTGGCAGGCCTTCACGCGCGGGCCCTGCCTCAGCTACGAAGCCGCCTACGGGCTGTCCGAAACCCACACCATGGATTCCGGCATGCCGCCCGATGCCATCCGTTGGGGCACGCACGGCAAGCCGATGCCGGGCGTCACCATCCGCATCGTCGATCCGGACAGCGGTGCCGAGAAACCCGTGGGCGAGGTCGGCGAGATCACGCTGCACTCGCCCGGAAACTTCAAGGGCTACTGGAACAAGCCCGAGGCCAGCGCCAAGACGCTGAGGGACGGCTGGGTCTGGACCGGCGACATGGGCCGCCTGGACGCCGAGGGCTACCTGACCTTCATCGGCCGCACCAAGGAGATGATCAAGGTCAGCGGCTACAGCGTATTCCCCGAAGAGGTGGAAACCCTGCTCATCAAGCACCCCGCCGTGGCGCAAGCGGCGGTGCTGGGCGAGCCCGACCCCAGCAAGGGCGAGGTGGTCAAGGCCTTCATCGTGCGCCGACCCGGCGCCGCGCTGGACGCCGAGGCGCTGATCGCCTGGAGCCGCGACAACATGGCCCCCTACAAGGTGCCGCGCCACGTCAAATTCATTGACGCGCTGCCGGCCACCGGCGCCGGCAAAGTCCTGCGGCGCCTGCTGCGCGAGATCGACTGAAACTTTATGAAGCGTTTCTACCCAGATGCCGGCGTGGAATAAGCCTCACCAGCTATCAAAACAATAGTCACCCATGTTCACCAAGATCCTCATCGCCAACCGCGGCGAAATCGCCGTCCGGCTGGTCCGCGCGCTGGCCGACCTGGGCGTTGCCAGCGTGGCCGTGTATGCGCAGGACGACGCCGATGCACTGCACGTGCGCCTGGCCGATCACGCCGTGGCGCTGCCGCAGACCGGCCCCACCGCCTACCTGGACGGCGCGCGCCTGATCGACATCGCCCGCACGCAGGGTTGCCAGGCGGTGCACCCGGGCTACGGCTTTTTGAGCGAGCGCGCCGACTTTGCCCAGGCCTGCGCCGATGCGGGCCTGGTCTTCATCGGCCCCACGCCCGAGCAACTGGCCCTGTTTGGCGACAAGGCGCGCGCGCGCCAATTGGCCGCCGACTGCGGCGTGCCCCTGATGCCTGGCACCCAGCACGCCGTGACCCTGGCCGAGGCCGAAGCCTTTTTTGCCCAGCACGCCCAAGCCGGCATCGTCATCAAAGCCGTGGGCGGCGGCGGCGGGCGCGGCATGCGTGCCGTGCAGCGCGCCGAGGACCTGGCCGCCGCCTACCAGCGCTGCCAGGGCGAGGCGCTGGCCGCCTTTGGCCTGGCCGACGTGTACGTCGAGCGGCTGATGGCGCGGGCGCGCCACATCGAAATCCAGCTGCTGGGCGACGGCCAGGCCGTCATCGCCCTGGGCGAGCGCGAATGCACGCTGCAGCGGCGCTTTCAGAAACTGGTGGAAATCGCCCCCAGCCCCAGCCTGCCCGAGCCGCTGCGCCAACCACTCATCGCCAGCGCCCTGGCCATGGCGCGCGCCGTGGGCTACCAGAGCCTGGGCACCTTCGAGTTTTTGGTCGATGCCGACGGGGGTGCCGCCGCCGAGCTGCCCTACGTGTTCATCGAGGCCAACCCGCGCCTGCAGGTCGAGCACACCCTCACCGAGGCCGTGACTGGCCTGGACCTGGTGCAGGCCCAGGTGCGCGTGGCCGCCGGTGCGCGCCTGGCCGATCTGGGGCTGGACCCCGCTGCGCCGCCCGCGCCACGCGGCTTTGCGCTGCAGTGGCGCATCAACGCCGAAACCCTGGCCGCCGACGGCAGCGCGCGCCCCGCCAGCGGCCAGCTGACCCGGCTGGAGCTGCCCAGCGGCCCCGGCGTGCGGGTGGACGGCCACGCCTTTGCCGGCGCCACGCCCTCGCCGCATTACGACACCCTGCTGCTCAAGCTCATCGTGCACACGGCCGGTGGCGCCTTTGCCTACGCGCTGCGCCGCAGCCAGCGCGCCCTGGCCGAATGCCGCATCGACGGCCTGCCGACCAACCTGGCCTTGCTGCGCGCCCTGGCCGCGCACGAAGATTTTGCCCGCCAACAGGTGCACACACGCTGGTTCGAGCAGGCCCTGCCCGATCTGCTCAACACTGCAAAAACAATAGCTTCTCAGGAAGATTCCACGCCGGGGTCAGGCGTATTTCATGCCCAAAAGGCCATCCCGCCCGCACCCGAAGGCGCGGTGCTGGCGCCCATGCCAGCGCGCCTGGTGCAGTTTTGCGTTGCCGAGGGCGAAACGGTCGCCGCCGGGGCCGAACTGGCCGTGCTGGAAGCCATGAAGATGCAGCACGTGCTCAGCGCGCCGCAGGCCGGCGTGGTGCGCGCCCTGGGCGCGGCGCCCGGCGCCTACCTGACCGAGGGCGACGTGGTGCTGGTGCTCGACGCCGTGGCCGACGCCGGCCAGGGCGCCACCGCCCAGGCCGACGCGCACGACCCGGACCACATCCGCCCCGACCTGCAGCGCGTCATCGACCGTCACGCCCGCACGCTCGACGCCGCCCGCCCGGACGCCGTGGCCAAGCGCCACGCACGCGGTCAGCGCACCGCGCGCGAGAACATCACCGAGCTGTGCGACGAAGGCAGCTTCATCGAATACGGCGCGCTGGCGATTGCCGCGCAAACCGGTCGCCGCAGCCTGGAGGACCTGATCGCCAACACCCCGGCCGACGGCATGGTCACCGGCGTGGGCGGCGTCAACGGCCAGTTTTTTGGCGCCGAACGCGCCCGCACCGCCGTCATGGCCTACGACGCCACCGTGCTGGCCGGCACGCAAGGCATGCGCAACCACGCCAAGACCGACCGCCTGCTGGGCCTGGCGCTGAACCAGTCGCTGCCCGTGGTGCTGTTTGCCGAAGGCGGCGGCGGGCGCCCCGGCGACACCGACGCCAACGTCATCGCCGGGCTGGACATCGGCACCTTCGCCACCTACGCCGCGCTCTCGGGCCGAGTGCCGGTGCTGGGCGTGGTGGCCGGGCGCTGCTTTGCCGGCAACGCCGCGCTGCTGGGCTGCAGCGACGTCATCATCGCCACCGAAGGCAGCCACATCGGCATGGGTGGCCCCGCCATGATCGAAGGCGGCGGGCTGGGCGTGTTCACCCCCGAGCAAATCGGCCCGAGCCGCGTGCAGCACCCCAACGGCGTGATCGACGTGCTGGTGAAAGACGAGGCCCAGGCCGTCTCGGTGGCCCGCCACTACCTGAGCTTCTTCCAGGGCCGCGTGCCCGACTGGACAGCGCCGGACCAGCGCCTGCTGCGCGCCGTGGTGCCCGAAAACCGCCTGCGCGTGTACGACACCCGCGCCGCCATGGCCGGCCTGGTCGACCCCGGCAGCCTGCTGCCGCTGCGCACCGGCTTTGGCATCGGCATCCACACCGCGCTGGCGCGCATCGAAGGGCGACCCGTCGGCATCCTGGCCAACAACCCGCTGCACCTGGGCGGCGCCATCGACGCGCCGGCCGCCGACAAGGCCGCGCGCTTCATGCAACTGTGCCACGCGCACGGCCTGCCCATCGTCAGCCTGATCGACACGCCCGGCTTCATGGTCGGCCCCGACACCGAAGCCACGGCCCAGGTGCGCCACGTCAGCCGCCTGTTCGTCACCGCCGCCGCGCTGCGCGTGCCGCTGCTGGCCGTGGTGCTGCGCAAGGGCTACGGCCTGGGGGCCATGGGCATGGCGGCCGGTGGCTTTCACGCGCCGTTTTTCACCCTCGCCTGGCCGACCGGCGAATTTGGCGGCATGGGCCTGGAAGGCGCGGTGCGCCTGGGCTACCGCAAGGAGCTGGAGGCCCTGCCCGCCGGCCCCGAGCGCGACGCCCTGTTCGAGCGCCTGGTGGCCCAGCAGTACCGCCAGGGCGAGGCCATGAGCATGGCCACCGCGCTGGAGATCGACGCCGTCATCGACCCCGCCGACACCCGCGCCTGGTTGGTGCGCGGCCTGGCCTCGGCCAAGGTGCGGCCGCTGCCCGAAGGCGGCACGCGCTTCATCGACACCTGGTAGGGCCGGGCGCCGCGCGTAGGCGCCGGCCGACAGGTTTGTGCGCTTGCGCCGGATGGTGCGGCTGGGCCGCCGCGCGCATGCTGGGGGCGATGAGGCCGTGTCCAGGCCCGCAAGAAAGGTACGCCATGCCGACCCTCACCTTGAAATTCCGTTCCCCCCTTGCCGCCGCGCTGCTGGCGGCCGCGTGCACCGCGCTGGGGGCCCTCAGCCTGCCGGCGCCGGCGCGGGCCGAGGTGTCGGTCTCGGTGCAGATCGGCCCGCCGGCGCCGATCTGGGAGCCGGCGCCGATGGCGCGACCGGGCTACATCTGGGCGCCCGGCCACTACGTGTGGCGCGGCGGCCACCACGTCTGGACCCGGGGCTTCTGGGTGGCGCAGCGCCCCGGCTACCTGTACCAGCCGGCCGGCTGGGTGGCCGAGGGGCCGCGCTGGGTCTACCGTCCGGCGCGGTGGGACAACGACCGCGACCACCGCCGCCGGTACGACGGCCACGATCGCCATGACCGTTACGACCGCCACGACCGCAGGGACCGGCACGAGCACCGCGGGCGCCGGCACGACCGCGACCACGGCCGACACGAGCACCGGCGCTGAACGCGGCGGCGTCCCGGCTCAGGGCTTGGCCCGGAACGCCGCGCAATGGTCCCGCGCGGGGGCGGGCGGGGTCGGCCAGAGCTGATCACCGCGCGCCAGGCCGGCCTCGGAAAGTGCCGTTGATGCTTCAGTTTTTGTAGCTGCTCTGGATGTATTCGCGCCGGCCGACAGCACTTTTACCTTCAAATCGGCCGGCAGGTGCCAGGGCACGCCCAGTTGCCGGTGCACGTGGCCGTTGCCGGTGACGAGCAGCACCACGCGGCCGCTGTCGCGCGCCTTGGCCAGGGTTTGGGCCATGCTCAGGTCGCGCGCGATCTGCACCCGGGTCATGGGGCCGATCTGGCTTTCCGGCAGGGCGTTGCAGTGGCCCTCGCGGATGCGCGTGTGCTGTTCGGCCAGCGCGGCCGGCGGCAGGCGCGCTTCCAGCGATGCGTCGGCCATGGCGGCGCGGATGCCGGGCCTGGGCAGGTTGGCGCCCAGCACCGGTACGCCGGCGCGCACGGCGGCCATCACCACCGGGCCGTAGCTGGCCCAGGGCCAGGCGGCGTCCTGCCAGTCCAGCGCGGCGCGCACCTCGGCCTCGCTGGCCTGGCGCGGCAAGCCGGTGGTGGCGTGGCCCTGGGCGGCCATTTCCAGCGCCACGGCGGCCAACTCGCCGCGCGCGGCCAGCCAATCGACGACCTGGCGCTCCAGCTGCTGGTGCGCGGGGGCGTCGTGCTGCTCGCCCAGCAGCAGCAGGTCGGTGGGCAGCAGGGCGGCCAGGCGCGCCGATTCGGCGGGCTCCAGCGGGCGCGGCGGCGTGGCGCAGGCGGCCAGCAAGGTCAGGGCGGCCAGCAGGATGCCGGCACCGACCGGGCGGCGGGGGCGTGGCTCGGCCACGGGGCAATGGGGCGCGGACGCGGGACGGAGCGGCATCGCGCCATACTACGCGCCCATGTCCGCCCCGCCCGATTCCCACGCCGCCCCCGTCGCGCCGGCACCGGCGCCCGATTCGGTCGCGCGCCGCGCCGTGCGCGCCCTGGGCACACTGGCGCTGGCCTGGGGTGCGGCCCAGCTGTGCGTGAGGCTCGGCACGCCCATTCCGTGGATGATCGGCCCGCTGCTGGCCACGGCCTGCGCGTCCTTGCTCGGGCTGCCGACGCTGAGCCTGAACGCGCTGCGCAACGCCGGCCAGTGGACCATCGGCGCCGCGCTGGGCCTGTACTTCACGCCCGACGTGACGGCGCTGGTGCTGGGCCTGTGGTGGGCGGTGGCGCTGGGCATCCTGTGGGCGCTGGGCCTGGGCGCGGTGTTCGGCACCTGTCTGGCGCGGGTGCACGGCCCGCGTCTGGGGGCCATGACGCCGGCGCAGGCCCGCGCCACGGCCTGGTTCTCGGGCGCGGTGGGCGGGGCCTCGGAAATGACCTTGCTGGCCGAGCGTGCCGGCGCGCGCACCGAACTGGTGGCGGCGGCGCACAGCATGCGCATGGCGGTGGTGGTGCTGGTGGTGCCGTTTGCCATGCAGTGGGCCAAGCAGCACTGGCAGTTGCAGGCGCTGGACGCCACGCCGGCCACCGGCCGGGCGGCCGAATGGCCGGGCCTGCTCTGGCTGGCGCTGGCCACCGGCGCCGGCGCCTGGCTGATGCAGCGCACGGGCCGTGCCAACCCGTGGTTCATCGGCCCCCTGCTGGCGGCGATGGCCCTGACCATGGGCGGCGTGCACCTGTCGGCGGTGCCGACGGCCTTGAGCCAGGCGGCGCAACTGGCCATCGGCGTCAGCCTGGGGGTGCGCTTCTCGCGCGGCTTTCTGCGCGCCGCGCCGCGCTGGCTGGCGGCGGTGGCGCTGGGCACCTTGGCCATGATCGTGCTGTGCGCCGGCTTTGCCTGGGTGCTGGCCCAGGCCACGGGCTTGCATCCGGTCACGCTGATGCTGGCCACCTCGCCCGGCGGCATCACCGAAATGACGGTGACCGCCAAGGTGCTGCAGCTGGGTGTGCCGGTGGTGACGGCGTTCCAGGTCTGCCGGCTGGTGGCGGTGCTGCTGCTGGCCGAGCCGTTGTTTCGGCGCTGGGTGGCGCCGCGGGCGTGACCGTGGCCGGCGTCAGTGCAAGAACTTGCCGTCGCGCGTGACGATGGCCAATTCGACCAGGCTCATGCCCTGGTGGCGCGTGGCGCCGTAGCTGTTGCGCAGGCCCGAGAGGTTGAGGCTGCCGGCGCTTTCGATGGCGCCGATCAGCCCCTCGCGCGTGGGCTGCGGACCGGCCAGGCGCAGCGCCTCGACCAGGGCCTTGGCGCTCAGGTAGCCTTCCAGGCTGCCGTACGAGAAGGGCTTGCCGGGCAGGCGCCGGGCAAAGTCGTCCTGGTACTCGCGCGCGATCGGGGTGCGGCGCTCGAAGGGGCTGGGCAGCACCTGGGACATGACCATGCCGTGCGCCAGCTCGCCCAGGTGGCGCGCCAGCTCGGTGGAGCCCGAGTTGACGGCGCTGAAGGTGACGCGCAAACCCTGCGCGCGGGCCTGGCGGATGAGTTTTTCGTAGGCGCCGATGCTGCCGTGGTTCAGCACCAGCTGGGTCTGGCTTTGGGCCAGGGTCTGCGCCATGGCGGCGATTCGCGCGTCGCTGAGGTTGCTTTGGAAGGGCAGATCGGCGACGAACTCCATGCCCAAGGTGTGGCACAGGGCCTTGACGTTGCGCAGGTGCAACAGGCCGACCTCGGAATCGGTGCGCATGAAGCCGACGCGGCGCACGCCGGTGCCGCGCGCCATCTCCAGGATGGCGCGGAACTCGTCCTTGTGCTCTGCGCGCACCGGAAACACCATCGGCTGGAACGGCTCGCGCAGCGTGGGCGTGCCGGCCATGGGGCCGATGAAGGGCACTTTCAGCTCGCTGGCGGCCTGCAGCACGCCGCTGGAGGGGCCGCCTTCGATGCTGCCGAACAGCAGGAACACCTTGTCCTGCTGCACCAGGCGGCGCGCGTTGGCCTCGGCCTGGGCGCCGCTGTTGTCGTCGTCCAGCGTGCGCAGCGCGATCTGGCGGCCGTGCACGCCGCCCTCGGCGTTGGTTTTGTCAAGGTAGGCGCGCACCCCGTCCATGACGGCCGCGGCGTAGTCGTTGCGGCCACCTTGCAAGGCGATCGACTGGCCGATCAGCAACTGCCTGGGTTCAACCCCGTCGGTGGCCCCGGCCGAACAGGCGGCCCAGGTCAGCGCCGCCACCAAGGCGCAACGCCACAGCTTCTTGTGAATCATGCACGGCCTCCCCAAGCCACGGTGTGCAGCGGATTCTAGGGGGCAAACGGGCGCGCCAGCGGACGGCGGCCGGAAGGCGGTGGTTCAGTGCACCACGACCGGGTTCTGCGCCAGCTCGGCGTAGCCTTCGAGGGTGTCCTCGACCTCTTCCTGGGTGGGCGTGTTCTCCTGCCAGGCGGCGATGCGCTGCTGGAACAGCTCGGCCCACATGCCGTCGAGGTAGACCTCCTTGCCCGAGCGCTTGTCCACGATCTCAAACCCATGGCGCGCCAGCCTGTGGCCGCCCGTGGGCAGTTCGGCGCCCTGCGGTGCGTCCGGCAGCAGGTGGACCACGGCGAAGGTGTCGGAGTCGTAGAGCGTGTTCATCGTTGCGTGAGGCCTTTCAGGGCGGCTGGGCCGGCAAAAACTGCCTGCCGCCTGTATATAGGAACGCATGAGGGGGGTTCAAGGTGTACGCCATCTTCCCGTCCCCTTGTCGGCGTACAAGGTCACGGTTTGCCGCTTGCCGGGGCCGTCAGACCGCGCAACTGTTGGTCCTGCACGTCACCATTGGCCAGCGTCACGCGCAGGCGCGCCGGTAGGTGGCCGTGCGTGCGCGCCAGCCACAGCTCGATGCGCGTGTCGTATTCGTGCTGGGGCGGGCGCAGTAGGCGGGCGCTGGGCAGGGGCTGACCTTCCAGCTGCAGGGTGTCGTCGTCCAGCACCTCCCAGACCCAGGTCGGCGCCTCGCGCACGCCGGCGGTCTGCACGGCGATGCGGGTGCCGGGCGGGTAGCGCTCGGGCGCGGCGGCCAGCAGCGCGCCCAGCTGCAAGGCCACGCTCAGGCGGTCCTGGGCGCCCGGCGCCAGGGCCACGTCGGGGGTGTTGGCGCTGAAGCGGATGCGCCCGCCGTCCGGGTCGAAATGCGCGGCGCGTTCGCCGCGCGAGATCTCGGCGAAACGTTCGGGCACCAGGCCGCTGGCGTCGAGGTGGCCTTCGCTGCGCTGTTGGCGCGGGCCGACCGACCAGAGCGCCTGGTAGCGGCCAGCCTCGGGCCACCAGCGCAGCTCGGCCTCGGTGCTGGAAGGCTGCCCGCGCACCAGGGCGTTGACGGCGTAGCGCAGCGTGGCCGGGCCGGGCACTTGCACCGACACGGCGGGCGCCGGTGCGGCGATGCGGGTCGGGGCGGCAGGAGCGGGGATGGGTTGTACAGCGGCGCGGCCTGGGCTGGGCGCTGTCGCCGCCTTCGCCGGACGGGTGGGGGCCGGGTTTCGCGCTGGCGGCGGGTTGGCGGCAGGTTCGGTCGCCACCTGGGGCGTGGGCGTGGGCGGTGCCGGCGTGGCGACCGCGGCGGCGGGCAGGGCGCGCGTGAGCAGGGCCGGGGCGCCCGGGCGGTCTCGGTGCGGGGCGACACGGCGCGGCGCGCCGCTCAGGGCCGCCAGGTGCAGCAGCAGCACCGCCGCCACCCACCCCCATGGGGGGCCGTGGCGGTGCGCGGGCTGGGCGGTCACGACGGCGCTCCGTGCACGGTGTCGGTTGGCGCGGAAGGCTGCCCTACAATGGCTCGCGCCGATCCCATCGCCCGGCGGCCGCCGACCCGGGCGGCACGCGGTCCTGGCGACGGGGCGATCGACTCGGCCTTTGCTCCCATGAAACTGGCAACCTACAAGGACGGCTCGCGCGACGGGCAATTGGTGGTGGTCTCGCGCGACCTGACCACGGCCCATTATGCGACCGGTGTCGCCAACCGGCTGCAGCAGGCGCTGGACGACTGGAACTTCATCGCGCCCCAACTGCAGGATCTGTACGAGACGCTGAACGGCGGCAAGGCGCGCCACGCTTTCCCGTTCGAGCCGGCGCAGTGCATGGCGCCGCTGCCGCGCGCCTACCAGTGGGCCGACGGCTCGGCCTACCTGAACCATGTGGAACTGGTGCGCGCCGCCGGCAAAAGCGATGTGCCCGAGAGCTTTTACACCGACCCGCTGATGTACCAGGGCGGCAGCGACGATTTTCTCGGCCCCTGCGACGACATCGTGGTGGCCGACGAGGCCTTCGGCATCGATTTCGAGGCCGAGGTGGCGGTGATCACCGGCGACGTGCCGATGGCCGCCTCGCCCGAGCAGGGCCTGGAGGCGATTCGCCTGGTGATGCTGGTCAACGACGTCAGCCTGCGTCATCTGATCCCGGATGAGATAGACAAGCGCTTCGGCTTCTTCCAGGGCAAGCCCTCGACCGCCTTCAGCCCGGTGGCGGCCACGCCCGACGAACTGGGTGAGGCCTGGCGCCAGGGCCGCGTGCACCTGACGCTGCACACCAGCTGGAACGGCCGCAAGGTGGGCTTGTGCGAGGCCGGCCCCGACATGCGCTTTCACTTCGGCCAGCTCATCGCCCACGCCGCGCGCACGCGGCGCCTGCGCGCCGGCGCCATCATCGGCAGCGGCACGGTGAGCAACCCCGGCATCGACAAGGACGGCCGCCGCGAGTGGCCCAAGGGCTACAGCTGCATCGCCGAGAAGCGCGCCATGGAGCAGATCCAGAACGGCGCGGCCAGCACCGGGTACATGGCGTTCGGCGACACTGTGCGCATCGAGATGAAGGGGCGCGACGGAGAATCGGTGTTTGGTGCCATCGACCAGACCGTGCGCCCGCACCAAATCTGACCCTGTAGTTCGCCCGGGTAAAAGCGGATTTTCAACAAGGAGAAGGAGACCTCATGCAACGACGTCAACTCATGGCCTTCGCGGCCGCAGGCCTGGCCGCCCCCTGGGTCCGTGCCCAGAGTGGCTGGCCGAACCAGTCCATCCGCTGGATCGTGCCCTACCCGGCCGGCGGCGGCACCGACGTGCTGGCGCGCAGCATCTCCGAGGCCATGCGCCCGCTGGTCGGCCAACCCTTCGTGATCGACAACCGCCCCGGCGCCGCCACCAACATCGGCGCCGATCTGGTGGCCAAGTCCCGGCCCGACGGTTACACCGTCATGTCGGCCGACAACGCCGTGCTGGCCTTCAACGAATTCCTGTTCAGCAAGCTGCCCTACCACCCCGAGAAGGACTTCACCTACATCGGTGCCTTCGGCCGCTTTCCGCTGGCCCTGGTGGTCAATCCGCAGTTTCCGGCCAAGACGCTCAAGGAATTGCTGGACTACGCGCGCGCCAACCCGGGCAAGCTCAACTACGCCTCGCCCGGCAACGGCTCGCCGCACCACCTGGCGATGGAATTGTTCAAGGAGCGCACCCGCACCTTCATCACCCACATTCCCTACCGCGGCGCGGCGCCGGCACTGCAGGACGTGATGGCCGGTCAGGTGCCCTGCATGTTCCTGGATCTGCCGGCCGGCCTGCCGGCCATCACCACCGGCAAGGTGCGCGCGCTGGCCATCGGATCGGCCAAGCGCGTGGCGCAATTGCCCGATTTGCCGACGCTGGCCGAATCCGGCGTGAAGGAGAGCGAGGTCTACGCCTTCCAGGGCATGCTGGGTCCGGCCGGCCTGCCGGCCGACGTGGTGGCCAAGCTGAACGACGCCATCAACAAGGCGCTGCAGTCGCCCGACGTGGTCAAGCGCATGCACGACTACGGCATGGAGGCGCAGCCCGGCACGCCGCAGCAGTTCCTGGCCATGGCGCGCGCCGAAAGCCGCCGCTGGGGCGCCGTGATCCGCGCCGCCGGCGTCAAGCTGGACTGAGCCCCGCCACCCGCCTGGCCGCCCCTTTCTGATTGGAGATACTTGCCCATGAGCGCCCCCGCCATCGACTACAGCCGCTACCAGACCCTGCACATCACCCGCCGCGGCAAGGACGGCGCGGTGATCGACCTGCAGATGAAGGCCACCAACGGCAAGCTGCCCACCGCCGGGCACGAGGGGCACTGGGAGCTGTCCGAAATTTGGCGCGACATCGACAAGGACGACAGCGTGCGCTGCGCCGTGCTGCGCGGCGACGGCATGGGCTTCTCGGGCGGTGGCGATCTGGCCCTGGTGCAGGACATGGCCAGCGACTTCGCCGTGCGCACCCGCGTGTGGAAAGAGGCGCGCGACCTGGTCTACAACGTCATCAACTGCGACAAGCCCATCGTCAGCGCCATGCACGGCCCGGCCGTGGGCGCCGGGCTGGTGGCGGGTTTGCTGGCCGACGTGTCGATTGCCGCCAAGACCGCCAAGATCGTCGACGGCCACACCCGCCTGGGCGTGGCCGCCGGCGACCATGCCGCCATCTGCTGGCCGCTCTTGTGCGGCATGGCCAAGGCCAAGTACTACCTGATGCTGTGCGAGGCCGTGACGGGCGAAGAGGCCGAGCGTATCGGCCTGGTGTCGCTGGCGGTGGACGACGACCAGCTGCTGGACAAAGCCTACGAGGTGGCCGACAAACTGGCCGCCGGCAGCCCCACCGCCATCCGCTGGACCAAGTACTCGCTCAACAACTGGTACCGCCAGGCCGGGCCCAGCTTCGACACCTCGCTGGCGCTGGAATTCATGGGTTTTGGTGGACCCGATGTGCACGAAGGTGTGGCCTCGTTGCGCGAGCGCCGAACACCAAAATATTGATAGCTACACTATTGATCGCTGTTCGCGGCACATCCACTAGCGCCAGCGGCCGATTTGGTTCACAAATTGGCGCATAACGCCAACCAAAGGCCGCGGAGCAGGCCATGCGAGGAGCCGCTGCGCACGGCCGCTCCGAAGCGGCCGGCTCGCCCCCCAGTTGGGGGAAGCGCCGCAGGCGCATCGGGGGGCGTCATTTTTTCATTCGTTTCATCATCAGCTCAGTATTGGTCTTGCGATCGGCGTTCACCTTCTGCACGCTCGGCCGCTCGCCCATGCGCTTGAGGTAGTCCTTGATGGGCAGGTCGGCAAACAGGTCACGCCCGTAGATGATCTTGGCCGCGCCGCTGGCCACCGGCAGGTGGATCACGGCCGCACAGTCGGCCAGGGTGAATTCGTTGCCGGCGATGAAGGGGGTGTCAAAACGCGCCAGCTGGGCGAAGCCGGCGATGTGCTTGACCAGCTGCTTTTCGACCTTCTCCTTGGCGCTGTCGCTGACCTTGCCGCCGAAGAAGGCCTCGCCGTACAGGTTGCGCGCCACCAACTCCAGGTGCAGCTCCAGGTAGCGCACCAGCTCGCGCACCTTGGCGGCGGCGTAGGCGTCCTTGGGCAGCAGGGGCTTGTCGGGGTAGCGGTCTTCCAGGTACTCCAGGATGATGGTCGACTCGCTGATCGGTCCTTCGTCGGTGATGGCGTAGGGCACCTTGCCCAGCGGGCTGGCCGACTTGTCGGTCTCGCCCAGCCAGGCCAGCACCTCCTCGAAGGGCACGTCCTTTTCAAGCAACGCGAGCTTGACTTTGTTGTTGTAGTTGCTGCCGGCAAAGCCGCAGAGTTTGAGCATGAAAGGGTCTCCTCGTGGATTGGGCCGCCAGCGTAACCCGGGTCGGCACGCCGGGCAGTCGCCGGCCGGACCGTGGGGGATAATCGCGCGCCATGCCCCCGCGCCACCTGCACCGCGTTCTCGCCCGCCTCGTGCTGGCGTGGTTCGCGTTGGCGTTGGGCGTGGCGGCGGCCTCGCCGCTGGTGCAGCCGCGCGGCGGGCAGTTGGTGTGCAGCGCCAGTGGCGCCGTCAAGTTCCTGCTGGACGATGGCGAGGGCTGGAGCGAAGCGGCCACGCCGCACCAGCTGGATTGCGCCCTGTGCCTGCTGGCCGGCGCACCCCCGCCCACGCCGGTGGCTGGCCCTGGCCCCGAGCGCGCCGCCGTGCAGGCGCCGGTGTGGCCGTTCCGCGTGGCGCCCGCCGTGCGCCACGCCCGCGCGCCGCTGCCCGCGCGCGGGCCCCCTGTCTTTTCCTGACCGATTTCCGCCGACGCTCGCCGCCGCACCGGTCCGTGCGGCGCGGTGTCCCGTCTTTTCGATCGTTGACAGGAGCACCCCGTGTTCATTCGTTCCCGCCCGGCCCGGTTGGCCCTGGCCGCCTGCGCCGCCGCTTGGGCCGGCGCCGCGCAAGCCCACATCACCCTGGAGCAGCCGCGCGCCGAAGCCGGCAGTACTTACAAGGCCGTCTTTCGCGTCGGCCACGGCTGCGATGGCGCGGCCACCCACACCCTGATCGTGCACCTGCCTCCTGGCGTGCAGGAGGCCAGGCCCAGTCCCAAGGCGGGCTGGACGGTGGAGCGGCGTATCGGGTCACTGGCCCAGGCCGGCACGTCGCACGGCAAGACCGTGACCGAGGGCGTGCGCCAGATCGTCTGGCGGGGCGGCCCGCTCGATGACGCGCATTACGATGAGTTCGTGCTGCGCGCCAAGCTGCCCGAGCAGGTGGGGCCGCTGTGGTTCCGCGTCGAGCAGCGCTGCGAAGGCGGCGCCACCACCGACTGGGCCGAGGTGCCCGCCAGCGGCACCAGCACCCGCGGGCTGAAGGCTCCGGCGGCGTTGCTCGAGGTCGTGCCCCCCCGCGCACGCGGGGCATGCGCACTGAAAAGGGCCACCTCTGGCCGCCGCCGACCGCTCGGCGGAGGCTGCGATTTCTCTCACTTTCCCATTCCTCAAGGAGCTTTGTCATGACTTTTCAACACACTTGGGTCGCCGCCCTGCTGGCCGTGTCCAGCGCCGCCTGGGCGCAGGACGTCAGCGTGGCCGACCCGTGGGTGCGCGCCACCGTGCCGCAACAACGGGCCACCGGGGCCTTCATGCGGCTCACCGCCGAGCGCGATGTGCGCCTGGTCTCGATCAGCTCGCCGGTGGCCGGCGTGGTGGAGATCCACGAGATGGCCATGGACGGTGACGTGATGAAAATGCGCGCGCTGCCCGGCGGCCTGCCGCTGAAGGCCGGCACGCCGGTCGAACTCAAGCCTGGCGGCTACCACGTCATGCTGCTGGATCTGAAGCAGGCCGTGAAGGCCGGTGACCAGGTGCCGCTGACGCTGACCCTGCAAGGCGCCGACGGGCAAACCAGCACCCAGCAACTCAACGCGCCGGTGCGCGCGCTGGGCGCGGGCCAGCCCGCCGCGGCCGGGGGGCATGGCGCGCACAAGCACTGAGGGGGCTTGTCCGCGCCGGATCGACTTCAGGTAAGCTGGCGCCATCCGACAACGAGCGGCCCGAGGAGACACCATGAACGACTCCGCAGCATTTCCGTTTGCCAAGCTGGTGCCCGGTTTTGACTTTCTGCAGAAACTCACCAGCGGAGGCGCCGGCCAGGGGCCGATGGGGGGCCTGGGCAGCTGGATCGCGCCCACCGTCAGCGTCGAGGAGCTCGACAAGCGCATCACCGAGCTGAAGGCGGTGCTGTTCTGGCTGGAACAAAACGCCACCGCGTTGAAGGCCACCGTCCAGGCGCTGGAGGTGCAGAAAATGACCCTGGCCACGCTCAAGGGCATGAACCTGAGCATGGCCGAGGTCACCAAGGCCTTCAGCCTGCCGACCGGCGAAGCCGCCAGCGCCGCGGCGCCGGCCGACGCGGCGGCCGGTCAATGGCCCTTTGGGGCTTCGCCCGCGGCCGCTCCCACGGTGATGCCAGAGCCGGTGCCACCGCCGGCCCCGCCAGCGCCGGAGCCACCGCGCAAGAGCGCCCCGCGCGCCAAACCCGCACGCCAGGCCGCCGCCGGGGCGGCGCCCGCGCCGGCCGGCGGCGTGGCCGATCCCATGCAGTGGTGGGGCGCGCTGACCCAGCAATTCCAGCACATCGCCGCCAGCGCGCTGCGCGAAGCGGCCCGCGCCACCCCACCCACCGGCCTGGACACACCGTCCGGCGCCGAGGCCGCCGCCGAGTCGGCGCCGGCACCGGCCGGCGCACGCAAGAAAGCCGGGCGCCAGCCGGCCGCCAAGGCCGCGCGCAAACCGGCCCGCAAGCCGGCGGCCCGCCCGCCGGCCGCGCGCAAAGCCCCGGCCGCCAAGGCCGCGCCAGCCGCCGAGCCAGAGGGCGCGGCGGCCAAGTCGCCGGGCGGCTGGCCGCTGCCGCCACCGTTCAAGTTTGGCCGCTGAGCAGGCCCCGGCGGGGGCCGGCGCCAGCCTGTTTCCGAGCGCCCACGCCACCCATCCGCAATGGCGCATGGCCTGTGGCCTGGTGCTGGCGCAGTTGCGCGCGCGCATGGCCCTGCCCGACCACGCCAGCGCCCCGACGCTGGGCCTGCTGTACATCACCGACCACTACGCGCCGCACGCCGCCGCCATCCTCGACCTGCTGGCGACCGAGTTGCCCGAGGTCAGCGATTGGGTCGGCACCGTCGGCGTGGGGGTGTGCGCCAGCCAAGCCGAGTACATCGACGAGCCGGCGCTCAGCGTGATGCTGTGCGATCTGCCGACGCCGCAGTTTCGGGTTTTTTCCGGCGTCGCGCCGCTGGGCGACGGGCGCGGTTTCGACGCCCACGCGGTGCTGGTCCACGCCGACGCGCAAACCCCCGAGGTGGCCGAGCTGATCGCCGAGCTGTCCGGCCGCACCACGGGCGGCCAGCTGTTCGGCGGCCTGGTGGCGAGCCGGGCCGAGACGGTGCAGTTCGCCCTGTCCGGCCACGGCAACCTGCCCGGCCAGGGCCATGCCGGCGGGGTGTTCTCGGGCGGCTTGTCGGGGGTGGCGTTCGGGCCGGGCGTGCCGATGATCTCGCGCCTGACCCAGGGCTGCCGGCCGGTGGCGCCGGTGCATGAGGTGACCGAGGCCGACGGCAATCTGTTGCTGGCGCTGGACGGCCAGCCCGCGCTCGACGTGATGCTGCACGACCTGGGCCTGACGCTGGACGAGCCGCGCCAGGCGCTGGAGGTGGTGCGCCACACGCTGGTCGGCCTGGGCCCGGTGGGCCGGCCGGCCGGGCCCAGCACCGGCCACTTCGATGCCGACGTGCGGGTGCGCCACATCATCGGCGTCGATCCGCGGCGGCGCGGCGTGGCCATCGCCGAGCGCCCGGTGGTGGGCCAGCGCGCCAGTTTCTGTCGGCGCGACGCCCAGGCGGCCCGCGCCGACCTGATCCGCGTCTGCGCCGAGATCCGCGAGGCCCTGGAGCCGCGGGAGATGCCGGTCGCGCTGGCCGCGGCCCTGGCCACGCCGGCCGATGGGCTGGGCGCGGCGCCGGCACGGCGTATCCGGGGTGCGATTTACGTCAGCTGCGCCGGCCGGGGCGGCCCGCACTTCGGCGCGCCGGGCGCCGAGCTGGATCTGGTGCGCCATGCCCTGGGCGAAGTGCCCCTGGTCGGTTTCTTCGCCGGCGGGGAGATCGCCAGACGCCATGTCCACGCCTACTCCGGAGTGCTGACGGTGTTCACCGACGGGCCGCTGGAAAATTGAGCGAAATCTGCCTTTGGTCGGCGTCGGAATTGCCTGGCCAGCTATCAAAACAGTAGTTAAGAGGGGTCGATTCGCAGCTTGTGCATGGGCGCGCGGGCAAACGGCTCCAGCTCGTCGCACAGGCGCTGCAGCAAGTCCAGGAGCTGGTGCTGCTCTTGTGGCGCCAAGGGCGAAACGAGTTGCGCGTAGGCCTCGCTGGCGCACTGCCGGGCCTGTTCCAGCAGCGCCCGGCCGGCCTCGGTCAGGCGCAGCGCCATGCGCCGGCCGTCGTGCGGATGTGGGGTGCGGCTCAGCAGCCCGCGCCCTTCCAGGCCCCGCACCACGTGCAGGATGGTCACCTTGTCGTAGCCCATGCCCTTGGCCAGCCTGGCCTGATCGATGTCCTGGATGTGCGAAAGCACTTTCAGCACGCCAAACTGCGGCGGCGTCAGGGCCAGCGCCCGGCAGTGCTGCTCGAACAGCGCCACCGACAGCTGATGCGCGCGGCGCAGCAGGAAACCAGGACGTTGGTACAGCGCATCCAGCGCCGATTCCGGGGCGGTCGACAGGTTCCGGGTATCCACCGATAGCTCCCTAACTTTGTAACAGCCTAGCATAGACTGCTTGGTTTGCGTGCTAACCATAAGCACAAATAATTGAAGTATTCCTATGGATATTGCCATCATTGGCGCCGGCATAGGGGGCCTGGCGGCGGCGGCCAGTCTGGCGCGGCAGGGGCACCGGGTGCGGGTCTACGAGCAGGCCGCGGAACTCGGCGAGGTGGGCGCCGCCGTGCAGATGAGCGCCAACGCGGTCAAGGTGCTGTACGCGCTGGGCCTGAAGCCGACGCTGGAAGCCCGGGGCGTCAAGCCGCTGGCCTTCGAGTTTCGGCGCTTCGACGACGGCGAGTTGCTGCACACCGTGCCGCTCGGCCCGGCCCACGAGGCGGCGCACGGCCACCCCTACTACCAGATCCACCGCGTCGATCTGCACAACGCCCTGGCCGACGCGCTGCGCGCGCTGGACCCCGACGCCCTGCAACTGGGCCGGCGCGCCGTGGCCGTGGACGAGGCCCCCGAACACGCCCGGGTGCGCTTTGCCGACGGCGCCGAGGTCCACACCCCGCTGGTGATCGGCGCCGACGGCATCAAGTCGGTGGTGCGCCGCCACGTGGTGGACGAGGCCCCGCCCGTCTTCACCGGCCAGGTGGCCTGGCGGCTGAGCGTGGCCACCGAGCGCCTGCCGGCCGGCTTGCGGCCGCCGCTGGCTTCCACCATCTGGTGCGGGCCGCGCAACCACGCCGTGATGTACTACATGCGCGCCGGCGCGCTGCTCAACTTTGTCGGTTGCGTCGAGCGGCCGTGGGAAGAGGAATCCTGGACCGCGCGCCAGCCCTGGGCCGAACTGGACCAGGACTACGCCGGCTGGCACCCCATGGTGCGCGCCGTCATCGAGCACGCCGACCGCGACCAGTGCTACCGCTGGGCGCTGAACAACCGCCAGCCGGTGATGCGCTGGAGCACGCCGCGCGTGGCCCTGCTGGGCGACGCCGTGCACCCCACCTTGCCCTACATGGCCCAGGGCGCCGCCATGGCCATCGAGGACGCCGCCGTGCTGGCGCGCGCGCTGGCGCTGGACGCGCCGCTGCACGAGGCCTTGCGCAGCTACGAGCGGCACCGCGCGCCGCGCGCCGCGCGGGTGGTGCGGGAGTCGAACGAGATGGCCGAGCTCTACCACATCGCCGATGCCGCCGAGATGCGCCGCGCGTTCCACGACCGGGACATCGCCGCCTCGCGCAACGGCTGGCTCTACCCCTACGATCCACTGACCGCGCCGCTGCTCTGATAGGCTGGCGCCCGTCACTGGCCGCGCCCGCCGTCCCCATTTCCAAGGAGAACCCATGCCCAGCACCCCCTGGTTCAAGCAATGGCTGACCGCCGGCCTGTGCGCGCTCAGCCTCGGCGCCTCGGCGGCCGGCTGGCCGCACGGCCCGGTGACCCTGGTCGTGCCCTACACGCCCGGCACCGGCATCGACCTGATCGCGCGCCAACTGTCGGCGCAACTGCCGGCGCTGCTGGAGCAGCCGGTGATCGTCGAGAACCTGCCCGGGGCCAGCGGCAACATCGGCAGCGAGAAAGTGGCCCGCGCCAAACCCGATGGGCAGACCTTGCTGGTGCAGGTCAACACCCTGGTGATGAACAAGAGCTTGTACAAACGCCTGGCCTACGACCCGGTGAACGACTTCACCCCGGTGGCGCTGACCTCCTGGGGCACCCTGCTGCTGGTCGCCAACCCGAACGTGCAAAAAGCCGCCAGCGTGGCCGACGTGGTGGCCGCCGCCAAGGCCCGGCCGGGCCAGCTGAACTACGCCACGCCCGGCGTCGGCACGCCGCACCACCTGGCCATGGCGCTGCTCGCCCAGCGCGGCGGCATCGAGCTGCTGCACGTGCCGTACAAGGGCACGGCCGGCGCCGTCACCGACCTGCTGGGTGGGCGCGTGGACTTCATGTTCCTGCCGGTGCACGTGGCGCTGCAGCACATCAAGGAAGGCAAGCTGCGCGCCATCGCCACCGGCAGCGCCAAGCGCCTGCCCCAGCTGCCCGACGTGCCAACCCTGACCGAGACCGGCTTGATGGCCGACAACATCGACATGTGGTACGGCGTGCTGGCCCCCAAGGGCACGCCGCCCGAGGTCGTCGAGCGCCTGAACCAGGTCGTCGGCCAGGCCTTGAAGACGCCAGCGGTGGAGAAGGCTTTTGAAACCCAGGGCATGGTGCCGGCCAGCGCCAGCCCAGCCGAGTTTGGCGCCCTGGTGGCCAAGGACGCCCAACGCTGGGCCGAGGTGGTCAAAAAGAGCCACATCACGGCGGACTGAACCCGCCGCGACCGGTCGATCCCCGCTTCAGCGCCCTGCGAAGCGTGCCGGCCGGCGTTCGACGAAGGAGCGCAGGCCCTCGGCGGCGTCCTCCGAGCCGGACAGGCGCTGCTGCGTGGCGGTGAAATCCTGCGCCGCGGCCTGCGGACCTTGCTCCACACCCTTCAGCACGTTCAGCCGGGTGGCCACCACGGCCAGTGGCGCCTGGGCCGCGATTTGCTCCGCAATTCGTAGCGCTTCAGGCAATGTTTGCGCTGGCTGAACCACTTTTTGAACGAAATTCAGGCGCAGCGCCTCGGCGGCACCGAAGACATCGCCGGTGAGCAGGTGCAGCAGCGCGTTGCCCATGCCGGCGCGCTCGGCCATGCGCAGCGTGGCGCCACCGGTGGCCATGATGCCGCGCGCCACCTCCAGCTGCGAAAAGCGGCAGTCCTCCGCCGCCACCACGATGTCGGCGGCCAGCATCAGCTCGATGCCCAGGGTGTAGGTGATGCCGCGCACCGCCACCACCATCGGCTTGGCGCGGCGGCGGTAGCCGTCGTGGCCCAGGTTCAGCGGATCGACCAGGCCGGCCGGCACCAGCCGCTGGCCGCTGCGCATGAAGGGGGCGATGGTCGGCAGATCGAGCCCGGCGGTGAAATGCTCGCCGGCCGCGTGCAGCACGCCGACGCGCAGCGCCGGGTCGTCGTCGAGGCGGGTGTAGGCCTCGGCCAGCTCGCGGTACATGCGCGGCGTGAAGCCGTTGCGCTTGGCCGGGCGGTCGATCTGGATCAGCAGCAGGGCGCCGCGCGTCTCGCAGCGGATGCGGCCTTCGGGTGGGGTGGGGGTGTCGTCGGGGTTCATGGGGCCATCGTAGCGGCGCGCCCGGACGCCGTGGGTCACCCGTGGCGCAGCGCCAGGGTTTGGGCGCGCCACAGCAGCGCCACGCCCAGCACGCCGACCACCAGCAGCAGCGCCAGGCCCAGGCGGTAGCCCCACGCGGGCGACCACAGCAGGCCCAGCGCCAGGGGCGCGGCGGCGCGCGCCAGCGCCAGCGGCAGGCCCAGGGCGCCGTTCAGCGCGCCGACGTGGGCGGCGCTGACGTACTGGGCCATGGCCGTGCCCTTGACGATGGTCAGCATGCCGTTGCCAACGCCGAACAGCAGCACGAACAGCAGCGCGCCTGCCAGCTGGCCCTGGCCCAGCAACAGGGCCAGCACGCCCAGCGGCACCAGGGCCGGGGTCCAGCGGTTGGTGGCGTGCACGTCCAGCCGGCGCTCGCCCACGAACAGCAGCACGCGGCCGAACACCTGCAGCGCGCCAATGCTGGCCGGCAGGGCGATGCTCCAGCCGTCGGGCAGGCCGCGCTCGCGCAGCAGGCTGACCAGGTGCGGCGTGAGCGCGGCGGTGATGGCCATCAGCAGCACGGTGAAGGCGCCCAGGCGCCAGTACACCGGCCCGCGCAGCAGGGCGCGCAGCGTCTGGCGCTCGGCGGCGCGCGCCTGGGGGTCGGCGTGCGGCGCAAGGCCGGGCGGCGCGCCGCGCAGCAGCCAGGCGTGCAGCGGCGCGCACAGCAGCAGGTGCAGCGCCGCCAGCGCCCACGAGGCGCCGCGCCAGCCCAGTGCGCGCACCAGCCCATCGGTGAGCGGGATGAACACCGTGCTGGCCAGCCCGCCCAGGAAAGTGAGGGTGATGATGGCGCGCCGGAAATCGTGCGGAAAACGCCGCGTGACGACCGCGAACACCGGCGTGTACAAGGTGCCGGCCAGGCCCAGGCCGAGCAGCGTCCAGGTGGCGTAGAAGGCGGCCTGCGAGGTGGCCAGGCCCTGCGCCAGCAGGCCGGCGGCCAGCAGCAGCGAGCCGCCGGTCATGACGCGGCGCTCGTGCCCCTGGTCGATCCAGCGGCCGACGGCGAAGGTGGCCAGCCCCTCGGCCAGCAGCGCCAGGCT